>MDTE01201658.1_pt1 | contig 22046 bp, 21 predicted proteins | sample 811231 | NCBI WGS metagenome assembly MDTE01 (sample SAMN05326651, study PRJNA326480) | marine metagenome | isolation source: seawater | place: Indian Ocean: Red Sea | collected 2010 | reverse complement strand
TCCACCAACATAATTTATATTTTGTACATCGGCATTTTTAGAATTCATCAGTTTATCATAATTTTTATGAAGAGGCATCCTCCACACTTTTTCCTCAACTTTTTCACCTGCATTAAAAATTTGTTTAGATAGTTTGTCATCATTAGAGAAGAGGCCAGCATATTCTGATCCCAAGCAAACTATTATTGCTCCAGTTAGTGTGGCTAAATCAATAATGAATTTTGGTTTAAATTTTTTTTCTGTAAATGTTAATGCGTCAGCTAAAACTAATCTTCCCTCGGCGTCTGTATTTAAAATTTCTATGGTTTTACCGCTATAAGATTTGACAATATCACCGGGTCTTTGTGCATTTCCGCTAACCATATTTTCTACAAGCCCTACAACACCAACTGCATTAATTTTTGCTTTTCTCAATGCGAAGTTTTTCATTAAACCTACTACAGTGGCTGATCCTGCCATATCATAGGTCATGTCTTCCATAAATCTTGCTGGTTTTAAAGAATATCCACCTGTATCAAAAGTAACTCCTTTTCCAACAAATGCTAAAGGCTTAGAATTGTTTTTTGCTCCATTCCATTCCATTGTAACTAAATATGATCCTCTAATACTGCCCCTACCTACGCCAAGCAAAGAGTGCATACCAAGTTTTTTTAGTTTTTTCTCATCATATATATTAACTTTTAAACCGTCTTTTTTAAGCAAGTTTAGTCTTTTTGCATATTCATCTGGATGCAAAACATTGCCGGGTTCAGAAACTAAATCTCTTGCATAAAAAGTACCTTCTTCGAGAGCCTTAAATTTTAATTGATTTTGAACTGATGGTTTGTTTTTATTGCCTGATATATTTATTAAAATATCTCTTGTTTCTTTTTTTGTTTTATATTTTTTAAATTCGTAAGATTTTAATTTCATGCCATGAAGAAAATATCCTAAAAAACTATTATGTTTAATGGCTATACTATCAGAAATTATGAAGTATTCACTATTCTTTCCATGATTTACTAATTTATAAAATTCTGCTCCCAAATTTTCTGCGTCTGAATTTTTAAGATTATTTTTAATTGATACTAATATTATTTTTTTTTTTGAATTAAGCTCAAAAACTTGTAAATTTTTTTTTAAATCACTTGTTTTTAACAAATCATTTATGTAAGAAAGTTCCGTGTTAGAAATATATTTTTTTAACCCATTGGTACTGTATTTTTCATCAGAAAATAAGACTAGGTTTGATGATGACTTACTGATTGTTTTTTTTGAATAACTTAATTTAATAGACATAATTTTTTAAAATGATGCGATAAAGAGAAACATCGGGTGAAAAAAACCGAAATTTTTGCATTTATCATCAAATTTTTTTATAAAGTTTATCATTTGGTCAACTCTAGATTGAAATTTATTTAAACTTGCTTTAATTATATACAAAAACATTAATAATGTTGAGTAATAAAATTTATAAACACTTTTTCACTGAACTAAGTAAATACTTTTTCTTAGTATTGTTCACTTTTAGCATAATAGTTTGGGCAGTACAAGCGGTCAACTTTTTAGATTTAATAGTTGAGGATGGACATGGTGTCACTGTTTATCTAAATTATTCATTATTAAATATTCCAAAAATTTTAACTAAATTTATACCACTATCTTTTTTGATTGGTTTATTTTTAACAGTTCTGAAATTTGAGAACGAAAGTGAATTTTTAATACTCTGGACTTCAGGATTAAATAAAATCAAAATTGTAAATTTCTTTTTTAAAATTTCAATTATAGTTACAATTTTACAATTATTTTTTTCATCTTTAATTAACCCGGAATTTTTAAACAAATCAAGATCATTAATTAAATCTTCAAATTTAGATTATGTATCTACAATGATTAAGTCTCAACAATTTAATGATACAATTGACGGTCTCACAATTTACGTAGAGGAAAAAAAACAAAATGGAGTTCTTAAAAATATTTTTATAAGAGATGATGGAAGTGTTTTAAAAAGTCTAGATAATTCTAAAGACTCAAATAATATAACTATTTATGCAAAGGAAGGTAGAATTGAAGAAGGCGAAAAAGGAAACTATTTGGCATTAAGAAATGGAACTATACAAAAAGAAAATGATAAGAATGAAATTATATCTATTAACTTCATTAAAACTAACATGCAAATGGAAGGTTTAAAAACAAAGTCAATTATCATGCCCAAAATTCAGGAAACCTCATCAAAAACTTTAATAGATTGTATACTTTCAAAAAATAAAAATATTCAAATTTTAAATTGCCCCAAAACAGATTCAAAAATTGATACCTTAGCAGAATTAAATAGGCGATTTGGTATGCCTTTATATATTCCAACAATAAGTTTAATTTTATCATTTTTACTTATTTCTAGAAGCGAGAGTAATAGAAAAAATTTATTTAAATATTTTTATTTTGGGTTATCTTTTCTAATTTTGGTTACTGCTGAAATCTTAGTTAGATATTCTGGTAAATCTCTTTTTTACTCTTATCTATATTATTTGATTCCCTTAATTAGTGTTCCTTTTTTTTACTATTTATTATTTAGACAGTTTTATAATGAAAATTTAAAAAAATAATTATGAATTACTCAATTATAAATACATATTTGATCAGTCAATTTTTGAAAACTTTCATAAATGTTGTTTTAATTTTTTGTTGTCTTGGATTGATAATGAATTTATTTGAAGAAATTAATTTTTTTAAAAACTATGATGTTGGTATTCTAATGCCCATAAAATTATCTTTGTTGGTAATACCTAGTATCATAATAAATTTGCTTCCCTTTATTCTTTTTATATCGTCAATGGTAGTGTTTATAAAACTCAAAGATAATAGGGACATAATTGCATTAAAAACATTTGGATTCTCAAATATAAACTTTTTAATATTATTTTCTATTTCCTCTATATTTATTTCAATTGTAATTTTATTTGTTTTAAACCCTCTTACTTCTGCAACTGTGAAATACTACGAAGACATAAAGGGAAGATATGATTTGGATAAATCGCATCTTGCATCTATTAATTCTAATGGTATTTGGATAAGAGAAATAGTAGGAAATAATATAAATATCATAAAATCAAAAAGCTTAGAGGGCGATAGATTGATAAATGTATCAATATATAAATTTGATAAGAACTATGCTTTGTATTCAAGGCTTGAGGCTTCAGAGGCAAGAATATCCGAGAATCCATGGATTTTACAAAATGGCAGAAAAATTAATTTTGATGAAGAAAAAAAGATTGAGGAATTTTTAACTTTTGAATTTGAGTCAACGTTTAATGTAGAAAAATTAAATTCAATTTACTCAAATTTAGATACCGTGTCTTTTTTTAATTTATTAGCAAATATGGATTATCTTGTCAGCAAAGGTTACAATCCTATGCTACTTACTGAAAAAAAACATTTTTACTTATCATTACCTTTTTTCTTAATTTTGATGGTATGTTTAGCATCAATGTTCACTTTAAACTCAAATAAAAGAAAGCAAAATACTTACTATATTCTACTGTCTATATTGTTGTGTGTAATAATCTTTTACTTTAAAAACTTTTCAGCAGCTTTAGGAACAACTCAGAAAATTCCAATAATACTTTCTGTATGGTCACCAGTAATTATTCTTTCTTTATTTTGTAGTATAGGGGTAATGCAAATAAATGATAAGTAAATCTATAAAGTACATTATTGCAATTTTAATAATATTTAATATTCAGAAAAGTTACTCTGAAGAATTATTTATTAATGCCTCTACTGTTGAAATAGATAAAACTGGAAAAATAGTATACGCAAAAGGTAACGTTGAAATTTTTGATAAAGATAAAAATGTAATTTACTCTGATAATGCTGAATATGATAAAGAAAAAGGAATTGCCAAAACAATTGGGCCAACAAGAATTTTAACATCTGAAAAATATGAAGTTAAAGGGGAAGATATTATCTACGACGATAATAAAAAGTTAATTTATTCGCAAAATACTACTATTATAACTGATCCCAACCAAAATAAAATTACTGTTAATATGTTCAATTATCTCACATTAAAAAAAATGTTTTTTTCAAAAGGAGATATTGAGGTATTAGATAATAGGAAAAATAAGTATCTTTTTAGCGAAATTTACATTGATGAAGTAAAAAATAAAATAGTTGGAAGCGACATAAAATCTTATTTTAATGAAAATTCTTTCAAAGAAGACGAACGAAATAATCCAAGATTTTTTGCAAATAGTGCCACGATAACAAAAGAAAATACAATTTTCGAAAAAGGTGTTTTTACATCATGTAAAATTAGAGAAAATGATAAATGCCCGCCATGGGTAATTAGAGCTAAAACTATAGAGCATAATGCTGCAAAAAAAACTATTTACTACGAAGATGCTGTAATGAAAATATATGATTTTCCTGTTTTTTATTTTCCAAAATTTTTTCATCCAGACCCTACTGTAAAAAGGCAATCAGGTTTTCTTGTACCGAGGTTTACAGACAGTTCAATGGTAGGATTTGGCTCAACTATTCCCTACTTCTGGGCAATGTCTAAAGATAAAGATATGACGATAGCTCCTAAATTTTATGCAAACGAAAACATGATTATATTTAATGAATATAGACAGGCATTTGCAAATTCAAATTTGATAGTAGATACAAGTTACACTGAGGGGTACAAAGATACAGATAATATAAAATTACCAGGATCAAGATCTCACTTTTTTGCAAAGTATAATGCAGATTTTTCAGATGATGACTACTTCAGTGATCTTGAAATAAATATACAGAGAGTATCAAATCCAACATATTTAGAGGTTCACGATATTAATACTGAGTTAGTAGATAGTTCAAATAATATCTTAAATTCAAATATTAATTATGAATATCAAGATGATACGAATTATTTAGGACTGTCGGCGAGTGTTTTTGAGGACTTAAAAAAAACAGATAGATCAAAATATGAATATTTTTTACCAAGTGTATCATTTGAAAGAAATATATATAATGACAAAAAACTTGGTTTAATAAATCTTCTAAGCAGTGCTTACGTAAAAAATGTTGAGGTTGATCAAACTACAAAAATGTGGGTTAACGATTTTAATTGGAAATCAAAACCTCTTTCAAATATTATGGGTATAAAAAGTGAATTTGAGGGACTATTAAAAATTGTAAATTATGAAGCAGACGCAGACACACATAAAACTGAGGGATTTAATTCAGAAGCATCTAGTGCTTTAGCTTACAACACAAGTCTTCCATTAGCAAAAAGAAATGAAAATAATAATTTAATTAATTTTTTTACTCCCAAAATATCTTTTAGATATGCTCCAGGTCATATGAGAAATATAAAAGATGATGATACTAAACTTACTTACTCAAATTTATTTTCATTAAATAAAAATTCACAAATTGATGTAATTGAAAAAGGCACAAGCATTGCATTAGGTTTAGAATTCTCTGGAAATGAACTAGATGAAAATAATATTCCCGGTGATGAAAATTACTCATTTGCTATTGGACAAGTTTACAATATGAACAAAAATAATGATATACCAATAAGAAGTTCTTTAAATGATCAAACATCAGATATTGTAGGTAAAGGATTTGTTAAAATAAATGAAAATTTAAAACTTGAAAATGAATTTTCTTTAGATCAAAACTTAAATGAGGTTAATTATAATGAAATTGGAACTAATTTAATAACTGGTAATTTAAATTTTAATCTAAAATATTTAGAGGAAAATAATCATATTGGAAGTACAAATTACATAAAATCTGATTTGAAAGTCGAACTTAATGAATTTAGTGAAATGAATTTTGATTTTAGAAGGAATCTTGAGACCGAGTCTACTGAATTTTATAGTTTAGCTTATAATTACTTAAACGACTGTTTACGTGCCGGAGTTGTATTTAGGAGAAAATTTTATGAAGATAGAGATTTAGAACACTCAGACACTTTAATGTTTAAAATTTCATTGATACCACTTGGTGATGCATTTGCTCCTGCTATTAAATAATAAAAAAATTATATTTTTTTTTATATTATTATTTTTTTTAAGTCTAAGTAAAACAAATTCAAACATTAATAATTCTGTTATTATTTCTGTAGGAAATCAACCAATTACGTACTTAGATTTAATTAAAGAAATGAGACTAATATCTTTTTTAAACAATATCAAATTAGATAGCTCAAATAGAGAAACATTTAAGTCTGTAGCTGTGCAGGGATTAATAACAAGAAAAATTAAAGAAATTGAAATAAATAAATATAAGATTAATGAATTTAATACTAAGGATTTACAAAATTTAATAAATAAAACATCAAATAATCTTGGGACAACTGAGGATGGATTAGAACAACTTCTGTTACAAAATAACTTAAATATAAAAAATCTAAAGGATAGATTTGAAATTGATCTAAAATGGAATACTTTGATTTTTCAACTATATAAAAATAAAATTGTACTAAATAAAAATGAAATGGAAAATAAAATAAGATTCGAAATGGAAAATATAAAAGAAAAAAGATTGTTTTTATTATCAGAAATTGAAATTAACCTTACCCAAAATAATGAAAAAGAAACTTTAAATAATATTTACAAAAATATAGAAACTGAAGGTTTCGAAAATACTGCTAAAAAGTTTAGTATTTCAAATTCATCTCAATATGGAGGAAATATTGGCTGGATTGATGAAAATAATCTATCAAAAAAAATATTTGAAAATGTAAAATTTCTTAAAACTGAAGAAATTAGTAAACCTATTTATTTAGGTGACACAATTGTAATTATAAAAAAATCAGGTGAAAAAGTATTTGAAAAAAATATCGAGAAGGTAAAAAATAGAATTGTCAGACAGGAAAAAGAAAAAAAATTACAAATGTTCTCAAAAGCGCACTATTCAAAATTAGAAAAAACTATTCAAATAAGTTTTTTATGACAAAATTAGTTGCAATTATTGCTGGTGATCCAGAAAGTATTAGCGCAGAATTAATAGCTAAAGCCTGGAAAAAAAGAGGGTTATACAAAAATATCAAGGTTTTTGTAATTGGTAATTATAAACTTATTGCTAAGCAGTTAACTTTACTAAAAATAAAAATAAACATCAAAAAAATTTCAAATTTAAAAGACAATAATTTTAATAAAGATTTATTAATTTACGATGTGCCTTTAAATTTCAAAAAGCCATTTAAAATAAATAAAAAGACTAAAAGTAAATACGTTCTTAAATGTATTAAAATGGCAATTAAGATGTCGCAACAAAAAAAAATACTAGGTTTTATTAATTGTCCTATAAATAAAAATGATATCTTTAACTCTAATTTTGGTCTTACAGAGTATTTGGCAAAAAATTCAAATGTATTAGGAAAGGAGGCAATGATTATCTATAATAAGAAATTATCTGTTTGCCCTATTACAACTCATATTCAAATTAAAAATATTTCAAAAAATTTATCCAAAAAAATTATTTATGAAAAAATAGTTACAATAAATAAATTTTATTTAAATTATTTTCATTTTAAACCAAAAATTTGTGTCTTGGGATTAAATCCTCATAATTATGAATTAAAAAATGACTCTGAAGAAAAAAGAATTATTTTACCAACTATTATTAAACTTAAAAAAAAAGGTATTAAAGTAAATGGCCCGATTCCAGCAGATACTGCCTTTAACAAAAGAAAAAGATTTGATATTTTAGTGGGTATGTATCACGATCAAGTGTTGTCACCCTTTAAAGCATTATTTAAATTTGACGCAATAAATATTACAGCAGGTCTTCCTTATTTGCGTGTTTCACCAGACCATGGGACTGGGATTGATATAATACGAAAAAATCTAGCCAATCCTTTTAGTTTAATTGAGTCTATAAAATTTTTTAAACACATTAATGTTTAAATTAAAAAAATCTCTTGGACAAAATTTCCTTAACGATAAAAATATAATAAATAAAATATTATCAATTGAAAATTTAAAAAACCAAAATATTATGGAGATTGGTCCAGGCTCTGGTAACCTGACGAAATTTATAGTTCAAAAAGAAATTAATAATCTTATTGCTATTGAAAAAGATGAAAGATTTTCAGAAAAATTAAAAAAAGATTATATTGATAATAAAAAAATTTATATTGTGAATAAAGATATACTTAAAATGGATTTAAATAAGTTAAATTTTAAAGATGTGATAGTATTTGGTAATTTACCCTACAATATTTCAACTCAAATTTTAGTGAATTTTATAAATTTAAATAAATGGCCACCTTTTTACAAAAAAGTTATTTTTATGTTCCAAAAAGAAGTTGCTGACAGAATATTGGCAAAATCTAAAACAAAACAATACGGAAGATTAACAGTTTTAACGAAATATCGACTTGATGTTATTAAGAGTTTTAGCGTTTCAAAAAACTGTTTTTTTCCTATACCCGCTATTGATTCAAAAATTGTAGTTTTTAAACCAAAAAAAGACAGTAAGTATAAAATTAAAGATATTAAAAATTTAGAGTTTATTACAAATATATTTTTTAATAGTAAAAGAAAAATGATAAATAAACCATTTGAAAAATTGTTTAAAAACTACACTTTTGTCGCAAAAAAACTCAATATTGATTTGAGGCTTCGTCCATCTGACCTATCGATAGATCAATATTATAAATTAACGGAATATTATGAAAAAAATTGATCTTAATATTAATTAATTGGATGTTCTTTTATAATTTTTAAAATTTTATTGAAGCAATTTTCGACATTATCATTTGTTATAACATGATCATATTCATTAGCGTGTTTTATATCTTGAGAGTAGGCCAAAAGTCTTTTTTTTATAGAGTCTTTTCCATCTTGATTTCTTGATATTAGCCTTTTCTCTAACTCTTCTTTACTTGGTGGTAAAATGAAAATTTTAAGCAAATTTAACTCGTCAAATTCACTTAGTTGCTTTGCTCCCTTCCAATCAATATCAAATAATACATTGAAATTTTTTTTTACAATTTCATCGACTGACTTTTTTGAAGTTCCGTAGTAATTACCAAAAATTTCTGAGTGCTCATAGAAAGTTTTTTTTTTTAACAATATTTTAAATTCGTCTTTACTTACAAAATGATAATCAACACCATCAACCTCATTTGGTCTTGCTTTTCTTGTGGTGTGTGAAACTGATATTCTAAATGTACTATCTGATTGTTGGATTTTTTTTGAAAGTGTTGTTTTGCCTGCACCGGATGGAGACGATAATACAAGCATGAGAGGTTTATTTCTCAGATTATTCACCAAAAGAAAATTTAATTTTACTTTGATTTGTTCTCAATAAATTTAACAGCGTCTCCAACAGTTAAAATCTTCTCAGCTTCAGTGTCAGAAATCTCTGATCCAAATTCTTCCTCAAACGCCATTACTAACTCAACTGTGTCTAAACTGTCTGCTCCGAGATCATCAATAAAACTTGCTTCCTCAGTTACTTTGTCTTCCTCAACACCCAAATGATCTACTACTATTTTTTTGACTGTTGCAGCTATATCTTTTGACATTTAATTCCTTTTGTTTGATTTTTATTCTTTCGTTAATAAAATTATTTTTTTTCTTTGTCAAGCCATATACATACCACCATTAACATGTATTGTTTCACCAGTAACATAGGATGATGAATCGGACGATAAAAAGGCTGCACAATTCGATACGTCTTCGCCATTGCCTAATCGTGCCATTGGTATTCTTGATGTTAGATATTCTTTTACTTTATCGGGTAAATTTTCAGTCATTTCTGAAACTATGAACCCTGGAGAGACACAGTTTATAGTAATATTTTTTTTTGCATATTCTATTGCTAAACTTTTTGACATACCGATTATTCCAGCTTTTGAAGCTGAATAGTTCGATTGACCCAAATTCCCACTATGTGCAACAATAGAAGTTATATTTACAATCCTGCCAAACTTATTTTTAAGCATTTTTTTTATTGCGTATTTAGATAGTAAAAATGTAGAAGTTAAATTTATATCAATAACTTTTTTCCACTCCTCATCTTTCATTCTTAAAGATAAATTATCTACATTTACTCCAGCATTGTTAATAAGTATATCCAGCCCACCAAGCTCATTTGATACTGTCTCAATAAACTCCTCAATTTTTGAATGATTAGATATATCAAATTTGTGAATTTTAATACTTGGGTTTTGTTTTTTAAGTAAATTTAATTTTTCAACTTTTGTCCCTGTTCCTAAAACATTTCCATTAAGTGAAATAAATTTTTGTACTAAAGAACCGCCTATTCCGCCAGTAGCTCCTGTAATTAAAATTTTTTTATTTTTAAAATCTATCATTTTAAATTTTGAATTTCATCGATCGTATTTACACTTTTAGTCAAAACTTTGTCATTTGTTCTCTTAACCAAACCTGATAATACCTTTCCTGGTCCTATTTCAATAAATTCTTTTACCCCATTATTTATCATATATTCTATACTTTCTCTCCATCTAACCTTGGAATAAATTTGTTCAATTAAAAGTTTTTTAATTTCATCAGGGTTTTTGGTACCCTCTGCAGTAACATTACTTACTATTTTTACATTTGGAATATTAAGATTTGTTTCTAGTATATTATTGTTCATTTTTTCTGCAGCGGGTTTCATTAATGAGCAATGAAACGGAGCACTTACAGGTAAATAGATAGATTTTTTTTTATTATTTTTTAAAATTTTACTAATTTCATCAATTGCAGATTTATCACCGCTCAATATAATTTGTGAATTAGAATTATCATTAGCCACCTCGCAAACACCTTTGTCTTTACCTAACTCGACTATAAATTTATTTATTTCATTTAAGGTTAGACCCATAACTGCTAGCATAGAACCTTTGCCGTTTGGCACTGCTTCCTGCATAAATTTTCCCCTTTGATGCAATAATAAAATTGCATCAGAAAATAATAAAGACCCAGATGCAACAAGTGCACTATATTCTCCGAGGGAATGGCCAGCAAAAAAAATAAAATCCTTTTTAAGATTAATTTGAAATTCTTCTGTTATTAATTTGAATATTGAATAACTTATTGTCAAAATTGCTGGCTGTGTATTTTTTGTTAGTTTTAAATCTTCCTCTGGTCCTTCAAGAATAATCTTTGAAATTGAAAAATTTAATTTTTCATCAGCCTCCTGAAAAACTTTTTTAACTAAGTTAAAATTTTTGTAAAGTTGATGGCCCATACCTATAGATTGAGAACCTTGACCAGGAAATATCAGAGCTTTCATTTTATTTTTTAGTGATTAAACACTAATATTACTATTGTATAAACAAATTTTAAATAGTATAAGACGTTTTTTAAAAATAAAAATACTGAGAAAATGGCATTTTACGAGCATACATTCATTGGAAAACAGGATCTTTCTAATAAAGAGGTTGAAAGCTTAATAGCAAAATATTCTGATTTAATTAATGAGAGTGGCAAAATTTTAAAAACTGAAAAATGGGGTTTATTAAGTCTAGCATCTAAAATTAACAATAATAAAAAAGGAATATTTGTTCATTTTAAGTTTGAAAGCGACAAAGAAGACTCAATTAAAAATGTAGAGAGCAAACTTTCAATAGATAATAATATTATAAGATATTTAACAGTAAAATATAATAAACTAGATTTAAAAAAAGAATATTTCCAAATGGAAAAGAGTGAATGAGACGGGATAAAAGAAAGCAAAGAAAAAGTAGTGGTTTTAGTAATAAACTAAGTTTATTTCAGAAACCTGACATGAGATTTAAAAAGAATTGCCCGCTATCAGTAAAGAATGGGCCAGTTGTTGATTATAAAAATATTAAATTAATAAAAAAATATATTTCAGATACTGGGAAAATTCTTCCATCTAGAATAACCTCTGTCTCTCAAAGTAAACAAAGAGAATTATCATTGGCTATAAAAAGAGCAAAAATACTAGGATTGGTATAAATGCAAATTATTTTATTAGAAGATATTAGAAATCTGGGCAAAATTGGTGAAGTCGTGGATGTGAAAGACGGGTACGGAAGAAATTTTCTTCTAAAATTAGGAAAAGCTTTAAGAGCAGATAAAAATAACATTGATTTTGTAAATAAGAAAAAAGATGAAATAAATAAAAAAAATATAGAATTAAAGAAATCTGCTAAAATGGTTTTAGAAAAGATTAAAAATAAAAAACTTATTTTTAAAAAAGAAACAAAAGAAAATGGGGATTTATTTGCAGCAATTAAACCTAAAGAAATCTCTAAATACTTTATTGAAAATTTCAAAGAAACAATTCATCCTTCACAGTTAGATTTAAAACAAGAGATAAACAAAGTAGGAAAGTTTTCTTTAACCATAAATTTACATTCTGATCTTGTTGCTGAATTACATGTAATGGTTGAAAAAAAAGATTCAAAGTAAAAACTATTTTCTCCACAGTATAAAAAAAAAGTTGATAACTTTTATATTTAAATCCTGCTGCTTTCATATAAGTTTTATCAAATGGAAGGTCTCAAAACTAATGACAATACTGACGGTAATAAAATTTTACCTTCAAACTTAGAAGCAGAACAAGCTTTAATCGGTTCGATATTAGTTAACAATGATATAATTGATGAAATTTCCAATATAGTAAATAGAAATGAATTTTATGATCCTATACATTCAAAAATTTACAGCCTCATTGAAAACTTACATAATAAGGGAATGATTGCAAATCCTATTACACTTAAAAATTCTTTACAAAAAGATGCAGGACTTTCGGAAATTGGTGGAACAGAATACTTAGTAAAATTAACAAGATTTTCCTCATCAACTAAACAGGCTGTTGATTATGCAAAAATTATTCATGAAAAATTTGTTAGACGTGAGCTGGTAAAAATCTCTCAAATTTTAAATGATGATTCACTAGATGACGCAACAGAAAAATCAGGGGAAGTTATTATACAAGATACTGAAAAATCATTATTCGATTTGGCAGAAAGAGGCACTTTCAATCAATCATTTTTGAAATTTAACCAAGCTTTAGATCAAACAATTGAAATGGCTACAAATGCAATGAAAAATGATAAGGGAATAGTTGGAGTTCCAACCGGTCTAACTGATTTAGATGATAGGCTTGGTGGTCTTCATAAATCTGATTTAGTAATAATTGCGGGAAGACCGTCAATGGGTAAAACTGCGTTAGCAACAAATATAGCTTATTTTGCATCTAAAAAAATATCGAATGAAAATAAAAAATCATCAGTTGCATTCTTTTCACTTGAAATGTCATCAGAGCAACTTTCAACAAGAATTTTGTCGGAGCAAGCAAAAATTAAATCTAATGATATAAGAAAAGGGAAAGTATCTGAGGAAGAATTTAATAGATTGATTGAAACCTCAAGAAGTATTCATGAGCTTCCTCTTTATATAGATGAAACACCTGCAATTTCAATTGCTGCTCTTTCGAACAGAGCAAGACGAATAAAAAGACTTTTTGGTTTGGACTTAATAGTTGTTGATTATATACAGTTGATGACCACTGGAAACAAAAGATTTGATGGTAGAGTTCAAGAGATATCTGAAATTACACAAGGTTTAAAAGCTTTAGCAAAAGAACTAGGTGTTCCTGTGCTTGCGCTATCGCAGTTGTCCAGGGCTGTTGAAGCAAGAGATGATAAGAAACCTCTGCTTTCAGATTTAAGGGAATCAGGATCAATAGAACAGGATGCGGATGTTGTTATGTTTGTTTTTAGGGAGGAATATTATCTAATGAGTAAAGAGCCTAAGATGGGCACTATAGAATACGGGGAGTGGCAATCTAAAATGAGCGAAATCAAAGGTCAGGCGGATATTATTATTGGCAAACAAAGACATGGGCCCACTGGAAACATCAAGGTAGAGTTTGAAGGTATTTACACCAAATTTAAAGATGCCTCAAAAAACGGGTAAAAATAATTAATTTTAAATTAACTCTATTTAAGCTATATCTTAACAAGTGATCGTTTCAAAATTTTACAAAAACACAGTCATTGAGAAGCCGCGTTTTACTTTTGCTATATTAGTAATAATTCTATTAATATTTGGATATTTTACTAAATTTTTTCAATTAGATGCATCTTCTGATACTTTACTTTTAGAAAATGATCCAGATCTTAAATATTTAAGAGAAGTAAATAAAAAATATGGATCTAAAGATTTTTTGGTTTTAACCTACACCCATTCTCCTGGTGATGATTTGAACTTTAAGTCAGAAAGTACAATTAAAAATCTTAAACTTTTAAAAAATTCACTGGAGAATCTTGATTGGGTAGATAACGTAATTACAATTCTGGATGTTCCGCTTTTAAAAAATAATGACGATCCATTAGCAGATAGAATTAAAAATTTTAAAACTTTATCAAGTTCAGATGTAAATTTTGACAAGGGTTTTGATGAAATTATAAATAGCCCAATATATAAAGAGTTTGTAATTAGCAATGATGGAAAAACTAGTGGGATTCTGGTTTACATAAAGCCTGATAAAAAATTAGCTAAGTTAGTTGATACTAAAAACGATTATTTAGATAGAAAATTAAGAAGAGAATTTTCTTCAGAAGAAAAAAAAACATATAATATTTTTTTAAAAGAATACGATGCCTATAAAAAAATATATAATAAAAAAAACCATGAAAATATAAATCAAATAAGAAAGATAATTTCAAACCATCCCTCACCTGGGAAAATTGAAAAAAGTTCATCAGACTTGTATCCTATAATTCATCTTGGTGGAATTCCCATGATTGCTGACGATATGATGACGTTTATTAAAAATGACATTATAGTTTTTGGAGCAGGAGTTTTCTTATTCATTATCGCAACCCTTTGGATCGTATTTAGGAATATAATTTGGGTATTCGTGCCTTTATTAAGTTGTTTTTTTTCAGTTTTAATTATGATTGGTTTTTTAGGTTTTGTTGGATGGAAAGTAACAGTTATTTCTTCTAATTTTATTGCTTTAATGCTGATTTTAACTATGGCAATGAATATACACATGAGCGTTAGATACCTACAATTCAGAAAAGAAAATCCAAATACTTCAAATAATGAAGCTCTTTTATGGACTTCAAGAAAAATGTTTTACCCAATTTTGTATACTGTGTTGACAACTATTTGTGCTTTTCTATCTTTAATTTTTAGTGGGATAAAACCTATTATTGATTTTGGTTGGATGATGACAGTTGGTTTGATGGTTTCAATGTTAGTAACTTTTACTTTATTACCATCAATTTTAAATATTTTGAGTAACAATAATCAAAATTTTAGAGATCAAAAAAAATCAGTTATCACATCCTTTTTGAGCAAAGTTGCACAGAAAAATACTAGAATAATTTTTGGTACCTCTTTGATTGTTATAATAATAAGCGTCGTAGGTATTTCAAAACTTGAGGTAGAGAATAGCTTTATTAATTATTTTGATAAAAAAACAGAGATATATAAAGGAATGAAGTTGATAGATCAAGAATTAGGAGGAACAACGCCTCTCAATGTGATTATAAAATTTCCAAAGGCAAATGTGGAAGATGATTTAGATGATGATTGGGAAGAGCAAGATGGAGATGATTCTAAGTATTGGTTCACAAGGGATAAAATTGACAAAATTACCTCAGTTCATGATTATTTAGATAATATAGATTCTGTTGGTAAGGTCATATCTTTTGCATCAATTGTGAGGGTTGCGGAAGACCTTACAGGCAATAAAAAATTAGAAGGACTAGAAATGGGTGTCCTCTATACAAAAATTCCCGATGCAATTAAAAAAGAGATAATTGATCCATATATTTCAATTAAAAATAATGAAGCTAGAATTGGGCTAAGAATTTTAGACTCAAAAGAGGATTTAAGAAGAAATGATTTAATAAAAAAAATAAATAATGATTTAGAAAACAAACTTGGATTAAAACCTGACGAATATAAATTAGCTGGTGTTCTTATTTTATTCAACAACTTATTACAGAGCTTATTTAAATCTCAAATATTGACTTTAGGAGTTGTAATGGCCGGTATTACAATAATGTTTCTAATACTTTTTAGAAATATAACTTTATCTCTAATTGGGGTAGTTCCAAATTTTATGGCTGCATTTTTAATTTTAGGAATAATTGGTCTTCTTGGTATTCCATTAGATATGATGACAATTACAATAGCTGCTATTACGATTGGAATAGCAGTTGATAATAGTATTCATTACATTTATAGATTTAAAGAAGAGTTTGCTGAAATTAATGATTATAATAAAACATTAGAAAAATGTCATGATACTGTTGGTGTAGCTATATTAAATACATCAATCACAATCGTATTTGGTTTCTCAATATTAGTTTTATCTAATTTTATTCCAACAATATATTTTGGGATTTTTACTGGTATAGCAATGTTGCTGGCCATGATTTCTGTTTTAACTTTGCTACCTAAACTAATACTTACTTTTAAACCATTTAAGAATGTTTGATAATATAATTGCTTTTGTAAGTGAAAAAGTAGTCTTATTTGATATTATATTTGTTATTTTGGTAATTTATTTTTCTTTGCAATGCTTTTCAAAAGGTTTTTTTTTAAGTCTTATTTCTTTTTTGAAATGGGTTTTGGCGTTAGTTATCACAATAATTTTAGTTCCTAGAATAGAACCATACTTATCTGATTATATTAATAATAATTTTATTTTAGAAATAGGATTGGGAATTGCTGTTTATATAATAGCATTATTTATATTGATCCTTTTAGGTAAAGCTATTGGGCGACTATTTTCATACACAGGGATGGGATCGGTTGATAAAGTTTTTGGTTTTTTCTTTGGTATATTTAAGGGATATATTTTCATTGTGTGTATCTTTTCAATCGTAAATTGGTTTTATTCGTATGAAAAATGGGATATTAATTTATCTAATTCATACTTTTTTGCAATTACTGAAAAAGGTAGCCAAATTTTAGTTGAGGAGTTTCCAAGCAAGGATGATTTGGACGACACAAAAAAAGAAATAGAAAAAATTTAATTGATGAAAAAAATTAAGGAAAAATGTGGTGTTTTTGGAATTCACGATATAGAAGACGCTTCTGCTTTAACTGCTTTAGGTCTTCATGCTTTACAACATAGAGGTCAGGAAGGTTGTGGAATAGTATCTTTTGACGGTAAAAACTTTCACTCTGAAAAAAGACAGGGATTGGTTGGTGATAATTTTACAAATAAAGATGTATTAAAAAAACTTCCAGGTAGATTTGCTTTAGGTCACAACCGTTATTCTACATCTGGAGAAACTTCATTAAGAAATATACAGCCCTTTTTTGCTGATCTTCACGGAGGAGGAATAGCAATTGCACATAATGGTAATTTGACAAATGCATTACGTTTAAGAGAAGATTTGGTAAAAGATGGAGCAATTTTTAGAACAACGAGTGATACAGAAACTATTGTACAATTAATTGCAAAATCTAAAAGATTAAAAATTGTTGACAAAATAATTGATGCACTTTTTCAAATTCAGGGTGGATATGCTCTTACCATAATCACTAATAAAAAACTTATTGGTATAAGAGATCCGTTGGGTATAAGACCGCTGATTTTAGGAAAGCTAAAAAACAAATATGTTTTTGCATCAGAAACATGTGCGTTAGATATAATTGGGGCAAAGTTTATAAGAGAAATTGAAAATGGCGAAATCGTAATCGTTGAAGATAATAATATACAGAGCCTTAAACCATTCCCGAAAAAGAAATGTAGACCATGTGTTTTTGAATACATTTATTTTGCAAGGCCAGACAGCCTTTTAAACGGAAAAAGTGCTTACGAGTATAGAAAAAAATTAGGTCTTGTATTAGCTAAAGAATCAGAGGATGTGGGCGAAATAGTTGTTCCGGTACCTGACTCAGGGGTTCCTGCTGCTCTAGGATACGCTCAAAATAAAAAGATGAACTTTGAGGCTGGTTTAATTAGAAACCACTATGTCGGGAGAACATTTATTGAACCAACTCAAAATATCAGAAGTCTTGGTGTAAAACTCAAGCTTAGCGCAAATATGTCCTGTATCAAAAATAAATCAATTGTACTGATTGATGATTCACTTGTAAGAGGTACTACATGTTTCAAAATCGTTAAGATGCTTTATGAGGCAGGTGCAAAAGAAGTGCATGTAAAAATCGCTTGTCCAGAAATTAAATATCCAGATTTTTATGGTATTGATATGCCATCTAAAAAGGAACTACTAGCAGCTAATAAAAATTTGAAAGAAATGAAAAAATTTATTGGAGCCGATACATTAAGCTTTCTAAGTCTAAATGGTCTATACGAAGCTTTGTGCTCTGAAAAAAGAAATAATTTATATCCACAATTTTCTGATCACTATTTTACAGGTGAATATCCTATCAAAAGAGTTGATCAAAATGAAAGCAAAATTGTAAGTCAATTATCTTTTTTAAGTGGAAAATCCTCTAATTAAATATTAGAATTCTAAGCTTATTATCAATTGCGTGTATCATGTTATTTACAATAACTGGACTAGAGTAAAAACCAGATTTTGAGGCTTTTGCATAATTAATTAATTTTCCACTTTTATAATCAATAAATAAAAAGTAACCATTTGAAGTGGTAGCTAAAATCTGATCAGACGCAAGCAATATTGATATAATCTCTCCAACTTTATTTTTTTTTAATTTACTTTTTTTATTTAATAAATTTCTAGACCAGTTTACTTTTCCTGTTTGATTATCAACATTAATAAAAAAACCATCTTTTGAAGCTAAAAAAACAAACTGATTTGTAACAATAGGTCTTAGATTAGTTGAGAAAGGTAATTCCCAGATTATCAATCCGTTGGCACTATTAATTGAATATGTTGATACTGAGCTACTAAAAAAGATTTTTCCATTTTTACTAACTATTGGTGAAGAATAAAATAATTCAGTACCTCCTATATTATTTTTTGAAATTATATTTGATAGCCAATTTATATTATTTGAAGAATGGTTTATTGAATAAAGTTCACCATTTGAGGTAATGAAAAAGATATTGTCACCATCTAAACTAATATTAGTTTTATAAGTAGTTTTTAAAAAAGTAGGAAATGTTTCTAGGCCTAAAATCTGATTTCCATCAACTTCATTGATAATATAAAACTTATTATCTTGATTTAAAGAAAATATTTTTCCATCATAAATTTTTAAATTAGAATTAAATGCAATACCGTAATTTTTGGCCCATTTAATTTCTGATGTATCAATATTTAAACAATATAGATAACCAAGATTATCAGAAATTACTAAATTATTTTTTGATAATTTTAATTTTGTCTCAATTGGAAAATTTTTGTACCTTTTTTTATAAAAATTAAATTTCCAAATAAGTCTTTTTTCTGTGATAGAGTAATTATAAATATTGCCTGAAAAGTCCGAAATAAAAATTTTATCTTGTTGTATCAGTGGTTCAGAAAATGAATCTGATAATTTAAATTTATTTTTACCAATTTTTTTACTTTTAAAAAAAATGTTTTTATTATTTTTATAAAAAAGATTAGGTATATTATTTTTATAATTTAGTCCACTTTCTGTCCATTTTTTTGTTCGTATTGGGTTATCCAAATTTTTAAGGGTAACTCCAGAAATTTCTTTGTTAAATTTTTCTTGTGGAGTAAAAACAACTTTTGAATTCTTCCTTTGAATTTCTTTTTCAAATTCTTCCAATTTGTTTTCGAAAAATCCACCAGAATTTTGAAGAGAACATCCAAAAAGCAGAGTAAAAATACTAATAAATAAACTAAATTTTAATATTTTATTCATTATTTATGATTTTAATTTTTCTATTAATATCGCTCAAATCATTATTGGAGTTGTTTAATGTTAATATATCTGAATAGTATTGTTTAGCCTTATTGAACTCTTTTTTACTAAAATAATAATCACCAAGAAATTTTAGTGATTGATATCTCCAAACAGAGTCAGAGTTTAAAACTGGATTAAGTAAACTTATTAAATCTGCCTCGTCTGCCCTCTCTGAAATAAAAATCGCTTTTTTAAGTTTTATTAAATTTTTATCTTCATTTTCTAAATTTTTTATCGAAATAATTTGATCAAAATATTTAGCAATATTATCTTTATTTTTCTCTAAATCTTTATCAATTATTAAGAAAAGTGATAAAGGTGAATATACTTTATCTTTTCGATTTATGATGTCTGTTAAGATTTCTAAAGATTTTTGATCATTATTCTGACTAAGATAAACTTTTGCGTTAATGAAATCCTCGGAGTTTTTATATCTTTCTTTTTTAGCAGTACTATCTGACCACCACAAAAAAGCTGCTAAAATAAGCAATACAAAACCAAATGAAATTAATATTTTTCGATTTGATAATATAAGTTTTTTTAATGATTTTTTTTCAATATCTTCCATTTTAAATACTAATTAAAACTATTTTTTTTGCTTGGAAACTTCTCACTCAATACATCATGTTTAAATTTAATAAATGTTTTCTCTAGAATTTTTTTTAAATTAATATATTTTTTTACAAATTTAGGTTTAAAACCACTTATACCTATAAGATCATCTGTAACTAAAATTTGTCCGTTACAAAATTTTGATGAACCTATTCCAATTGTAGGTATATTAGTAATATTCGTAATTTTTTTGGATGTTTTTTCACCTATACATTCTAAAACTATCGAAAATGCACCTGCTCTTTCTATTTCTAATGACTCTTTGATCAGTTTTTTTTCCTCATGTTGTTTAAGGCCTTGAGGTTTAAATTTTTTTTTATTTTGTGGTGTGTATCCAATATGTCCCATTACAGGAAAACCTAAATTTACAAGTTTTTTAATAATATTGAAATTTTTACCATCACTTTCTAACTTCACAGCATCACATTTAGTTTGCCTAAAGACCTCTGTTACATTTTTCTTAGCAATTTTAAAATTTTTGTATGTATTAATAGGCATATCAACAACTACTGTACTTTTTTTTGAACCTTTTTTAACAGCAATTGCATGATTTATTATAGTTCTTAAATTAATAGATTTTGTATTTTCCATTCCATAAAATGCGGTTGCCATAGAGTCACCAACCAAAACTATATCGCAATGATTATCTAATAATTTTGAAATAGGTGTGGAGTATGCTGTTAAGCAGACTAATTTTTTTTTTAATTTCAGATTTTTAATTCTATTAATTTTTTTAATCATTTTCTGATTATACTTACTTAGGCTCTAGATTCTCAAGTTTCTTTTTAAGCTCAGATTCTTTGTTACAAAAACTGCTGCAAACTTTTTTAAAATCACTAATTAATTTTTTTGACTTAACATAATCAGATTTTTTTATATTTAGTAAAGCAAGCAAATAAAGAGCTTCTTCGTTTTTTGGATCTAATAAAATTACAGTCTTAAGATTTTGCTCTTCCATAAAATCATCTTCTTGATGATTAAAAATTTTTGCAAGAAACAAGTATGACTTCTCATTTTTTGGGTTGAATACAATATCTTTTTCAAAATTAAATTTTGATTGAGAAAATTTTTTTTCCTTATAAAGCTTTTGGCCTTCTGCAAAAAAACTATTTTTTGCATAAATATTTGTATGAATAATAAAGTTTATAAAGAATATTATTAAAAGAAATCTAGTTATATTCATGTTTTTATAATATTATGAATTTAATCTATTACAATGTATATATGTCTCTCTTGAATTATCTCGACTCGAATTTGGCTTAAAAAAATTGATTTTTTTAAAGGTTTTTTTTGCATAAGCTCTGATTTTCTCAAAATCCTCTCCCATAAACAATTTGCTAATAACTATACCATTTTTGTCTAAATTATTTTTAGAAAATTCCAAAATTGATAAACATAACTCATTTGTTCTTATTGTATCTAAACTTTTATTTCCCGAGGTATTAGGTGCCATGTCTGACAAGATAACATCTATTTTTGAGGTGAAAAACTTAAGTATTTTTTTTTTAATATTCTCATCTAAAAAATCTCCCTCAATAATTTTTACGTTTTTAATCTGGATAATTTTTTTTTTATCTATAGCAATTATTTGACCATTTTTAACATTTTGAGAAACAACCTGACACCACCCTCCTGGGAATGCCCCTACAT
>MDTE01075012.1_pt1 | contig 22047 bp, 13 predicted proteins | sample 811231 | NCBI WGS metagenome assembly MDTE01 (sample SAMN05326651, study PRJNA326480) | marine metagenome | isolation source: seawater | place: Indian Ocean: Red Sea | collected 2010 | reverse complement strand
TCATCTCTCGCGTCCCATCGACGCTTCGACGAGACATCCACCCCCCATGCATCGTCCTCGTCTCCACCCGTTCTCCACCGCTCTCCTCGCAGTGCGCGTACGCGTACGTGCCCACTCGAAACTGTTTGGGCGGGACGAACCCTCGCAATCCCCACGTCGGCGCGCTCGCGTCGCGCGTCCCGCGCGCGAACGTCCCCATCGGCGACTCGTTATACGACGACGCGTAATACGAATCCGGTCGCCTCTCCGTCTCCTCGTTCGCGCGTCGTCGCGGTCGTCGCGTCGTCGTTCCCATCGTCGTCGTTCCCATCTCCACGTCCCCCGTCATCTTTTTCTATCCACCACCCTTTAAAAGGGAACGAATGAATGAATGAATGAATGAATGAATGCACGCGGGGAACGCGCGCTCTCCGCGATCGAGCGTTCTCCTCGAACGAACAAAGCGGTTGTTTCGTACGGAGTTCCCTCTCGACGCGCGCGCGTCGATGTATGACCCCTCGAACGCGTCATGCATGCATGCATTCGTGCGTCCCAGCCTCCACGTCAGCGCGCGAGAGGACGTCGAGCGACGCGCGATGGGTGGATACGGACACGGACACACGATACGTAGTGTGAACACACAATCTCCCATGTGTAATAGAATACCACCGGATGGACGGTCTCTCGGCGGTGATCGAGGCGTACACCCTATCATTGGGTGTACAGTACGACACGTATACTCGTACTCTCGATAGAGAATCTGGATGTGCGCGCGCGGTGACGCGACGCCCGCGGGCCCGCGCGTCGGTCTCGACGCGAATGGATAGGGACGGAGAGAGCGCGGCGCGGGAGCGTGAGAGAGAGGGAGAGGGCGCGCGCGGGAGCGTGGGACGTCGATCGCGTTCGTTCGTTCGTTCGTTCGTTCGGTTTCGTTCGGTTTCGTGTTCGTGTTCGGGGAGACATCGACCGATGATGACGATGACGATGAAAACGATGACGACGATGATTATGAAGACGACGACGACGCGCGCGATGGACCGGCGAACGTCGTCTCGACGCGCGTCGACGAGCGGGAGGGACGACCGTTCGCGCGCGCGCGTCGACTCGCGGGGGACTCGCGGACGAGGGAACGATTCGGAGGCGCGGCGCGGGACGCGGACGCGCGCGTGGGACGGGGACGGCGCGGCGGCGGCGGACGTCGCGCGCGCGGCGCACCTGTGCGCGCGGGAGTGCGCGCGGTACCACCACGGGGGGGTGGGGCACGTTTTGGATTTTATAGGGGACGCGACGGCGCGATCGTTCGAGGCGTTGCGACCGCGGATCGATGCGGAGAGCGGGGTGACGCCGCTGAGTTTCGTCAAGCGCGGCGTGGCCTTGGCGCAGGACGCCATGGGATTGGTGAACGGGGATAGGCCGGAGGAGACGTTACCGACGGGTGAGGTGGTGCGCGCGCTGGAGGATCCGGCGTTATTCGTTGAATCCATCGCGGATACCATCTCTCGCGAGGCTGAGGCGGGGGCGGTCATCGACGATCAAGAGTGGACCAAGGTTTTGAAATCCGTCGACGTCGACGTCGGGTTATTGCTCGCCTCGGTCGTCGTCATCGTGCCGCTATTCAGCAGATTAAAGCTGAGTCCGGTGCTCGGGTTTTTAGGCATCGGACTCGCGCTCAATCGCGCGGGATTATTCATCGAAAACCAAGAGGTGGATCAGTTTTGTGAACTCGGGATTCAATTTCTGTTATTCGAGATGGGGTTGGAGTTGTCGTCGAAAAAGTTGAGCTCGTTGGCGAAATACGCCTTTGGACTCGGACTCACGCAGGTGTTGTTGGTGAATTTAGTCTTCGCTGCCGCGCTGTTGCCCGCCGGGGACGCGCTCGGGACCAAGGTTTTGGAATTCGTGCAACCGGGGCACGACGAATTGTTGCAGGTGTCGTCGGCGCTCGAAGCCGTCGTCATCGGATTCGCGCTGTCGCTCTCGTCCTCGGCGTTCGGGTTACAGCTCTTGGCGGATCGGAAGATGTTGACGACGAAATTCGGGACGGCGAGTTTAGGGTTACTGCTGTTTCAAGATTTAGCCGTCGTGCCGTTCATCATCTTGTTGCCCGTGTTGCAGACGCTGCGCGCGGGCGCGAGCGACGGCGTCGACGTCCCCATGCTCGCCGCGGGCGGGGCGACGTCGTTTCTCGATCTCGGCGCGCTCGCATTCGGTGGGCGACAGATCGCATTGCTCGGGTTTCGCGCGATATGCAAAGAGAACTGCACCAACGACGTCTTCGTCGCCATGTCGCTCTTGGTGCTCTTCGGGTTTAGTTTCGCGTCGAGCGCCATCGGGTTTTCCGATTCTCTCGGCGCGTTTCTCGCCGGGATCATTCTCGCCGATACCCCGTATTCGCACACCATCATTCGAGAGTTACAGGCGTTCAAGGGGTTATTCTTATCCCTCTTCTTCGTCACCATCGGCACGACGATCGATTTACCTCTCTTCATCGAGTTGTGGCCCATCGCCCTCTTGATGACCGTCACGCTCATGGCGAGCAAGACGGCGGTGATCACCGCGCTCGGACCCGCGGTGGGATTGACTTGGCGCGAAGCGCTCGTCGCGGGCGCGTTTTTGTGTCAAGGGGGAGAGTTCGCCTTCGTCATCTTCGGTCAAGCGACGTCGGGATCGACCGGGTCTTTGTTTCCCATGGGATTGGACGAGTTGCTCGTCATCGTCGTCATCTTGTCCATGGCGCTCACGCCGCTCGCCGTCGACGCGGCGTTGAAGATTGTCGGACCGGATTTCATGACGGAAGATTTCGATGCGGAGGACGAAGACGCGATCGACGTCGCGGTGCAATTCGAGGGGGACATGCAGGCGCTGGACATCGCGTCGATGAGGAGAGATTCCTTGGGAGCCACCGTCGACGAGTCCACCGTCGACGTCGAGTGAGACGTGCTACCTAGGATTAACATACAACCTTGTGTATAATACAACGAGTGATTACGATTAATTTAATGTAACGCGACGCGCTCACTCGCAGTGCGCGTCGTCCGAGCGATCCATGCTCGAATTTGTCGCCGCGTACTCGAGCGTGGTGTTTTCGAGCGATGCCTCCATCTCGGCGATCTCCCGCTCCAATTTCATCATCTCCTCGGGATTCAATTTCCCAATCTCGCTCGACGACGCGTCGTCGGACGCTTCGTCGTACTCCTCGGTATCGCTCGACGCGCCGCGCGCAAAGGCGTGCAAGTCGCCGTTTTCTCTCGCTAAGCGCGCGTTTTCTCTCGTCAGCGTCGCCTTTTCGCGCATCAACGATTCCACCTGCGCGCGAAGCTGCTCCACGAGCGCTCGCGTCTCGTCGTCGTCCCCTCTCGATTTCCTCTCTCGCGCCGCCTGTCGTCGCTGAATGGCCAAGTTTTGTCGTTTCAAATCGTCGACGACGCCGTCGCGGCGACGAATCTCGGCGTCCGCCTCCGCCAGACGTCGACGCAACGTCTCAATCTCTCTCGCATCGCTCACCGTCGTCGTCGTCGCCGCGGACGCGGGCGTGGATTCAAAACGCATCGCTCTCGGCGTGACGACGCCCTCTCTCCCCCTCGGCGTCTTCAACCACGAATCACCGTCGCCGTCGTCCTCCTTTTTCGCGCGTCCCGCCGAATCAAACGCGTCCCCTAAATAATAACTCGCCCCTCGACTCAACGCTCTCACCGCCGCCGACGTCGCCCCGATCGAACCCACGATCACCGCATCGATCGCGTCGTCCATCACCTTCATCGCCGATTCCGCGTCCACCGTCGTCGCCGTCGTTCGAAGACTTCGCGCGCCGCGCTCGCGTTTACTCGGCGTCCCCTCGGCGTCGTCATCATCTCGACGCTCCCTTCGACCGTTCCCGTACGCGCTGTCCGGATCGCGTCTTCCCCGCGCGCGCACCGCGGGTTTACCACCCGTCCGAGTCTCCCTCGAGAACCAATCCTCGTCGTCGTCGTCGTCGATCCCGTCGAGACGGCTCGGTCGAGGCGTTCGTTCGTTCCCCTTGGCGACGACGCGTTCGGTCGCCCCGCGCGCGCGAACGAGTCTCGCGCGAGACGCGTCGACGGACATGCGAGGTAAAATTCGTTCGTTCGTTCGGTCGCGCGCGCGCGCGAGGACGGAGGCGACGTCGACGGAGACGCGCGCGTCGACGAGTGATGCGCGGCGTCGCGCGCGGGATGGATCCGTGTCGTGACTCGTGACGAGTCGTGACTCGTGCGGGTATCGATCGATGATGACGCCGACGGTCGCTCGCGCGCGTTCGAGGAGGCGCGCGTAGCGAGAGCGCCGCGAATGCCCGCGGGGAATTTTCGAGCGTCGGACGCGCGCGCGCGTCGCGCGAGAATCTCGCGAGAGACGCGCGAGAGACGCGGTGTGATGCATGATGACGATTCGGATTCCCGAGGGTCGAGGGTGGGCCCGAGGGTGACGCCGAACGTCACACGGGCGCGCGCGATGACGACGACGGGGACGTTCCTGCGCGCGCTGGCGCTCCTGGCGAATCTCGTGAGGCGAGCGCAGAGCGCGCGGGCGCCTCCCGCGGACGCGCTCGCGCCGTTGGCCGTGCGCGCGACGGGTGGAGACGCGGCGGACGCGCGCGTGCGCGCGTGCAGACGCGCGTGCGCGAACGAGGCGTTCGCGCCGACGTGCGCGCGAACGATCGGAACATTTGCCAACGCATGTTGGTCGAACTGTGCCTTCGCGAAAGGGTTGTTCGGGGTCACCGGACGGGCGAATGAGGTACTGACGAGCGGGGAGTGCGACGACGACGGCGAGACGCGGTTTCGAAATCCCGATTACGCGTGCGCGAGCGCGTGCGTGGCGTTGTACGCGCCGGTGTGCGGAGAGAATGGGATCACGTACGCGAATGAGTGTTTGGCGTTGTGTTCGAACGTGCGCTCGATCGACGGGGCGTGTTACGAGGGACGGTGGTGATACAATTTCTTTCTTTCGCTCGAATTCATTCCTCGGAGGCGCGAAACCGCCACGTCTTGATCGTGCCGTCGTCCGAGGCGGAGATGAGCAGGGACGAATCGTGCGGCGACCACTCGACGTGATTGACGTCGTCGTCGTGCGCGTTTTCCGCGCGCGCTATCTGGCGCCACTCGCCGTCGACTTCGCCGTATATTCTGATGGAATTATCGCCCCCGCCCGCGGCGACGAGCCCATTCTTCCCCCACGAACAACTCAACACCGCTCGATCGTGTCCGCACGCGAACTTGGTCCCGTACTCGAGCTCGGTGTTGCAAAATCCCACTCCGTTCCACACGATCAACGCGCCGTCGCCACCGCACGTGACGCACCGCGTGCCCGCGCGTCCGTCGTCTCGCGCCCTCGGCTCGAAACTCGCGCACCACACCGTTCCCTCGTGTCCGTCGCCACCCTTCCCGTCCTCCCCTCCGAGCACGCGCACGCACGACCAATCGTCACCGTCCATGTCCTCTTTCCAAATTCGCACGCTCTCGTCGTAACTCACGCTCACGAGGACGTCCTCCGTGGGATGCCACGTCACGCGTTTGACGTCGCCGCCGTGTCCGTAGAGCGCCGCCACGCACTCAAAGTCATCGTCCCCGTGCGATTCCCAGATCCACACCGTTCGATCCCGTCCACACGTCGCCAACAATGATCCCGAAGGCGACCACGCGCACGATTTCACCTCGCTCTCGTGTCCCTCGACGCAACACGCGCGTCGCCACCGCTCGTCGTCCGTCGCCTCGACGCCGTCCCCGTCCCCGTCTCGTCCATCCGACGCCTCGCGCGCGTGTCTCGCGTACACGAACCCGGTGCCGTCGAAAGAGGCGGTCGCGAGCGCGCGTCCGCACGGAGACACCGCGCAGTGACGCACGGCCCGGTCGTGCGGCGCCAAGCGCTCGACGCATCGAAACCGACCGTCCCGCCCGCGCCTCAATCTCGACGCGTACCCGTCCGCCCCGCACGCAAAGGCGACGTCCGCGCGCGTTGGATCGAACACCACCGCCCACATCGCCTCTTTCCGCGCGAACGGGGTGTCTTCGCGCTCGAGTCGCGCCATGGCGAGACGACGCGCGCGATGTGGCGTTCGGGCGGCATTCGCCGACGCGACGCCGCACTCGCCGACGCGACGCGACGCGACGCCGAACGACGCCGAAACGATCGCGATCGACGCCGACCGAACCGCGCGCGCGCGACGAGGGCGAGGGAGCGCTCGCGAGGGAGAGACGGCGCGCGAGAGACGACGCGGTCGGTGGTGATTTTCAAATGAGCTCGAAAGATTCAGACGCGCCGGACGCGCCGATGGCGACGGAAGAGGCCGCGCCGGCGCCCGGTGTTCGCGTGCGAGAACTTCGTGCGTCGTTCGCGGGCGCGCTGAGGGCGTGCGTGGAGCTTCCCACGGCGCAGGTGCGTCGAGCTCGAACGACTCGAGACCTTGGCTGGTTCCCCCGCGAGACGACGTCGGCGGGAAGACGAGCGAGAGACGCGCGCGATGAGAGCGACGACGGGCGCGAGAGAGACGAATGAGGACTGACGATGTGCGTTCGTCGATGTAGGAATTTATTCGAGCGTTTCCGGGATTGAATCCGACGCACCACGAACCTTTGTACGACTTGTACGCGGATCTTTTGAAATCCATCGAGGAGCGCGCCGAGCGAGAGTTTGATGATATTTGCGTCGAGGAGGCGATCGAGGCGAGATTGAACGCCATCGACGCGCTGTGCGCGGAGAGAGGGGTGATCGATCTCGACGTCGCGGCGAACGCGTCGCGGGTGGTGCACTCGGGGAAGTCGCCGGACGAGGTGGCGAGGAACACGCGCGCCGAGGCCAAGCGGAAAGAGGCGGAGACGTTGCGAGAGGAAGCGGCGACGATCGAACTCGAGGCGCAGGAAAAGATTGCAGAGTTAGAGTCCAAGCGTGAGGCGGTGCGAACGGCGGCGAACGGTTTGAAGACGGGGACGCAAGGCGGCGACGTGGTGCACGAAGCCTCCATGCAGTGGTCGGCGCGCGCGCCGGTGAAATCGAGCACGTGAGACGCGAGCGCGAGCGCGCGAGTCGCACCTAGTACGGCTTTGTATTAATACACACGATCGATCGATCGGTCGGTCGATCGATCAGTTGCTATATTCATCAGTTTTCTCTCATAGTTTCGCATCCTCTTTCGGCACGTCTCGAAAGTAATCCGCGACGGGACGCTTGGGCATCCACCCTTCCGGCGGCGGCACCCCCGTCTTGCGCACCAACACCGCCTCCACGCCTCGACGAAAATCTTCCGCGAGGATGAATTTCCCGATCAACGCGTTATCTATCGCCAACACCCAATCCAACGATTTCCCTCGCGCCCGACGCATGAGCTCGAGCGATACCTCGAGACTCGTCGGCGACGATTTCGCCACGCTCGCCGCCGCCTCGACGAAAAACGCGCGTTCATCCTCGCTCGTCGCGCGCTCGATCCTCGCCTTCATCTCCACCACGATATCATCCAGGGACATCGAATCGTCCCCGAACACCTCCTCCACCGCCTCTCGTCCGCGCGCGCTCGTCAAATACCTCCCCGCGGGGTCCGAGGCGGCGTCGCTCGCCGTCGCCGCCTCCTCCTCGCCCGCCGCCGCGCGCGCCGCGACATCGCTCGCCCTCGCCCCCACCGGCAGCGCCTCCACCCGCGCCGCGACATCACACTCCCACCTCTCCAACCGCACGTAGTGCGTCGCCAGTCCGATCGCCTTGCACGCCGCGCCCCGCACCCGCGCCCCCGTGAGACTGAGATACGTCGCCGTCGCGTGCCCGCACAGCCCGTTTAAAAACCATCCCGCCCCGACGTCCGGATACAGCCCGATCGCGCACTCCGGCATCGCAAACACCGTGCGCTCCGTCGCCACGCGCACGTCGGCGTAACAACTCAACCCGGCACCGCCGCCCATGACGACGCCGTTCCACACCGCGCAGCTCGGTTTGCCAAGACGCGCGAGGCGTCCATTCAGCGCAAACTCTCGCGTGAAAAACGCGATCGCACGCGACGAGTCACCGCGTAAGAGCATCTCTCGAACCGCCCGAACGTCCCCGCCCGCACAAAACGCGCGTCCGGCGCCTCGTATGACGTACACGGCGACGGAATCATCGCGCTCGCCCGAATCGAGCGCGTCGTGGAAAAATTCAATGACGCCCGAATTGAGCGCGTTCAGCGCGCGAGGACGATCGACGGTGAGCGTGAGCGCACCACCGCGCTTTTCCGCGCGCGCGCCTCCGTCGTCTGACATGTCGCGCGCGCGAGGAGGCGACGAGTGACGACGAATATAAAAGGTCGTTGGGGGGTTGAAAAAAGTGAATTTTTTCGGGACGCAGCGCGACGTCTCCGACGTCTCCGTCTCGTCGCGCGCGCGCGGTTCGACGTTCGAGGGCGTCGACGAGGGCGCGGAGAGTTGATGTGACGCGCACGCGTCGTCGTCGATATCGTCATCTGCTATGGTACACGCGCGATGGCTAATGTCCGCGAGAGAAATCTCGACGGTTGGTCGGGTCGGCGAATTTTCGCATCCACGACGGCGAGGCGCGCGGTCTTCGAAAGGCGCCGTCTTCGTCTTCGTCGTCGTCTTCGTCTTCGTCTTCGTCTCGATCGTCGTCTTCTTCGTCGAGCGGTGGAAGGAACCGATGAAGGCTCTGAGGAGATAAACCGGCGTCGCAACCGCCGGGATCGATGACGCGCGCGTTCGCCGGAAGCGCGTCCAAGACGGCGTCGACGTTCGCGCGTCTCGGTCTCGGCGCCGGGTCGGCCGATTCGACGTCGCTGTCGAAATCGAACGCGTCCTCGCGCGCGGTGCGCGGCGGTCGCGTTGGAGGACGACGCGGTCGATCGAATTCGGAGACCATCGTCTCGAGCGGGAGTTCGGCGGTGAGCGCGTCCGGAGGCGCCGCCGCCGGCGTGACGGATAACCTGAGTCGTTTCTTTCTCGAAGCGTACGCGACTTTGGCGTGTAAATCCGTCACACACATAGTTTTACGCTTCTTTCTCGCGCCCGTGGACGTCTCGGACGCGGGAACCGGCGTCGCGTCGTCGTCTTCGTCGTCGTCGTCGCGCGGTCGCGCCGTGACGTCCGACTTGGACGACGAACGCTGCGGAGGATCAACCGTCTCGGGAGGATCGATCTCGGACGTCTCTCGCTCGTTCGCGCGCGGTCTCGGCGGCGACACGGCGAGCGATAACTCGGTCGGTTCCGTCTGCACGGCCATCTCGCTTCGAGGCGTCGGCGAGGCGACGGCGTTCGGCGACTCCGTTTGCGTGTGCGTGTGCTTCATCGGCGTCGTCTCCGTCTTCATCGGCGCAACGTCCTCAGTCGGCGCGTCTCGCGCGGGCGTCGTCGCCATCTCTTCCGGCGTCGTCGACGCGTCTTTTTCCTTCGCACTCGGCGCGTAAATCCGCATCGGAAACTCATCCAAGCTCACGCGCACGTCGTCGTCCGAATCCGCCGCGCCCCCGGGTTTCGACAGACACGTCTTCGTCAGTTCGTACGGCCGCATCGCCACCTCCGCGAGCGCGATGATGGTCTTTGTCTTTTCGATCCTCGTCGGCGGTGGTCCCACCTCCTCCCCCAACACCGCGCTCGTCACCTCCATGAGCGCGCGCGCCTCCTCGACGTCGGGCGCGATGACGGCGAGCATTCGGCTCTTGGCGACGCGCTCTCTAAATTCCGGCATGATTTGTTTCTGCACGTACGGTTTCACGCACGTCGCGCACGCTCGAAGCGCGTCTTCGCTCGCCGCGAACGCGGGCTCGTCGAACCATCGCCTCGCCTCGCGTTCGATGACGTCGACGACGGCGTGCGTCGTCGCGCGCGCGGCGTACGCCACGGCGTCGACGCACTCGGCGGCGAACGCGTCGACGCCCTCGCGCGTGACGTCACCCACGACGTCGTCCGCGTCGTTCGAGTGGTACGCACAGAATAAACCCTGCGTCAACGCCTTGATCTGCGTCGCGAGCTCAGCCTTGGCTCGTCGCGCGCACTCCGTCCACAGACGCCGCGCCGCGTCGGGACGCGCGTACGCCTTTTTCAATCCCGACCCCAACGTAAACTTGGACAGACTCATCGCGATCAGCGCGCGCGTCATCGCGCGCTTCGGATCGGTCTCTTCCCCGCCGAGGTCCATGATGGTTCGTCGAACGAGGGATTCGAACGCCGTCTCGCCGCCTCGATCGTCGCCGTCCTCGGCGCGCGTCTCGGCGAGGAGCGCGTCGGACCATCGACGCGTCGAGGCGACGCACGCGTCTCGTAATCCACCCGTCGGCTTGGACGACGACGTCTCTTCGCACGGCGCGTCGAAGAGAACGTTCGAGAGGATATCGCTGAACGCGCGCGTCACTCGACAGATGAAGGCGCGGGCGTCGTCCGCCGAACGAATCTCGAGCGGCGACTCGCCGAGACGCGCCGCCTCGGCGAGACGCCGTCGCAAGACGTCCGCGCGCGTCGCCTCGATGGCGCGTTCGGCGAGCGGTTCGATCGAATCCTTGAGCGCGTCGGTGACGACGCCTCGACAAAAGGATAACGCCGTCTCGTACGCGCGGCGCTCGGCGTAGGCGCCGTTTACGCCGAGACAAAACTCTAATTCGTCGTGAAATCCTCGAAGGGAATCGTCAGAGCTCTCCGGAAGCGCGTTGAGCGGCTCGGCGGCGACGCAAAACGCGTGCAGTGCGTCGTGCGCGCGTCTCGTCGCGCGACGGATAAACTTTAACGTTCTCGCGCGTTTCAGTCGCGCGAGCTCGGCGTACAGCGCGCCGTGTCCGGTGACGGAATCGACGTCCGCCTCTTCGGGATCGAGGACTCGCGCCCACGACGATCTAAATTCTAAAAATTTCCACGCGACGCCGACGACGGCGCGCGCCGTCGGCGATATCTCTCGAACGCTACCGTTTTGATCCGTCAACATGCGCAAGAGCTCGGCGCGTCTTGTCGTCGCCAATTGCAGTGAATTCCCGTTGATGACGCGATCGACGGCCCATCGAATCTCCGCGTCTCGCGGTGGATTTTCACCCTCGAGCGACTCCAAACTCACCTCTCGTCCGAATTCTCGTCTGAGCGTCGCTCGCACGAGTCGAAGCGTCGTCTCCGTGCTTCCCCAGATTCGATCGCCCTGCACAGCGTTGATTATGCGTCGCGTCGCCGGACGAATCGTCAACTGTTGAAGAAATCCGCTCTTGTGCAGCGCGCGCGTGACGTCTCCCGTCACCTCGCGCGAATCCCCCAAACACACGACGCTGGACGCGTTTCGCAGAGCGGCGATGAGGTGTCGATCTCGCGCGGGGTCGGCGTCGCCCGCGCCGGGGGCGTCGATCAACGTCAACCCGCGCTTGGCGAGCGGCGCGGGAATGTCCACGCGCACCTCGCGTAAGAGTCCCCAACACGCCGACGGCACGTGCGTCTGTGTCACGAGCGTGCGTTTCGTCGCTCGCAACGCGCGTAAAAACGTCTCTTCGTCCGTGTAATCCACCTCGCCGCCGCCTTCGGGGACGTATTCAAACGATACGCGTTTCCCCAGACGCGCGACGTACTCGGCGGGGATGGCGACGTCTTCGGCGGCGACAGAGGCGAGAGATGCGATGTTTGGATTGATGCCGACCATCGCGCACGCCACTCGAAGGACGGAGGGTAATCCGTACACATCGTCTTGGTCGACGTCGCCCTCTTTCGAGGAATCTTTTAAATCTAAGAGCGTCACTTCGCGCACGCCGCGCGCCTCGGCTGCTCGCGCGACGAACGCCTCGGCGTAGACGCTCAATTTGTCTCGTAATCTCTCCGCCTCTCTCGCCGCGTCGCTCGCGTAATCCAACGCGTGCACGTGCCTCTTCACGACATCTTCGCTAAAATACACCAACGTCACCCTGAACGCGTCCGACGTGCTCACGGAACACGCCACCGAGGTGGTATCCATGAGATCGCCCTCGGGGAGTAAAAACGGCGCGTCCGCGTGAATCTTTAAAAGATTATCCACCGGCACCGGCGGCGGATCGAACGGTTTCTCTCGAATAGGTATCTCATACTTCTTCATCGCCTCGTCGTACGTCGCTCGCTTTCGCGCCCCGGCCTCTTTTTTCGCATTCTCCCTCGCGCGTTCGTCGTGAAACTCCTTGTACAAGACGTAACTCGGTTTCACCTTTTGCCCACCCTTTTTATTCGTCCTCTTCGCCGCCTCCTTCAATTTCTTCTTCCGAATCGCGTCCGCGTCGGAAAACTTGGCCGCATCCCCTCGTATCGCCTGTCCGCGCATGTGTCGAGGGATGTACACCTCCCCGCTCGTCCGCGCGTCCATCGGCGGCGGCGGCGCGAAGGCGCGCGCGTCCTCCTCCAACGCCGTCCCGCCCCGCCCGTCGCCGTCCTCCACCGCTCGCAGATGATCCGCCGCCTCCTCCTCCGCGCGTTCATCGTGCGCGACGACGCTCGAGACGGTCAACGATTCCACCGGCCATCGAGTCGTCATCCTTTCCTCCTCTCGCGCGCTCGGCGGCGGCGCGTCCCTCGACGCGAGCTCGCGCAACAGTCGGTTCAACACGTGACTCTTCCCGACCCCAGATCGTCCGAGCGCCACCACGCGCATCGGGGCGCGAGACACGACTTGAAATTCCGCCGTCCCACGCTCCGTTTCCTCGATCATGCCGCGTCGCGCGCTCAGAGGTACCGAATACGTCGCGCCGCCGCCGCCGCCGCCGCGCGTCGTCGTCGTCCCGTGCGAGGTCAAGAGTCGTCTCGCGCGTTCGAGCGCGCGTTCGAGGTCACCGTTCTGCGCGCGAGTGAATGAAAAGACCACAGCGCGTCAGTCTCACGTCTTTCCCGTTCGCGGTACCGCGCGTCGTCGTCGATGCGGAGACATTCATTCATTCCCTCGGAGAATCGTTCGATTGCGCGAAAGAAACTCTCATCGCGTCCTCCTCTCGTCGCACCTCGACGCGCGCGAGCGACCGCTCGACGTCATCGTCTCTCGCGAGATCCCCGCACGCGCTCTCCGCGTGCGTCGAGGAGACGCGCGCGCGGTCGCTCATGATGTCGACGCGACCATTCGCACTGTGAGGCGAGAGATTTCGTCGCGCGTCGCGTCATGGTCGCCCTCGAGCTCGTGCGCGAGGACGAGGACCAAGGGACGCATCGGTGCGACGCGTCGGAGCTCTCGACGTCGCCTCGCGAGGAGGCGGAGGCGGCCAAGGCGCGCGGGAACGAATCGTTCGCGCGCGGTGAATTCGAGCGCGCGCGCGAGGCGTACACCGAGGCGTTAGCGCGCGTCGGCGCGGAGGAGAGGAGGAAACGCGATCCCGATGGTTCGTTCGTCGATCGGTCGTCCGTGGACGCCGACGACGGAGGGCGCGCGGACGTGGACGTTCTCGCGGCGGCGTGTTTCGCCAACCGCGCGGCGTGTCTGACGCGACTCGGAAAGCATCGAGAGGCGATCGAGGATTGCGACGCCGCGCTCGAGATCGATCCGGCGTACGTCAAGGTGTACGTGCGTCGGGCGAGCGCGCGGGAGGCGGTGGGAGAGCTCGAGGGGGCGTTGGAGGATTACGAACGCGCGCGCGCGTTGGCGCCGAAGGAGGCGAGCGCGAGACGGGCGGCGGATCGTTTACGGCCGGTGGTGGAGCGACGACGGGAGGAGATGAAGGAGGAGATGCTGTCGAAGATGAAAGATTTGGGGAACTCTTTGCTCGGGAACTTTGGGTTGAGTCTGGATAATTTCAAGGCGCAAAAGGATGAGACGACGGGGAGTTTTTCGATTCAATTCGTGCGAGACGAAGAGAAAAAAACGACGCCGACGCCGATGGATGACGACGACGACGAGTAGAAGATAAAAGAAATAGTGCCGCTACGCTGTGTTTTACAAACAAATTAAACGATGGACGCTCACCGCATCGCCGCGAGCGCGAGCGACCGCACGCGCTTTTCAAACGCCGAAATTTGCGCCGAGGCGACGTCTTTAAAAACCACGCTCACCGCCGCCGCGTGTACCGGATCGTTCACCTCGAAATCAATCTCAAAATCCACGACGACACCATCACTCGCCGGTAATCCCAAACCATCGTCCTCCTCCCCCTCCCCCTCCTCGCTCGCCGCGTCCGATAAATTCTGAAACCTCCACGTCGTCGTCATCGATTTAAACAACCCGCTCGACACGCTCCTCGCCGTCACTCGCTCCGGTCTCGCGCACGTCACCGCGCTCGTGTACCGCTCACTGAACACCTTAAACCCAATCTCTAAATCCGCCTCAAAATATTCCTCCCCTCGCGTCATCGCGTCTCTCTCTCGCGCGACTTCCCACGTCTCGCGAGGCGTCACGGCGGCGGACGCGCAAAAGGGCACGAAAGATGCGTACGAATCCACATCCGCGACGACGTCACACAGCGCCTCCCGCGTCATCCCTCTGACGATTTTCCTCGCCGCGTACCTCTTTCGCCCGTTCGTTTCCCTCGAGTCATCCCTCGCGTCGTCCCGCGACGAAGACGTCGACGCGAGGGACGATGCCGCGACCGATGCCGATGCCGATGCCCCCGCGACCCCCCCCCCTCGTCGCTCGCGCGCGGTCGAGCGCGCCCCGACTCGACCCATCGTCATCAATCGCATCGTCGTCGCCGCACGTCTCGTCGCCTCGCGCCCGCGCGCGAGTCCCCACGCCCCCATCGCGCGCGCGCGAATGAATCATTCATGCATGCACGCCGTCCCGACCCTCGCGCGCGTCCGATCGAACGACCGGTCGTTCGATCGACCGTTCGACCGGTCGTGACTCGACGATGACGTGCGCTGACCCTGAACGACGAGTCGTGACCCATGACGATGCCGTCCCGTCCAAGACACCGACCGAGAGACAAAGTCGTCGAATCACGCGTGATCTCGCGATTCGATCGCGCGCGCGAGAGGGGCACCGTGCGTCGTACTCTCGCACGTCCGAAGACGATGAAACGCGAGAATGATTGGATAAACACAAAAAACCACCCGCGCGTGGACGCGATGGATGCCCTCGATCGACGGGTCGTGACTCGTGGAAGACCCCCCCGCCAGACCCCTCGCGGCGCTCGACGTCCCCTCGCCCGCTTCACTTCCCGCCTCGACGTCTTCTCTCGATGATGATGTCCAGCGTTCTCGCGTCGTCCGTCGTCGCGCCGTCCGTCGTCGCCCCGCGCGCGCGAAGCGCTAAGCGCGCGAGCGTCGCGGTGCGCGCGTCGAGTGAACACAAAGACGCCACGCGTCGCGAAGCGATGAGCCTCGTCGCGGTACGTGTCGTTTTGTAACGTCGGATGCGTCGCGCGCACACGGATGCAAGTCGCGGGGATCGCGGATCGACCCGCGCGGGGGACGATCGACCGCGCGCGGGGCGCGTGCGCGAGGGTGGTGGACGCGCGAGAGGGTGATACGGGATGCGGGGAAATTTTATGCGCGTTGTGGACGGTGGCGCGCGCGCGTTCGATCGGTGTCGCGCGTCGACGGCGCGCGTTTGAAATCTTCATCGTCGATCGAGCGCGCGCGCGCCCCGGGGCTTCGGGGAATGAATGAATGCGGGTGATGACGCGCGAGCGAGAGGTGTGACGACCGACTGACGAGACGCGATGGGTATACGATACAGGGCGTCGCCACGCTCGCGGCGGCCAAGCCGTCCTTCGCCGCGTACGGTGAATCCGCCAACGTTTTCGGTGGCATCTCCAACCCGACCGGTGCGCGCGATACGATCGATATCGCGCTCGAGATAGATAGCGTTTGGGTGGATGCGGGCATGCGTGCGCACGCGCGCGCGAAGAGACGCGCGGGACGCGGGACGCGGGATGGAATGAGTGAAATGGGGAAAGAAAACGACGCGCGGAGATGGAAGAGCGCGCGTGGTGGTGACGCGCGGATGGATGGAAGACTGACGAGACGAATGCGTCGCGCGCGCGTAATTTGAAATAGGTTTCGTTCCGTACGCGGGCGACGGGTACGCGTTTTTGTTGCCGTCCAAGTACAACCCGTCCAAGGAACGCCCGTTCCCGAACCAAGATTGCTACTTCGAGGATAACTTTGACCAAGTGACCAACATTTCGGTCATCGTCGAAAAGTCGAACAAGGGTTCCATCGACGGCTTCGGCAAGCCGGAGGCGTTTTTGGAACAGCTCGGCTACTTGCTCGGCGTGCAATCCTACTCTGGCGAAACTCGCTCCGAGGGTGGTTTCGCCGCGAACAAGGTGTCCAACGCCTCCGTTCTCGACGTCAGCACGCGCTCGGCGAAGGGTAAGACGTACTACGAATACGAAATTCTCACCCGCACCGCGGATGGCGACGAGGGCGGACGCCACCAGTTGATCTCCGCCACGGTGAGCGACGGTAACCTCTACGTTATGAAGCTCCAATCCGGCGACAAGCGTTGGTTCAAGGGTCAAGAGCGCGATCTCCGCACCGCCCGCAGTTCTTTCACCGTCGCCTAAGCGTCTCTCCGTATAGACGACGCACTAGCCGAGCGCCGCGAGGAGTCGACCGAGCGCGCGTTGTGAAAAAAGCACGAAGTCATTACACTCTCTTCATTCCCTCCATCCTTCATAATCATCGCCCCGCACTCCTCCTCTCGCGCGTCGAGGCGTCGAAACGAACGACATTCCGTTCGTTCGCGCATGCGTTCGCTCGCGCGCGCGTCCTCGACGGACGTCCTCGCGCGAATCTCTCGAGCCTCCTCCACCTCGAGCTCGACCGCGCGTCTGTTGGATTCCATCCTCGAACGCGCCTCGCGCGCGATACCGCGAGACGACGTCGACGGTGAGCCGTCGACGACGTCCGCGCGCACGTTTGCCGTCGGTCTGTCGGGCGGTGTCGACAGCGCGATCGCCGCGTGGGCGCTGAAACGAACGGGCGCGCGCGTCGTGGGGACGCTGGCGCGAAATTGGGACGAGGCGAACGAGGACGACGGGGACGAGCGCGAGTGCGCGTACGTCGAGGACAGGAAGAGCGCGCGCGAGTGCGCGGAAACGTTGGGATTGGATGATTTCGTCGAGGTGGATTTTCGACGAGAGTATTGGTTGGACGTGTTCGAACCGTACGTGGAGGCGTTCGAGAGCGGCGCGACGCCGAATCCGGATTTGGAGTGTAACCGACGGGTGAAATTCGGCGCGTTGTTACGACGCGCGACGGAGACGATGGGGGCGACGTGTCTCGCCACGGGACACTACGCGAGGATCGATCGAACGCGCGGTGGGGTGAGATTGATGCGAGGGGTGGATGCGAGCAAGGATCAATCGTATTTTTTAGCGTCGGTGTCGGCGGAGGCGTTGACGCGCGCGTGTTTTCCTCTGGGGGAGACGCTCAAGACGGAGGTTCGTGACGCCGCGCGCGCGCTGAGATTACCGTGCGCCGAGCGTCGATCGAGCGCGGGGATATGTTTCATCGGTAGGAAACCGTTCGGGAATTTCATAAGTGAATACATTGAACCGAAACGCGGCGCGTTCGTCGACGTGGAGACGGGACGAGACGTTCCGGGCGCGCCGCCGCATCGAGGGTCGGCGGCGTACACGGTGGGACAGCGCGCGAAGATCGGTGGGGCGTCTAAACCTTGGTTCGTCGTCGGGAAAGACGCCGGGACGAACGTCGTGTACGTCGCGAGCGGGGCGGACCACGACGCGTTGTTTTCCACGACGTGCGCGGTGACGGATGCGTTTTGGGTCTCGGGCGCGCGCCCGCGCGGCGTCGACGTCGGCGCGCGTTTACTCGCCAAGACGCGCTACGCGTCGCCGTTGACCCCGGTCATCGTTCGTTCGACGTCCACGACCGACGAACCGATGATTCCATCGAGGTATTCATCGTCGTATCGATCGAGAGAGTCGTCTTCGTCGTCTTCGTCTTCGCTCGTCGTAGATTTTCTTCATCCCGAGCGCGCCGTCACTCCGGGACAAGCGCTCGTGCTCTACGACGGCGACGTCTGTCTCGGCGGCGGCATCGTCGAACGCGTCGGTCCATCGCTCTTCGAATCGAACGCGCGCGCGTAGGCGGATACATAGACGGATGCACGGACAGTTCGGCGCGCGAGCGGCGGCGGTTAATTTTAGCTCAATATTTTCTTGACACGACCGCACTCTTCACCATGCCGCCCGTCCTCGACCACATCTTCGAGTTCGTCGGTCGATACGTCGTCTCGTCGCGAAGCAAGACGCGCTTTTTCCACGAGGGATGGGGCGACCTCGCCCTCGCGCGCGACGTCTCGAGACGGTCGCGGGCGTACTTTGCGCCCAATGGGAACGGGGACGATGAGTGCATCAAATCCGCGCGCGCCCATCGCGCTCGAGGCGTCGATATACGCTGGAGCGCGGTGACGACGGCGGAGAGTGGATACGGACGTAATATTCTACGTCAGGACGCCGCGTTTGAGTCCCCGTTCGCGGATTCATTGCCCGAAGAGAGTCGTTTGGTTCGGTTCGCGAGACTTCGTCCCGACGACGCGACGACGACGGGACGCGAGACGGACGCCATCGCGCGCACGAGACGCATCGCCGTCTTGTTACCGTGCACTGGGGACGTCGATGAATGGTTTCGACGATCGATCGCTCGAGATTTACTCGCGGAGGGCGTCGAGTGCGTCATTCCGACCATCGCGTATTACGGAGCGCGTAAACCAGAGGCGCAGTGGCGACACGTCTTGCGTAGCGTCGCCGAGGCGAAGATTCAATTGAGCGTCACGCCCGTGGAGATGATGCTGTTATCGCGCGCGTTGATGCGCGAGGCCGAAGACGACGGTTTCGTCGTCGAGTTGTGTCTGGCGGGCGTGTCGCTCGGTGGAACGATGAGCGCGACGGCGGCGTGCGCGTTGGCGGCGGCGCGCGCGGCGAGCCGAGACGAGCCGTCGACGTCGAGCGTCGTCGGCGTGTGTTGCATCGCCTCCGGCGCGGATTGCACGCCATACGTCGACGGGTCGATCGAAACGCGTTTAGCGTGGGACGTGTTGCGCGAAACCTTGGACGATGAAGACGAGGAGGAGCGTCCCGCGAGCAAGGCGCGCGCGAGGGACGCCCTCTTGCGCGTCATGGAGGACCTCGACATCGATCATCTTCTCGTCGAATCTTCCGTGCGATCCGCCGTGTGCCTCACCGCGAGAGACGATCGATTCATCGGTGCGAAATCCAACGAAAAAATAGCCGTCGCGTTGCGACGAATGACGACGGACGCGAGCGGGTTTCATCGAGAAGACGTCGACGGCGGACATTTACAATTTCTCTTTGGATCGAAACACGTCATCGCGCCGTCGATTACGCGCGCGTTTGATTTGATTCGGCGCGAGTAGTGCGGCACAGTGGGATGTAAGAGTGAAAAAAGAATGTATGTATGTATGTTACACGACGCTCACTCGGAGGATCGACCGAGGGCGACGACGAAGCCGAGGGCGACGCGTCTGAGCCATTTCCGTTTTCGGCCCGGTGCCGGCGCCGCCTCGGCGCCGCCGGCCTCTTCTTCACTCGATTCCTCCGCGCGTCTCGACGGTAAAGACGCCGCGTTCGGATCGACGAGTTCCGAGAGAACTTTTAAGAATTTACTCACCCGTCTTCGTATTCTCTGGCGCTTATTCAGACCGTCTCGGCCGCTGAATCGATACTCTCGACTCGCGTCCGTCGGGGCAAAGTGTAAATCCGCGCCGCCGCTCGCGAGGGGCGGTGAACCCGCGCGCGATTCGCTCTCGTCGTCGCTCTGCGGCACGCTCGTTCGACCCGTGGTGAAAGATCGCGCGTGCGGCACCTCGTGCGTCACCGGTGGTTCGGGAATCGCGTCGTATCCCTTCATGCGCGCGTTTTCTCGCACGCGGCGTTGCAATTCGCGATGAAACGTCGACATGTAACCGTCCAATCCTTTCGCCGCTGCCATGTGCGCCAAGCGCGGTGGCACGCCCGGATCTTCGTAATATATGGACACGTATTGACTCCCGTTCACCTCGTCGTTCTTCCCGACCATGATGGCGCTGTACAGAGACTTGACGTCGACGGCTCGCGATCCCATCATGCGTTGGAGCTTCGTTTTTGCCGCCACCGCCGACGGCGCGCGGAGCGCGTCTCGACAGATGCACGTCACCGTATCGTTCGCTTTATCCCTCCACATCCGCCTCGCGACGGTGTAATCGCGAGGCGCCATGAGAGAAGGGTACTTTAACCGCCAATACACGACGTCCTGCGCCGTAAAGTCTTTCCCTTGTGGATCCTCGCGCTCGACGCACGTGGGATGCAGCGTCGTCTTGTCCCACTGTTGTCGTCCCAACAAATCCGTCTGCGCGTCGAACAACACCTCCACGGGCACGCCCGCCGCGAGAACTTCGGTGCGAAACTTGGCTAACCCTCGCTTCATCATCCGTTTATCCTCCGCGGAGACGCCGCGAAGCATTCTGTACGTGCAACATCCCGCGCGTCCCGTGGCGATGACGTCCCATTCGCCCTCGTCGTTCGCCACCGCCGCGGCGAACGATTCGTAATCCTTCGTCGTCACCGCGTCTCGAACATCCTCGGCTAAATCTTTCGGACCGTCTCGAGCGGCGATCTCGTCGTCCCATCCCACGTCGACGGCGCGTCGAGTCACGCCCGCGTACAGCGCGCCGCACGTCCACACCGGCGCGCGCACCGCCGTCACTACGGCCCATCGAAGCGCGCTGAAGAAGAGTTTAACGGCCAACAGCGCCACTCTGTCCGGTGGTGGCGTGTTTTGGTCCATGCGTAACCCTATAAAAATGGCTTTATACACCAGAGAAACGGTCCACATCCCGAGCACGCACAGCGACATGCCGCGTCCCGTCATGGCGCCTCTCGCCACGCGAAGACCCATCACACCCGTCGTCGTCGCGCACGCGCTCTCCCACCAACTCAGCGTCGCTTCGACCTCACCGCTCGATTTCCCACCGCCATCGCGCGTCCATTCGCTCGAGCGTCGCGCGCGTCGACGCGCGCGCGACCGAGACGTCGACGTCTCCAGCCGCCCTCGTCCGAGCTCGGCGCTATCCTCGACCTCCATCGCGCCCTCTCGCGCCCTCTCGCGTCGACGCATGGCGTCCGCGATGGGAAACGTCTTTCCAGTTCACCTCTCGCGCGCGCGAGACGAACGGGGAGACCACGGGCGAGGCTCGACGATGGGCGTCGATGGGCACCGGCGCCTCGTCAGCACTCGCGCGCGCGACGCGCCCGCGCGTCTCGACGCTCGCTCGAGCGCTCGCGCGCCTCGACGAGGGCGCGACGCGACGCGCGAACGTTCGCGTGACCGCCACCGCGCGTCCTCGGCCTCGCGAGCGACGCGCGCGCGCGTGTGCGGACGAGGGCGAGGATACCATGGTGTCTCGGTGGTCGCGCGCCCTTTTCGCGGAGGAAAACGCGCGGGACGACGAACCGGGGACGACGACGCGCGACGGTGAGACTTTGAAAGCGAGAGAGGGTGAAAATACACGACGCGCGCGACGCTGAATCATCAGTAATCGTCGAAATTCTTGATGTTTTTCCCGGCGCGACGCGATGATTTTTTTTCGCTCGTTTGCTTTTTGTCGGCGAGCCGCCGCTTGTTGCCCTTTTCCACGTTGGCTCGTAACTTTTTCTTTTTCTTCTTGTCCGACTTGTTCCCTGGAAGCTTGGCGGCGCGATTAATGTACGATTGTAACTTTTCGAGCGCGTCGTCGACGTTTTTACTCTGCGTGCGGTGTCGAGTGCTGTTGACGACGAGCTCGCCGTCGTTGTTCATTCGATTCTTCTCCGCGACGACCAAACGATCGGCGCACCATCGCGGTAACCACCCGGCGGCGACCGCACCGTCGACGTTCAATCGCATGTCCACCTTGGTATTCACCTTGTTGACGTTTTGCCCTCCCGCACCGCCGGATCTCGCGAACGAAATCGTCACGTCGTCCTTGGTCACCCGTCTCGGCGGCGTCGTGTCGACGCCCTTGGGCGGGAGCGGTAACTCATCTCGAACTCGCGGACCACCGACGCCACGAAGCGCATCCTTATGCGCGGACGCGTCTCGAACCTTCCCTCCGCCCTCCTCGTCCTCCTCGTCCTCCTCCTCGTCGTCCTCGTCGAAATCGTCGTCGTCGGCCCACGGGTTTTCATCCTCGTCGAAATCGTCGTCGTACAGGTCATCCATC
>MDTE01051350.1_pt1 | contig 22054 bp, 19 predicted proteins | sample 811231 | NCBI WGS metagenome assembly MDTE01 (sample SAMN05326651, study PRJNA326480) | marine metagenome | isolation source: seawater | place: Indian Ocean: Red Sea | collected 2010 | reverse complement strand
TATCCTTGAATCTCGAACGGACGCTGAAATCCTGCCGGGTATGGCAGGCCGCGAGAATGAGACTAAAGATGAAGAGCTCGACGAATTCTATGATGAGGCTGTTGCATTTGTTACTGAAACGAGAAGAGCTTCAATTTCATCCGTACAACGCAAGTTTCGCATCGGATACAATCGTGCTGCTCGTCTCATCGAAACGATGGAACATGCAGGTATTGTGAGTGAAATGAATACCAATGGTAGTCGTGAAGTTCTCGCTAATGCAGCTCCAGAGTAGCCCCTTCATCGTTAAATTACTAATATCCGCAATCTTGTCACTCGCTTTTGCAGGAAGTGGACTCGCTACACAACCCTTGCAGGCAAAGTTGTCGAAATTATCCTCAATAACCACGGACTTTTCCCAGGAAACAAGTCGCGAAAGAGAAGTTTTTTATGGTCGGCTGTGGATCGAAAAGCCGAACAAATTTCGGTACGAAACCACGTTGCCCTGGCAGCAATCACTTGTATCAGATGGGCAAACGTTTTGGAATTACGATGCGGATTTGGAGCAGCTTACCATCGACACGTTAGAGCATGATCCGGCAAAATTCCCAATTCTTTTACTGTCTGGACAATCGGAAAAGATCGAGGAGCTCTACAATATAGGAGCCTATACGGATGACAAACATAACGTTTATAACCTGCAACCAAAGACCGAGAATCATTATTTCACGTCAGTAACGCTAGTCTTCAGAGGAGACGTACCCGAGAGTATTGTCATTCGTGATTCAATGGATCAGTTCACGACAATCACGTTTTCGAACACTGACGTTAATGCTGATCTTGCTGATGATCTGTTCATATTTTCCGTCCCCGAGGGGGTGGATATAGTTGATCAGAGGGTAATTGCGGGCGATAGTTAGTCCAGAATGTTACTCTTTGCGAACGATTCAACATACCAGCCTCTAGCGGCGCGCATGCGTCCACTATGTCTGGATGAATTCCTGGGACAGGAACATCTCCTAGCCCGCGGCAAACCACTAAGAGAATCCATTGAAACGTCAGTACTGCACTCGATGATCCTTTGGGGGCCGCCGGGAGTGGGTAAGACTACTTTGGCGCGAATGATGGCAGAGTTGTGTGATGTCCACTTTGTATCTATTTCGGCTGTTCTAGCAGGGGTTAAAGATATTCGGAGCGCTATCGAGTTAGCTAGGCAGCATCGCGGTGCAACAGGGAAAAAGACGTTGCTGTTTGTTGATGAGGCCCATAGGTTCAATAAGTCCCAGCAGGATGCTTTCCTACCTCATGTGGAGGATGGAACGGTTATTTTCGTTGGCGCAACTACGGAAAATCCATCATTCGAGCTGAACAATGCATTGCTATCAAGAACCCGGGTCTACAAGCTTCAACCTCTAGGCATACCGCTTTTAATTCAGGCGATGAACAACGCGCTTAAGGCCGATGCACTTTTGTCGCCAAGAGATCTTAGTGCGACAGGTGATGCGATGGAAACATTGGCTCGGGCGGCAGATGGTGACGTACGCCGCGCGCTCAATCTACTTGAGGTTGCATGTGACCTATCCAATGGTTCTATTGACCAGGAGGTCATTGGAGAAGTGTTGGGCTCTGATGTAAGGAGATTCGACAAAGGCGGAGATATATTCTACGACCAGATCTCGGCGTTGCATAAGGCTGTTCGAGGATCTTCACCTGATGCTGCGTTGTACTGGTTCGCCCGTATGCTGGACGGTGGCTGCGATTCACTTTATATCGCACGTCGGGTAGTGCGGATGGCTTCAGAAGACATAGGGAATGCAGATCCACGTGCCTTGCAGTTAGCGTTGAATGCGTGGGATGTATTGGAACGCTTGGGTAGCCCTGAAGGTGAACTAGCGCTCGCACAGGCTATTGTTTTTCTCGCGACCGCCGCAAAGAGCAATGCCGTTTATTCTGCTTTTTCTATGGCCCAGGATACGGTCAAGAGTACCGAGTCATATGATGTACCGCTTCATATCCGCAATGCACCAACAAGTCTGATGCGTGAAATGGGCCATGGAGAAGACTACCGATATGCGCATAATTTCGATGATGCTTTCGTGGCTGGCGAGTCGTATTTCCCGAAGGCACTTGACGTTACGGAATACTATCATCCAGTACCCAGAGGGCTGGAAATCCAAATAGGAGAGAAACTTGCTCACCTGCGTCGACTTAATGCGGAGAGCGAGTTTCAGCGATACGAAAAGAGGAAATTAAAAGATGACTGAAGCGTTAATAATAGCAGCAGGAGGTGCATTGGGGGCCCTTGCTAGATTCTGGAGTGCCAATTTAGTCACTCAGTTCATGGGAGCCCATTTTCCCTATGGGATAATGTTGGTCAACGTTGTCGGTTCCTGTCTGATCGGTGTGGCATTTGTTTTGCTAGTAGAGAAGGTTTCCGCTGAAACGCTTTGGCGTCCGTTTATTATCGTTGGCGTATTGGGCGCCTTTACAACATTCTCTACATTTTCATTACAGACACTGAATTTGTTGGAAGCGGGAAGGATGCTTGCGGCAGGTGCTTATGTGACAGCTTCCGTCTTCCTATGCCTCATAGGTGTAAGTCTTGGGGTTGCTATAACTCGAGCGTTTAATTAACAGCGGCCCCGCGCTCTGTTACCATTGCCGCCTTTTTACGATACCTTAACGTCATGCTGGATCAACGATTTCTGCGCACTGAACTCCATTCGGTTGCCGAGCGCCTGAAAGTTAAAAACTTTGACCTTAATGTTTCTCAGTTTGATTCACTTGAAACTCGTCGGAAGGAGGCGCAGGTCTCCACAGAAGCCCTTCAGGCCGAGCGGAATAGTCGATCCAAGAGCATCGGCAAGGCTAAGGCAAATGGCGAGGACATCGAGCCGTTGAAGAGTGCAGTTGCCGAGATAGGTAGTCAATTAGATGAGCAGCAGGAAGAACTAAGAAAGATTCAGGCAGAACTTGATGAGATTAGCTGGTCGATTCCAAATATTCCAGATGCTTCTGTTCCGGCTGGAACTGATGAGTCGGACAACGAATTAGTGCGATCCTGGGGTGACCTAACAAACTTCACTTTCGACGCTAAGGATCATGTAGACCTGACCAGCGAATCAAAGCTACTAGATATTGAGGTCGCAGTAAAAATCGCTTATTCCAGATTCATGAGTCTCCGCGGTCCCTTGGCAAGGCTTCACCGAGCGTTGATTCAATTCATGGTGGATGTGCATGTGCAGGAGCATGGCTATGAAGAGGTCTATGTGCCTTACATCGTTAATGACGAATCATTGCGCGGGACTGGGCAACTTCCCAAATTCGAGGCTGACCTGTTCAAATTACAGAACGATGAGCGAGATCTATACCTGATTCCAACGGCAGAAGTACCCGTTACCAATATCGCCAGGGATGAAATATTTCCGGCGACTAGCATCCCGAAAAGATTTGTTTGCCATAGCCCTTGTTTTCGTAGCGAGGCCGGTAGCTATGGGAAGGATACTCGGGGCATGATCCGCCAGCATCAGTTTGAGAAGGTCGAATTAGTACATATGGTAAAACCCGATGATTCCTGGGCTGCCCTGGAAGAACTTACTGGTCATGCTGAAAGCATTTTGCAGAAACTCGGATTACCTTATCGAGTGATGAACCTCTGTGGCGGAGACCTTGGGTTTGCATCAGCTAAGACTTATGATCTTGAAGTATGGTTGCCTGGGCAGGGACAATACCGGGAAATTTCTTCCTGCAGTAATTTTCTTGATTTCCAGGCTCGACGTATGCAGGCTCGGTGGAGGAACCCCGATACAGGAAAACCCGAACTTCTCCATACCCTAAATGGTTCAGCCCTTGCAGTAGGTAGAACCTTGATCGCAATATTAGAAAATTATCAACAAGCCGATGGATCGGTCCAGGTCCCCCAGATCATGCAGCCATATATGGGAGGGCTTACCGTCATCGACCTATAGACTGGAGCAATATTGGATTACCTGCCACTGCACTTTAACTTAAAAGACCAAACCGTCCTTGTTGTGGGCGGCGGTGATGTGGCCTACAGAAAAGTTGAATTACTGGTGGCGGCACAAGCTAATGTCAGAATTGTTGCCAAAGAGGTCAGTGATCGGCTTCGGGAATTGATTACCGGTCGCGGTCAACTAATCATTGCGTCTTACGAGCAAGAGCATCTATCAGACGTCGTGTTAGCTGTAGCAGCGACTTCTGATGATGCGGTGAATAGGCAGGTTTCATCGGATGCTCATGCTGCGTCAATTCCAGTCAACGTGGTTGATAAGCCTGAATTGTGCTCGGTAATATTCCCCGCAATCGTTGATCGATCGCCTGTTATTATGTCCGTTGGCACAGGTGGCGCAACCCCAGTACTAGCGCGTTATCTTAAATCTCTATTGGATCAGGCATTACCGGAAGGGATCTCTCGGCTGGCCACGTATCTGAAAAGTAAACGGGACGATCTAAAAACGAAATACCCAGATAGTAATCGGCGGCGTGACGTCATCGAAACGTTTCTTTCGTCTCCCGGCAAAGAATTCGCAATAAATAGTCGACCTGATGAGGCAGACGCATATCTGGACCATCCTGAAACAGAAGTAGTCCAGGGTGAAGTATATCTGGTGGGAGCTGGACCCGGTGACCCGGATTTGCTGACCTTGCGGGCTGTGCAGTTGATGCAAAGTGCGGATGTGATTCTTTACGACAATCTAGTTTCCGATCTCGTCCTACAACGAGCCCGGCGTGATGCGTATAAAGAATTCGTAGGAAAGCGCAGTGGCTACAAGTCGACGGCACAGGAAGACATCAATGCAATGCTGGTGCGTCTGGCAAAGGAAGGTAAGCGTGTTCTGCGTTTGAAAGGCGGTGATCCGTTTATTTTTGGACGCGGTGGCGAGGAGATCGAAGCGCTGATTGCCGAGAAGATTCCATTTCAGGTGATTCCTGGTATCTCCGCGGCAAATGGCTGCGCTGCATATGCCGGTATTCCGCTGACTCATCGAGATTACTCGCAGTCCGTGCGATTTGTTACCGGTCACCCTAAAGATGGCGTGGTGAGCCTCGCCTGGGAGGATCTGGTATCACCAAACCAAACCATCGTTTTCTACATGGGGCTTGGTGGGCTAGCGTCCATTTGTGACCAACTAATCAATCATGGCATGTTGCCAGCCATGCCAATCGCGGTTGTTTCAAAAGGGACTACACCTGACCAGAAGGTCATACGTGGAAATATTGAAACCATATGTGATCAGTTGGCGGGCATGAAGCTGGAAACTCCAACATTAATTATCGTAGGTGAAGTTGCAGGTCTGCCTGAAGGAGAAATCTCAACGGAGAACTAGTCGCAATTGGTTGGTTTTGGCAGACCAGCGATCTTATTTACCATTCTTGCCGGACGTCCGGAAAAGAGTTGCATTAGATGGATACTCGTCCCTTTGTTATCTCCAAGATTATCTTTGAGCAGCTTCACGATGATTCTCGCGGCGGGGGATAGATTGTATCTATCATAGTAGTCTCGAACGAGCTTGATCACTTCCCAGTGATCTGTGGTGAGCTGGATTTCATCTTTTTGAGCTATAGAGCTAGCTACTTCAGGTGACCAGTCCTGAAGTTTTATCAGAAAACCTTCTTTATCGACTGAGATGTTCATCTTAAAACCAGTTTTTTATCTGATCAGCCTCGACGCAAAGCGTGACAAATCCATCGTAGCTGACTTTCTTACAAGAAGCGTCTAGGGTGACTCCGCGCGCCTGCACGTCAACATCCAGTGCAAAAAGATTGCCATTCTTGATAGCTGGGGATTGCTTCAGTAAGGCGTAGACGCCATCTTCAATTAGCAAGACTTGATCTTCTGGTGCAACGAAGCGCAAGTTTTCGTTTAGCACGCTCAGTTTGTTGAAAGTGTGCAGCGTCATCAGAAGGAAAGCACCGATTGGTGTTCGACAAATAATTGGTTGATCTTATCGTCGGTCAACAGTTCCACATTTATGTTGAGTTCGCCAGACTTGATGCCGGTTTCTTCGAGTTGGCTCTCGCTGCAATAGATCTGAGTAACGCCGTAGTCTGAGAGTGCAGAAAACCCTTTTGTATAGTTTTTCGATCCAATCGGTTCTGGATTTTGCTCTTTGAGCAGCTGATACAGACCATCGCCGAGAAACAGGACAGAACATTGTGCAAATGCGGATCCCATTAAGAGCGCATCAAATCCTTCCTGTGCGTTGATAGTCCCGGGAGATCTGGACATTACAAAGAGTATCTGGCTCATCTACACTCCAAAAGTCACAATCTTGTCCGCCTGTAAGGACGCATCAATTAGTTGTCCTAGTCCGGAGATGGTGAACTGTGGATTGATATTCGCAGCATGTTTTTCGTAGCGGTTTGCCTCTGCCTTATCCAACATTCCGCGACGCAGTGCAGATGCGATGCAAACAACCATATCCAGGTCATGATCTTTCCCCAGGGTTGCCCAATCTAGTTGTATATCAGCCTCATCCTGCGGCGGCACAGCCAGGGCATTCGCTGTATAAACACCATCGTGATAGAAGAATACGCGGTATACATCGTGGCCCTGTTCTAGCACGGCCCGAGTGAATAAATAGCCCGACCTTGACGCCTGATCAGAGTAGGGTGCACCGTATACAACAATTGCAAACTTCATAAATAGAAAAGCCCCGACATGAACGCATGCCGGGGCTGTTGTCTCCTCTTAAGGCCTGATATCTAGTCGCTGCTGCTAAAGCCAATGAGAATGAGTAGGCTCTGGAAAATGTTGTAGATACTTAGATACAACGAGACAGTAGCCATAATATAGTTGGTTTCACCACCATTAATAATCTGACTGGTGTCATAAAGTATAAGACCAGACATGATCATGATTATCGCCGCAGAAATTGCCAGTTGCAGACCAGGAATTTGGAAGAAAAGGCTCAGAACTATCGCTCCGATCACCACCCAGAGTCCGGTCATCAAAAAGCCACCCATGAACGAGAAGTCTTTCTTAGACACTAGTGCGTAGCCTGACAGAGACAGGAAAATCATCCCAGTTAGCGTCAGGGCGGTGACAACGGTTTGAGTCCCGGCAGCGGTTTGCATGTACATATTAACGACAGGCCCGATAGAAAAACCGAGTAGACCGGTGAATGCAAACACCAATACTATACCCCAGACGCTGTTGCGCATCTTGCTTATCACAAACAGCAATGCGAAGGCGACGATAAGAGGCATCCAGCCGAGATAGGGCGCGTTTATCGCCATCGCTACACCAGCCATCGCTGCGCTGAATAGCAAGGTCATTGATAGTAGAAGGTAGGTATTACGCAAAACCTTGTTTGTAGAAATGACCGCACTCTGACGGTCAGTTAAAAATTGTGCATCTGCCATGCATATCTCCTAAGTGTTGACGGCTTATAGCTATGTTGAGAATAAATTTTAAGGCTCCAGTACATAAAAGCAACAGCACGTGAAAAGTACCGCTTATCAATACGTTAGACCAGTCATTTTAACAATAATTCCTATTCTTGATATTGGGGTGACGATAAGCAAATCCAAGTCATGACCCGATTACGTTATTACCCCTTACATTTCTCAAAGTTATTTACGTTCGAGATAGAATATCGGACGATACGATGCCATATTCGGTTATCGAAATAAGTTACGTTGGTTTGATAACCTGGTTCTTGGCCGTTTAAAGCAAACGATTAGTACTCAATTCAATATGCAGAACCCCGCATGGTTCATCTATCATCGAGCAAAAAATTGCATTATGGGAGACCATATTAAGGCAGAATCATTGCTACGCTTCATCAATTACAAGCTGTGGAAGTTTATGGCACGCCCGCATCAGACCTTAGTAAACTGGCTAACTGAATTAGGCTGGCTGGTCCTCATCCTTCTTTTGTCGATGATCAATTACCATGCGGTGAAGACTTAGTGAATGCCCCAACCGAGCGGGACCCACCCTATGGCTGGCTCATGGTTGCCGTGGTATTCCTTCTTAGCTCCCTTTCGTTTGGTGCCTTGGGTGCAATCTCGGTTTTCTTAAAACCACTGTCGGCAGAGTTTGGTTGGGGCAGGGGGACGACATCGCTAGGTTATACAACGATTGCTTTTGCGTCTGCGCTCTTCGGCGTGCTTTGGGGATTTGTCGCCGATAAATATGGCACTCGATGGTTTGGCGTTGTAGCCGCAGTTGTTATGAGTGCATGTTTGTTCATGCTGAGTCAGCAATCCAGCCTAACTGAGTTCTTCATTCTTTATTTTCTTTTCGGCGCATTCGGCAATGCCATGGTATCAACGCCCCTGTTCGCCAACGTGGGTTTCTGGTTCCGCAGGAACCCTGGGATTGCCCTTGGTGTTATGGCGTCAGGCGGTGCAGTGGGGCAGGGTGTGGTGCCGTTCTTTGCTGGCATGGCAATTGACAGTGTTGGTTGGCAACAGGCCTACCTGATGATGGCGATTTGTTACTTTGTTGTTGCTTTTCCAATCGCGTTTCTTATTCGTGAGTCACCCACTCGTATTAGTGCACGCACGGCTGTTGAGCCTCCCCCAAGAGACTTTCCGTTGTCAGAGGTCGAAGTGATTATCTGGATTAGCTGTGCAGTGATCTTCTGCTGTAACTGTATGTCTGTTCCCATTGTGCACCTGGTTCCTTTGTTAACAGACAAAGGGCATCCCCTCGAATACGCGACTAGCGTGCTGCTCGTGCTGATGCTTGCCGGGGCGGCAGGCAGGGTGTTGGGTGGAAAACTTGGTGACATGATCGGCGCCTTACCTGCCTACATGTTGATGTCTGCGGGTCAGACTTTCTTCGTTTTCTGGTTTCCTCACGTTGACAGTACAGTCTCGCTTTACCTGATCGCGATATGCTTTGGCTTCGCCTATTCAGGTGTCATGACCTGTATTCTATTTTCCACTCGGATGATGGTATCTGCTCGGTTTGCAGCCCGCGCCATGAGCATTACCTCATTCTTTGGGTGGAATGGTATGGGGCTGGGAGGTTTTCTAGGGGGTTATTTCTTCGATTTGAGCGGTAACTATGTTTGGTCTTTTACGTTTGCTTCTGTCGCTGGTATTGGAAATCTAATCATTCTGACCTTTTTTATGGTCCGGATTAGGCGGAAGAGGTTGCTTAACTCAGCGTCTTGATCGTTACTTTAACCAAATCGATCTGACATGCTGCGTTTCTAACGTTGTCCTCTAACTCAGATTCCTCCAGTCGAAAGGCATTGTAAGAAAAGCCAACAACAGTGAAGACGAGGCTGAGCACGCTGACAAAATAGAAGTTGCGAAGTTTGGAGTCTATGTCATCGATGATTTAACTACTCTGGCGAGCTGTCAGTGATCTGGCCCATATCCTTGAGGTATAAGGCTAACTGCCGATCATGACGACTGGTTGCGGTTAAAGGACGCTTGGAAAGAGAAGGCGACCATCTTGGTGCGCTGGCGGCCTCGACTTTATCACCTACGACGGTGACCCGTTGAATGATGCGTTCGCCGTCAAAATCATTCAATACGTAGTGCTGGGTACAGCGATTGTCCCAGATGCCAACCGTACCTTCGGACCACTGATAGCGGACGGTAAACTGTGGGCTCTTGATCCAGTTGGTGAGGTACTCGAGCATGGCTTTGCTTTCACTCCAGTTCATTTCGACAATACGCCTGGTAAAGTGTTCGTTAACATACAAGGACTTCTTACCTGTGACCGGGTGTACTCGCACAACAGGGTGAATTGTCATTTTGTCTGGTCGATTGTGAGGAAGCGCATCGTTTAATGCCGTAAGTCCTGTACAAAGCTCTTTCATTGGCTCTGATAGCTCATTGTACGCATGCTCCATGCTCGCCCACATGGTATCTCCACCCACAGGAGGGCACTTCACCATATGGAGTATCGACATAACAGAAGGTCGTTGTTGGAAGGTGAGATCAGAATGCCATTCATCAGCGACGCCCCCTTGTGATGCTGCAAGTTCAAATAGATCAGGATGATCCGGGTGGGCATTCTTGAGATTCGGATGCCCCTCTATTGGCCCAAAACATTTTCCCAGGCTCGTGTGCTGTGTTTTGCTAATATTCTGCGCAGGGAAAAATAGCACCTTGTGGTCGAGTAGCAATGATTTGATACGGTCGATATCCGAATTCGTTGGGGCGCCTAGGTCGGCACCTTCGATCTTCGCGCCCAGACTGCCTGACAGTCTTTTAACTCGCCACTCTTTCATGCTTGCCTCCTAACGAGCAGTCTACGTAATACGGTCGATCATCGCTACGCGAATTAAGTGCTTTGCAAAACCATTCGGAATGATTAAGTTGTCTTTTTTAATCTTGGGATTGAAGAATGAAAAGACGAGATTTATTAAAGGGCGTTGGTGCTGCCGCTTTGCTTCCCGCAGCCCTCACCCAAGCTAGCATAGGTAAAAAGAAAACCAACGTCATCCTAATCATGACTGATGACACCGGTTACGAAGTGTTTGGTTGTTACGGCTCGAAACAATACCAAACACCCCGTGTTGATCAGTTAGCGGCAACTGGTATGCGTTTCAACCACTGTTATTCCAATCCCGTTTGCGCACCCAGCCGCCTTTCCATTATGACGGGTAAGAGCAACGTCAGAAATTACGTCCACTGGGGCATTCTGGATCCCGGTGAACAAACCATCGGTCACATCATGAAAGATGCGGGCTACGCAACCTGCGTTGCCGGTAAGTGGCAGCTACATGGAGAGGGGACCTTCGTGTCTGAAAAGAAAGGTGCAGGCACACTTCCACAAGATGCGGGATTTGATGAGCATTTTTGCTATAACCTGGAGAAGTCCCACCACGACTACTGGAAGCCCATTTTTACCGTTAATGGTCAGCAGAAGACGTATGAAGGCGAGGATGCTTATTCACCAACCCTTGCAAATGACTACGTGTGCGACTTCATCGATAGAAAGAAGAGCGATCCTTTTTTCATCTACTATCCTTTGGTGCTTACCCATGGGCCGTTTGAGCCAACACCAGACAGTACCGATCGATCTTCGAAAAATGTGCAACAGAATTTCGAGGATATGGTGTCCTATATGGATAAGCTGGTAGGTCGTGTCGTGGATAAGCTGGATCAAGCAGGCGTCAGGGAGGATACCCTTATCCTGTTTACGGGGGATAATGGATCGCCTGGCGGTAAGAAGGGCGGGATTGTCTCTGAACTAAATGGCGTGATGATTGAAGGTGGCAAGAGTAAGACCACTGATGCGGGCACGCGTGTAGCTTTGGTGGCCAATATGCCAGGTACCGTGCCGGCAGGGAAGGTTAACGATGACCTGGTTGATTTCAGTGACATGTTGCCAACGATTGGCGCTATAGGCGGTGCGAGTTTGCCGAAGGGTGAGGTGCTTGATGGCGTTAGCTTTGCGCCGCAGCTCCAAGGTAGAAGGGGTACACCCCGTGAATCTATTTACCAGTATTTTGAACCCATTCCAGGGCCCGTACCCAATCCGGTAGTTTTTGCGCGAGATCAGCGATGGAAATTATACGGCGATGGTCGTCTATATGACGTCAGCAACGATGTGCTCGAACAGCACCCCGTGACTGAAGGCGGCAGCAGACCACGCAAGAAGCTCCAGGCTGTACTCGACTCAATGCCCTCGGAAGGGCTGAAGATTTACCGGCCACCCAGGGACCCAATGGAGGGAAGAGGCTAAGTATTACTTAGCCTTTGTCGGCGGCGATCTGCTTGGCTGAATCTCGCTCGTTGACGCGGGCTAGCCAATCATTCGCCTGGTCCGGCAGTTCGGTCATTAGATCAATGTCACAGAGCTTGCTCAACACGTTATTAGCGAGCGGTATGGTATTGGCAGCAACAATATCCGCCAGGGTGAAATTTTCGCCGCCAATCCAGGGGTCGAATACAGCCAGCTTTCCAAGCGACTGCATACCGCGCGGTACTACTTTGGCGAGCGTAGCATTGACTGCCTCGTCTTTCGGCGCACCAAATACTGCAGAATTTAGGCCGGGACGCGAGGCTGTGTCTACGTGGTTTATGCAGTGGAGTGCTATTTGACGTGCCCTGGCTCGCTCATAAGTAGATCCAGGCAGTAGACTTGGTTCTGGCTTTAAATCCTCAAGATAGTCCAAAATTGCTAAGGTTTCGGCGATCGGGCCGTCTGGCGTTTCCAGTGCGGGAACCTTTCCCATAGGGCTTTTTGTAAGCCAGTTTTCATCTTTTCTACTTGGCATCTGTTGGACTTCTTCGAAGTCGATGCCCTTTTCAAGCATTACCATTTTAACGATGGAATAGTAGTTGCTCATTTGAATGCCGTGTAATTTCAGCACCACACTTCTCCTTTTTAGATTGGTGGTTCTATACCACCAGTTGCTATTAAACTTCTTAACAGGCTCTCACTAATGAAATTTCGGATCACGTTTTTCTTTGAAGGCCTGAATGGCCTCTTTGGATTCGTTGGAACCAGAGGGATCAATCATGTTGCTTGCTTCCAGTTCAAACGAAGCTTCCAAAGGTTGATCCAGCCCCTGCTGTAAGTTCTGTTTAATCTTCCCCAGCGCGATGGTAGGCCCTTGGGCAATGCCACTTGCATAGTTGATTGCATCTTCGCGAAAAGACGCGTCGGGAAAGACTTGATCAACCAGGCCAATTTCCTTGCATTTGCGAGCGCTGAGTCGAGCTGAATGGTACATCATCGTTTTGGCTCGTGCGAGGCCAATTAAACGTGGTAAGAACCAGCTCGATCCATAGTCGCCACTTAACCCAATATTTTAAAAGCGGTCGTCACGAATGCGCTCTCAGCCGCGATTCGGATATCGCAGGCTAACGCGATGGATAACCCGGCGCCAGCTGCTGCACCTGGTAACGCCGCTATTGTGGGTTTGCGCAGATGGTATATTCGTCAGGTGAGTTCCTTCTGTTTTTTCACCAGCTCAGCAATACGCTCTTCTGCGGGCCGAGGGGCAGGAGCACTTCCACCCATTTCCGTAACGTCACCTCCAGCGCAAAAGGCACTGCCTGTCCCCGTAATCATGACGCATCCGACATCATCTCTAGCTTCAACAACAGGTAGTAAAGCCCGCAGGGCAGGGGTAAGAATATCGCCCAGTGCGTTTTTCTTGTGGGGTTTGTTTAAGGTAATGAGCGCTATACGATTATTGATGCCGCAGAGCAGTTCTTCGGTACCGGTTTCTAGTTGTGGCATGGGTTTGCATTAGCAGTGTTACGAAGACGTCAGAATACTACCTGATCTTGTTTTTGACGCAACAAAGGGAGCAAATAGGTCGCCTAAATCTTCCAGCGACCCGTCTATTTATAATCATTAGACTAATCAAAGCAGATCCAATACAAAGTCCGTCAAGTAACGCCAATAAATATGTCTCCACTACCAGGTGTCCACCCATCCATGCTTCTTGCCGTCTCGTGGTAAGATGGGCGGAGCAGCATTAAGTCCCATCGCGATCCAGTTTCGAGTCTCTGCAGGGTCGATGACATCGTCAACCTCAAACACCGTGCCCGCGTTTAGGGCTCTGGACCATGCGTAAGCGTTTGCAACCAGTTTCTCATACCGGGCTTTGCGTTCCTGAATGTTTTCAATAGCTGCCAATTCGTTTCTTCTACCAAGTTTGATTTGTCCTTCAAGCCCCATGCCTGCAAATTCTCCTGTGGGCCAGGAGACTGCAAACATGGTTTCGTCAAAACTTCCGGTAGCCATGGCGATTGCACCCAGCCCATACGCTTTACGTACCACTACGACAAAGTAAGGTACTGTGAGATTGGCGCCAGCCACATACATGCGTCCACAGTGACGAATCAAGGCCTCTTTTTCCGCCTCGGGGCCCACCATGTTTCCGGGACAATCGATCAGTGAAAGTATGGGAATGTCGAATGCATCGCACAACTGCATAAACCTTGCGGCTTTGTCAGCTGCGTCTGCATCAATAGCACCACCGGTTGGCGAATTAGAATTGTTAGCAATGACACCAACTGGTTTTCCTTCGATGCGAATGAAGGAGGTAATCATAGCCAGGCCGAAATTGGGTCTCAGTTCCAGTACGGTATCTTTATCGGCCAGGGTTTCAATCACTTCACGGATGTTGTAAACGGCCCGACGATTTTCAGGAACCATATGACGTAATTTACGCTGGTCGTTAGCCTGCCAGGCTGTGACATTTCCTTGAAAGAAGGATAGATAGTGTTTTGCGGCGGCTGTTGCAGCTGCCTCATCTTCCACTACGATATCCATAACACCATTCGGTTCTTGAATGCTAACGGGGCCTACTTCCCCTGGAGCATAGGCACCAAGCCCTCCGCCCTCTATCATAGCGGGTCCACCAACACCGATACTTGAATCTTTAGTGGCAATAATGACATCGCAAGCGCCAAGTAAAACCACATTTCCGGCAAAGCAAAACCCGGAAGTTATTCCTACGATCGGTACAAGTCCCGAACACTTACCCAGTTGTCTCCACGTTCGTGTATTTAGACCACCTATCATTGCGGCAGTAGTGTTGATTCCTGGGTTTCGACCATTGTAGGTGCGGCCGCCTCCACCTTCGGTGTAAAGCACGACAGGTAGACGATACTTTTCCGCAATGATAAACATACGATCTTGTTTCTGGTGGTTCTTGCGTCCCTGGGTTCCAGCTAAAACCGTGTAGTCATATGACATGGCAACACATCTGGCATTTTCGCGACCAACCAGATCACTATTGACACTTCCGATGCCCATTACCATGGCGTCAGATGCTGTCCTGATAATGCGTTCCTCGATTTCTTCGATAGTGTCTTTCGGTTGGCGAGTTGCTGTTACAAGTGCGCCGTATTCAGTGAACGATCCATCGTCACACAAATCGTAGATATTCTCCCTTGCCGTGCGCTTATTTGCGTCATGTCTTTTAGCCGTGGCCTCGGTCCGAGCTTCGTCTTTCGTCAGCTGCTGGAAGTGATTTATCTCCGCAAGGTCAGGCCTGATGGCATCGTAGTCGATGTCGGTGTGGGCCTCATAGGCGCCTTCGATGTTTTGCCCCTCAATGAATACAATCGGTGTATCTTCGAAGATCGTATCACCTACTTCCAGGCTAATTTCACGGACTAAGCCCGACTCGGGTGCTGTTATCACGTGTTCCATTTTTAATGCTTCGAGTACAGCGACGGGTTGCTCCGCCTGAACGGTATCGCCAATACTGACCGAGATCTCAACTATCATGCCCTGCATGGGTGACAGGACAGGAGAAGTACCTGGTGGTCCCTGAACAACGGGCGAAGTCGGTTCTGCGGCGGTAGGGGTGGCTCGCGCAACATTCAATACCGCAAGAGGGTCGTCAGGGTCTACATCTACGCCAGCTTTCTCGATTTCTCTTTCTGGCGAGAAATAGCGAATACTGTCATCACCAGTATTAAGTAGATCGGTGATGTTTTCTTCGATAAATCGCGTATGAACAACTTCCCCTTTAAATGCTTTATGTATAAGTAGTGCGGTTAGAAAGTCGATGTTGCTGCGTACACCTTCAATACGAAATTCGGATAGTGCTCGTTTGGTTTTGCGTACGACTGTATTCATGTCAGGCGCATGCACAATGAGTTTGGCCAGCAGCGAATCGTAATGTGGACTGGTGACATAGCCAGGATAACCATAGCCGTCCACCCGAATCCCTGGTCCGGCCGGCGGCTCGTACGCTGATATCAATCCGCCGGCAGGACGCGAGGTTGCATCTGCGTTCATGCTTTCCAGGTTTACCCTTGCTTGCAGAGCGACGCCGCGTGGTTTTGGTATTGCAGTCTGGGAAAGTTTCAAGTCTGTGAGGCTAGCGCCCGCCGCAATTTGCAGCTGCAGAGCAACCAGATCGAAGCCAGTGACTTCCTCAGTTACCGTGTGTTCAACCTGCAGTCTGGCATTGGCTTCCATGAATACATAACGATCATCTGTCACCAGAAATTCGATCGTACAGAGGCCCCGGTATTTAGCAGCAGATGCAATGTCCACAGCAGCCCCGAGTATTTGCGTACGCTGCTTTTCGGGTAAATCAAAGGCAGGAGCGATTTCGATCAGCTTCTGCCGTTGTCGCTGTAAACTGCATTCTCTATCCCAAAGGTGTATCACCTCGCCGGTGCCATCCCCAAGGATTTGCACCTCAATATGACGTGCGCGCGGAAGCAGTTCCTCAACATACAGGTCTCCTGATCCGAAAGCCTGCGATGCTTCAGAGGATGCACGAGTGAAGGAATCCTCTAGCTCGGTGATATCGAATACGGGACGCATACCACGTCCACCACCGCCATTGATCGCCTTCAGCATGACGGCGCCGGTATCTCCTAGGCTCTCAGCAAACTCCTGCGCTTCCGCGAGGCTTATCTTACGGCTTAATCCTGGTAACACCGGCACACCGACAGATTCGGCAAGTGCTCGCGCAGCTGCTTTATTGCCAAAAAGACTCAGAGTTTCAGATGAAGGTCCAATGAAAGTGATACCGGCTGCTTCGCAGCGCTCTGCAAATTCAGAAGACTCACTGAGGAAGCCATAGCCTGGATGTATCGCGTCGCAATCTGAGGCTTGAGCAATCTCAATAACTCTTTCGTGATTCAGGTAGGCAGATACACCTGTTGCCTCCAGGTCTATAGCTTCATCAGCGTGGCGCGTATGCAATGATAAGTGATCGTCGGTTGCAAATACCGCAGTCGTCCGGATTTCAAGGTCTGTTGCGGTTTTCAGAATTCTGATGGCGATCTCACCACGGTTAGCAACCAGAAGGTGACTAGGTACATTCATTGATTATTCCCAGTATAGGGTCGAAGCCCTTTTTGAAAAATGCGATAGCATACCTGTCTTGGTCGATTGATACATCTGCTTATGTTTTGGACGATCCCAAACCCACAATTAGCTCATAGAAATAGAAAAAAATGAGTAATGGCTCATTGGAACACGCAGGGTCATGCTATTGCAGTTCGGTGAAAGTCTCTGTCACGGGTACGTCCGGTACAGTGGGGATGTCATTTTTTTTGCGTCGAAAGTGACATTTGGCACGGATCAATGCCTTCTGCGTTTTTCCAAAGGACAATGTGCGAATTGAAGGCGAGCTGACTGTCAGTCAGTTCGACGCGGAAGTGGTTGTGGGGGCCATGGAAATTGAGCATGCTATCAAGGTACCTGGGCCTGGTGCCGTCATTGAGATTTATTTTAGCGAAGGTGATTTGGTTGACGGCGGGGTGTATCTGCTTGCCTTCGAGCCTGAATAAAACTTGTTAAATCTCGGGGCTTTGATTGCCAAAGTTACGCACAGGTTTTTCATTGGCTGAAAAAACCTGAAAACATTAAATTAAAGAACCTTTCTGCCGACAAGCAGATAGGTTCTTTTGGCTTCGGCTAGATAGCTCTATAACCTCCGGGTTACTGATAGGCGAGCATTCAAACCTTCCCCAACAGAAACCTGATGTGTGCTATGTGAATGAGGGAAATATAGTTCGTCAGATAAATTTTCGATATTTACCCGAATCTCGAAATCTTGAGACAGGTTATAGTAAGCAGCAGCGTCCCAGCGAGTATAGCTTGGAATAATTAAACCCGGCTTATCATTTTTAATATTCGATTGGTCTTGATAAGTAAACCCGGTGGCGATACCAAGTTTGTTATTGACTTGATATACGGCCCATAAGTAAGCAGCGGAGCGAGGAAGCTCTCTTGGCTCACCTGCCTTACCTGTTTTACCGACCATCCTGCTATAGCCAGCAGCTAGATACAAATTATCGGTCACGTGTCCCTTAACTTCGAATTCATAACCGTCAACTTGCAAACCAACAATTTCGGCCTGCTCTCCCGTTACGCTATCCCGAACAGCCTGCTGTTGATCACTATCGAAATATGCTGCGGTAAAGCTTAGATTAGAGAGAATATCCCACTTAACTCCAAACTCTGTATTCTGGAAAACATCAGGATCTAGTCGCGCTGAACTAGCCGACAGCTTTTTGTATTGCTCCCCTGATCTAGGCAAGAAACTTTCACTGTAACTAGCATAGAGAGAAAGGTTTTCTTGGGGTTTAAAAACAATGCCTGCTCTAGGAGAGACTTCGTTATCTTCTCTCGACTGGGTTGTGTCTCCTTTAAGATCATTTACTGTAATATTAAAATTATCAAATCGGCCTCCCAACATTATTATCAGTCTATCTGAAAGGTCTATTCGATCTTGGATATACACAGAGGTCACTTCGACATCCGATGTTGTCGAGTTATTAAGGTCAGATGTGAAATCAACGCTGGTAGGTATCCCATCGGAGTTAACCCTAAAATTCATTTGGCCCAAGACATCAAAAATCTCATTGTCATCCTTGGTAGTTGACCAGTACGTGTTATAGCGTAAATTAGCATTACTGGTATCGATGATTTGAGTAGCAAGGGATATAGTTTGACTAATTGGACCTACATGAAAGTCAAAGACTAAGTTTGCGTCGACGAAAATATTTTGACGTGCAGTTGGATCTTTGTAACCGTCCATGGTGACCAGATCACCATCATATCCAGATGCATATAAGTTACGGTACATCTTATCGAACTCATCATATTGGAGACTTAAATTACCGATAGTGTTTTCGGAAAACTTGTAACGTAAAGTCCCTCGTAAAATATTTGCTTCTAGTCTTTGAACATTGATGTTCTGGTCACCGAAAACAACACCTGCTAATGCTCTGGCGGGTTGACCGTTTTGTGTGGGGATACCACGATCTATAAACCGTTCATGGTTGGCATACTCATAGGATAGATTAAGGGTAGTTTTGTCACTAATCTTAAACTTAAGAGTGGGGTTGAAACCTACTCGATCTCCGTTGAAGAAATCACGGTGGTTTGCTAGCGAATCACGATGGATATTGACACGAAAAGCAGAATTTATGCTTGTTTCGATATTGTAGTCTGCGGTGAAATCAAATGCCCCGTAGCTATCTGAACCTATATCTACGGACCCAAACTCTTCACCAATTACTGCCTTTTTGGTAACCCTATTGATGACCCCACCTGTTCCACCACGGCCAAACAATAGAGCATTTGGTCCTCTTAATATTTCAACCTGATCGACGTTGTATAACGATCGAAAGTATTGAACATCATCCCTTAAGCCATCTCGATAGAAATCTGCGGTTGATCTAACGCCCCTGAAGACAATTGAGTCTCTGTGACCTTCTCCTTGAGAAGTATTCAGCCCGGGTGTGTAACGAACAATATCTCCTAAGTCTCTAAAACCTCGACTACGGATATCTTCAAATGTAGTAATGGAAATTGACTGTGGGACATCTGATATGTTTAACGCAGGTTGGAGAGAATTCACCGAATTAGACTGCAGGATCTTACCTGTGACAATAATTTCTTCTAACTGCTCTGATGCTGTTGAATTGGTTATAGTTAATAACGAAACAATGGCTATGCTAAGAAATATTTTTAGGCTATTAAGTGAGTTATTCAAAATCTGATACTCCCCATGACATTACGGATATTAATAACAAAAACCACATTAAAGTAAATGAGAATCATTATCAAGTACTAATGATAACGATTATCATTAGTACTTCGGGGTATATGTAACCTATCCGAAGGGGCTTATTAAAACGTCGGTAGTCCAACTCCCGAACAGGAGTAGGATTTTCTGAAGAAGCTGTCGGTGTTAAATGGTTCTAAATGGAAATTACGCGACTCCTTACAAGCTCTTCGCCATTTAAGGACCTAACGCAACTGGTTTTACCTAATGATCATTTGGTGGTAGAACTGTGAGTATGAAAACATTGTTATTCGTTCTAATAACCACAGTTTACCCAATATCCTGGGCAGGGTGCGTTAGCGGTAACTGCACCGATGGAACTGGTACTTTCACTTCTGGTGATGGAAGCAAATACGTTGGTGAGTTTCGGGGTTATGCGTTCCATGGAAAAGGAACATACACTTGGCCTAATGGAGACAAATACATCGGTGAGTTTCTGGATGGTAAGCAGTTTGGAGAGGGGACACACACTTCCGTTGATGGAAACAAATACGTTGGTGGGTGGCGAGATGGTTATTGGCACGGAAAGGGAACATACACCTATGCGAATGGAGATAAATACGTTGGTGAGTTTCTGGATGGCAAGCGAACAGGTCAAGGAACATACACTTATGCGAATGGAGATAAATACGTTGGTGAGTTTCGGGGTTATGCGTTCCACGGAAAGGGAACATACACCTATGTGAATGGAAATAAATACGTTGGTGGTTTTCTAGATGGTAAGCAGCACGGAGAGGGAACAAAGACCTACACCGATGGTAGAAAAGAAGTAGGCGTCTGGGAGAATGACGAGTATTTCGGAACCAAAGCAGAATGGAATTCGAAAGTAGAAAAGGAAAGGTTAGCTGAAGAAAAAGAAAGATTAGCCAAAGAAGAGGCTAAAAAGAAACTCGACAGAATTTACAATGCCTGTCTGATAGACAAAAGTTCAGGCGTTGATATGCAAATTAGTTCCCTAAAAAAAGCAGTCGAGTACACTTGTGAAGCAATAGCTAAAGACCCCTCTTGGTTGGAGGAGTGGAGATACAACTAAAGATTGCTTAAAAGTCTCACGATATAGAACTCATCGTACTTATCAGCGATTTTTCTATGCAGGCCATCTGGGGCGGCCACTTCGCACTTGCTAACGATATTATCGTAATTGTTGTTAGACCAGTCTCGCGCAAGGCATCCAGTAGTCGTGGCTTATTATCAACTGGGATATCTCTCCTCTCTCTGTAGTCCCTCTCGCATATTATCGATAAAGTCAGGCGCATCGCTCCTGATGCCTTCTTTATCTAAACTACATGAAACATACAACGTGAGTATAATAAGCAGCTACAGCACGCGCATTACTGAAGGAGGTACCAATCATTAGTTTGATATATTCCTGGTAGTAATAGACATGTCGCCGGGTCCGTACTGGTCAATGCTTGCCCTGAGTTACACGATCATTATCGCGGCGCCCCAAATTTGTCTGGGAAAACCTGAACACGGATTTGCTCATTTTGGCGAACTGAAGTATTCGGTAGATATGCCCCACTTCGACTACGTCAACCCAGATGCCCCTAAAGGGGGGGCAGTCAACATGCCCTTTATAGGCTCAGTTAACAATCTGAATGCCTACGTTGATAAAGGATTGCTAGCTCCGTACATCAGCACTATAGAGGGCCTAGGTTCACGAATCTACGATCACCTGATGCGTTTTTCGGAGGACGAACTTTCCTCCTATTATTGCTGGTTGGCTGAGAGCATCGAAGTTGCCGATGACTATAGTTCAGTAACCTACAAACTTAGAGAGAATGCTTATTGGCACGATGGTGAACCAATTACCATGGACGATATTCTGTGGACGTTCGAAGTAGTAAAGAATGGGTCGATGACTATGCGAACCTATTTTCAGGACGTAGAGCGCCTGGAGCAAATCGATAACCAGCACTTTAGATTTCACTTCAGTAAGACCGCCGAAAAAATACCACAACTGATCATCCAGACCGGCAAGTTCGCTCCATTACCTAAACACTACTGGATCGACAAGGATATCAACGAAACCACCATGACACCGCCGCTGGGAAGCGGGCCTTATCGCATCATCTCTGCAGAACCCAACAGCATCGTGTACGAACGGGTCAAGAATTACTGGGCTAAAGATCTCAATGTCGCTCGCGGATATTTCAACTTCGATCAAATTATCCTCAACTACTTTTTTGACAAGAACGTTATGTTACAGGCGATACGTGGCGGTCTAATCGATTTTTACCTCGAAGAGAACGAACATGATTTTGCAACGGCATACAATTTCGAGGGGTTGCATAAGGGACTGTTCAAGAAAGAAACTTACCGCATGGGATACTCCTATGGTATGCACTTTGGCGTCGCACTCAATACCCGCCGACCACCACTCGATGACATTCTTGTGCGTGAGGCGCTGACCCTTGCCTACAATTTCGAATGGATTAACCGTGTCTTCTGGCACGATGGCATGATTCGTAATAATACCTTTTTCGCTCGCTCTGAGATGCAAGCGAGCGGACTGCCCTCGAAAGCAGAACTTGAACTGCTTGCACCATTTCACGGTCAGATACCAGAGCGAG
>MDTE01088925.1_pt1 | contig 22055 bp, 20 predicted proteins | sample 811231 | NCBI WGS metagenome assembly MDTE01 (sample SAMN05326651, study PRJNA326480) | marine metagenome | isolation source: seawater | place: Indian Ocean: Red Sea | collected 2010 | reverse complement strand
TGTTAGGAAGTTCTGGATATTTTGGTTCAAGATTTGATGTACCTTTTAATAGTCTTATCTGCGAGCCTTCGTCAATCACAAGCTTATCGTGTCTTGGCACGTAATACTCAACATCAGCCTGAATTGTATCTGTAACTGAAGGAAGCTCGTTAATAACAGCAGAAGAAGAATCAAATCCTACGCTGATGCCTGTTTTAATATTTGCATCTGCTTTACGAGGTCTGAAATCCAAAAAGCTTTGAAGTTCAATTTCATTTCCATCTGCTCTCGTGTGTTTTGGAATCTTACCGTAATCGATTTGTCCTGAATAAGACTGTGCAGTAAAGAAATCTCCAGAAGCGCCATGAGTAAAGTACTGAAATTTAGCTCTTACTTTATTCGTGCCTGAAGGGCGTGAAGCTCCACCTTTGAGAATAAGTCTCGCCGGCCCGTAAAAATTATCTCTTTGCCCATTATCAACAATGAACCTATCCGATATATCAGATGAATCTGAGCTATCAAGAATTTTCATTATTTTAAACAGATCCGGCTTTTGCAATGTGATCTGCGGAGGAATAGTTTCGACACCATTGTGAGAATCGAAATCCAATCCATTAAGCTCAAGTGTGTTCAGTGTTTTAGCACGTACAGCACCTTGAGATTTATTGACCTTTGCGAGAATTTGTACAGTTTCTCCAGCTTGAGTAGCACCCGAATCATCAGTATAAGTGAATGTGATTCCACCACCTGTAAGTGCAAAGTTTCCGGTTCTAGGCTTGTGATCACCTATAGTTGTACTTGTAACTACCCATTGTCCGGTATTTGCAAACGTTTCGCCTGACGCAGAAAGAGTCGCTGAAAACTCACCGCTTCCGTCAAGAGTTCCTGTAAAAGATCTTTGAGTTTCGAGAGAAATGTCTGTTAGTGATTTTGCTCTTTGCTCAGGAAGTGGGAAAAGAAGAGAGTTATTAGTAGTTCCTTTAAGCTGTGCGTTACCAGTAAGACCGTCAACTACAATATTACCTACATTGTTGCTTGCAGTTCCAATCGATCTAATCTGACGAGTAGATTTGCCAGGATTCATTTGAATGTCTGTAAGATACCATCTATAAGTGTCAGTAGTAAAATTTTGAACGTATCTGACGTGTGCTGTACCTAAAGTTCCCCAATCAATTCTTCCATTATCAGCTTGAGGTGATGTGTTAACATATGCTCCAAAGGCAGAAGAGTTAACACCTGTTGTCAAACCAGCATCTTCATATAACTCAAATGATGTGACAGGATTTCCAATCGTTCTAACATATGCTTCCCGTGAATTCAACTCGGTCATTCCAGCAATACCCGTAATCTTTACTTTATCGCCGGTAATAAGAGTTGAAGCACTATCTACAGTGACAACTGCTGGATTAGCTTGAGTGATTGCAGTAATACGAGTCCCTCTTGCTGAGGTTAAGTAAGGTGCAGAATCATAATTGAAGACAGATCTGAGATCCATCTTTTCCATTTCACCAATATCTGGAAGATCTCTGATATTTCTTGTAACGCCAGTTGTGTTTATTCTTCTTCCTTGAATGTCGAAGTAGTTGCCATATTGAGCAATAGCAACTTGGTTATTAATTTCAACAGTGTCTTGTGCTTTATCAATTCTTATTTTTTGAGGAACGGGCTGGTTTGCTCTGTATCCGTTGACATATGCAATACCGCTTGAAATATTAAGCTTGAGCCTATCATTAAATGAATCATCTACATCAAACTTAACCGTGAAGGGTTTAACATTAAAATCGCCGTTTGTTTCTTTTGTTCGAACAGCCAGCAAATCATTGATTTTATTATACTGATCAAAACCGGTGACTGTTTGCATAACGCGGCCTTCAACAACCTCTGCAAAGAAAATGAAGTTTTCATTACCAGTTACTAAAGCTTGTGTGGTGAGTATAAGTCTAATTCTTAATCTGTCAGCACCAGGCGCAGATTTATTTGGAAGAACGCCTTGATTGTCAAACAACGTATCGTCATCATCAGAAGTGATCACGTCTTCAACAATTTTAAATCCAACTCTTTCTGTAGGCCTATTGTCGTATTTTGCAAGAAGAATAGATTGTGGCTGTGTATTTACGAAGTGACCTTGAACAAAAAAGTCTCCTCCATGCACCGATGCTCGTGTTCCTACACCTACAGCTCTATTATTGGTAGTGTTAGTAAGCTGAACAGTTAAAACTTCACCCGAGTTTGCGCCAGTAACATTTTCTCCGGGAGGAACTCTAATCGGTGCTGCACCAGGACTACCCGCAGACGTGTCTGTATATCTTACGTAAAGAGTTGCAGGATCAGAAGAGGTTGCTTGGACAACTTCTAAAACTACAAACTTAATTCCAGTTGGAGATGAAGTAAATTCGTCTCCTACAATTGTTGTTAGGTCAGTTGGAAGAGCATTAGTTGTAGTGTCAAGTTTAATAAACTCATATTTTCTATTCACAAGCAGACCGCCAGGATTTACTGCAGCACCTTCTTTAAAAATATTTTTACCAAATCTTTCAATCTCTTTTTGAGTAAGAGTCTGCATTTGCGTAAGTTCACGCGCTTGCAATGCTCTCCCTGAGTTAAAGAGAATTCTATGAAAGTTATTACTATCTTTGTAATCGTCTCTATAAGTCGATGATAGTAAGGTCTGTGTAAATTGAGTTGGCATATCTTATCCTATAATTGTACTACAACTTTAATGTCTTCAGTCTGACCGGATGCTCGCGTAACAGCTGCTCTATTATCAATAAACAAAACTTCTCCTGTAGCAATATCTATTCCGGATTCAGTGTATGCATCTGAGTCTGCGTCAGTAGCAGTTGGTTGAAGAACTCCTTCTCCGTTACCGTTTGTTTCTTGAATTGTTTCTGCTTCTACAAACTGTTTAAACCCAGTTTCTTCTGTTTGATGATAATATAATCGCGTTGAATCAAAATTATCAACATAAGCCACAGCACCAGATGAAATACCTTGAATTCTTCTATCTTTAGTAAAATTCTGAGTTACTGTCGCAAATTTCAAAGATCTCAATCCAAGCTCAGTCGCAGCAACAACCGGTGCGCCTGTAACAGGAACTTTTGGATTTTTAATAATCGTTACTTGTCTAAAATCATTTCCAATGATAAACTTATTGCTTTCATTACCTTGTAATTTTGCATTAAACATGATTCCAAATGATCTTAAATCTTTTCTTGGATCCGCACCAACCCCTGAATCAAGACTCAATATAGGTGTTGCTTTAGCTCCTGTTCCGCCTCCACCAGTGAGTGTAACATTTGCAAAATCATATCCAGCTCCATAAGCCTTTCCAGATCCTGAATCATTCATTTCAATTTTGACAACCGCACCACCAGAAATAGTAGCCGTTGCAGATGCAACCTTTTTAGGATTTGAAATTCCTACACCATTTGAATCTGTACCTCTGCCGTTAATAACAACTGTTGGAGCGCCGGTGCATCCTTGTCCGGCATTCGTAATTTTAATTCCTAAAATCTCACCTTTAGTTGCAGAATCTTGAATTTGTTTTTGCTTAATTTCATTGGCGTCTGCACCCGCACCGACCGAGTCAATTTTTTGCACAGGAATAAAGTTAGCTGATACAAATTGCGTAGCTCTCAATGCCGAGATTGTATAAAGATATTGCCACACATATCCATCAGTGGTTGTAAGCGGAGTTCGTAATTCGCCTGTAGGTTTTACTGTAGAAGTGTTAGCAGCACCGGCTGAGTTTTTACCTTGCTGTAAACACATGTAAACTTTGTTTTCATCCGTGAAAACATAATAGTTTGTTTGAGAAGCAAGACTATCGTCAAAAGCTTCATAAGTTGTACCAGAAATCCAGTTATAACGAGGAACTACAAAAGAAAAAGTTTCCGCTGATTTAATAGATTGCAATTTTGTTCTTGCGTTTCTTTCTTCCTTTGCGCTTTGAACAGGAATGGGTGGAGTATCAGAACTATCCCAGTCCTGAGATTCGCCAATTCCGAGATAATATCTTTGATTGGAATCTCCTATATCTTCGAAAAGTTTATTTACGAAAAATCTTTTTAATTTATTTGTTGCAATCGCTGTCATTTTCTATCCCTATGCTGAAACTATTCTAAACCAGTTTGTCCCATCCCATATACACATTGCTGCTTTGTTCTGTGCAAGTGTAAAGCTGGTTCCATCGGCAAGACTTGTCGGAGTGATAGTTGCTGTACCAGCTCCTTTGTTAGTAAAAATCTTTTGTTCACCTACCGTAGTGCCATCATTCAACGAAATAGCAATAGCAGTAAGACTGTTAATAATAATGTGTCCAGCAAGATCAGATACGGTTCCATTTGTAGTGATGGTAGAAGAAGTCATTGCAAGTTTCTTAACTGAAACTGAACCTTCCCCCTTTGCGTCAATCTGCAGATTAATATCTGTGCCATTACCACTTGAAGTTATTGTTGGAAATCCTGCACCAGAATCACCATTTGCCAATGTAACGTTATACACAGCATTTGCCGTTGCAGTTACACTCATCAATCGTGCACCATTGACATCATCAACACCGGTAATAATTCTTCCAGTCGTAATGTTCGGCGAAGTCAAAGACTTATTTAATAGAGTTGCTGATGTTTTATTAAATACAAACGTATCTGAATCGTTAAGTAGTGGAAGATTCACGTTACGATCAGCAACAAGATTTGATACTACAAAATTGTAAGCATGACTTGAATCATTATCTTTAATAGAAGGAGTTGTCATCGAAGGAGACAACAGTGTCTTATTAGCCAAAGTCTGCGTAGCAGAATCAGTAACCACTGCTCCTGTTTTATCCGGCAAAGTTAATGTATGAATTGCAGTAGGATTATCTGCTTTTAGTATGGTGTGAAAACTATCAGTACTGCTTCCTTCATACTTAATGCCATCACTAGCGAATTGAACTTCGCCTGATATTCCAGACGAGTCTCCAGAAAGTCGTGTATAGACTTCTTTAAAATTTTCATTTATTTTAGTAGCAGCACTACGTAGCGTATCGCCGGTTCCGTCGTTAGCCGCGGTGCCTGTAAAAATATTTTGCCTTGCCATTGTTTATAACTCTTTCAAAATTTACTAACTGTATTTATAATCATAAGTAGTCCTCAAATCGATCAAAATCCATAGTTTCAATTGTATTACTTACTCTCACTGCTCCACTAGGTCTACCGGAATCTTCATCAAATGTCGGTGAATTAATGTCTAACAATCCATCTGGATTCGGTGCAATTTGTCCATAGCTTGCAATTAATTCATCAACTTCAACATTTGCGTATTCGCTTACTCTTCTATGCCGGATAATAGTTTCGTCAGAATCTGAATCAGATCCGTCAGGTATAAACACCGCTAATTCGTAAGGTTTACCAAATAGCGGCACAGCTTGACTCGCGCTTTGAACAATAATATCAGTAAGATCTGCTGCTAGCACATCAGGAGTTCCTACAGACAAGCTTGCTCGCGTATCAAATGAAACTTCTGCTCCTAAGAACCAACCGGCCGGATGTACGAATTTTTTATAAAGAGAATTCCAATCTGCAAGAGGAAGAGAGGATTTAATCAATATGGAAAAAATCTGATAAAGCTTTCCATCTTGAATAAATTTCAAAGAACCCGGACCAATCAAAGAATCATTAACGATAAACAAATCTTTCTTTGGATATACTACATCAACCTCTTCTCCAAAAAAAGCTCTAAAAAATCCTTCAGCAGAAAATAAAGTTCCTTTCACTCTAAAGTAATTTGCGAAGTTACGTAAAGCTTCTCTTGGATCGCTAAATGAACCAGATCCAGCTCCGCCTCCAACTTCATTAAATATTTGGTCAAGATATTTTAATTGCGTTCTTTCAATATCACGTATTCCCATCAATTCATTAATGACGGAAAACGTTTCATCAGAATCTATAAATGCATAATATTCTTCTAAAAAAACTAGAAGATTCGGATAATCTCTTTGAAAGTATTCTGGTAGAATTTCAAGAACAGATGCTCTTCTAAAGCTATCATTATGTCTTTGAAAATCTGTTAAAGTGCGTTCCCTCATGTTAGGGTCACCTCAGTAGATTGGGTATCAATTGTGCTTTGAGCAAATGAAGCGTCAGTATCAATTTTAAGAACATAGTTTCTCAGGGGTTTAACCGTAGCCTCGTTTGCAGGACTAACTGTAATTTTTATGAAATTTTCACCAGAAACAATTGACTCTGGCTGAAATCCGACAATCGATATTTTACCAGTTGCTGGAAAGTATGTTCCAGCATTATCTACTTGAACAGTATTTGTTGCAATGTTTACAATTTCAAGCGTAGTGCTATCGAGTTTATTTCTCAATCGACAAACCTGGCCACCATCAAATGTAAAGGCGCCTGAAGAAACGATATAAGTTGTTGCATTAGGAGCTGCTAATTCTTCTGGAAAAACTACATCATAACTCACTTCTTCATTTAAAGTCGGAGTAAGCCTTTGTTGTAGCTTAACATCAATTCGAGATGAAATAACAAAATCACCAAGTGCATCGATACTTGTTAAAAGATTTGATCTTCTAAAGGTGCTTCCAAACTTATCTAGCGTATTTGTAAAGTAATCTCTAATCACAGCAAAAACTCTCGCTTCAGTAGTTGCTTGCGTTAAAGACGTTTTTGTTGGATCAAAATCAAATGAACAAATTACTTCTAAGAAAGTTTCTGTTGGATCTACGAATATAGTACCAATTGACATGACCGCCAAGCTAGTAGTAAGATTTGAAACTATCGCATCTTTAACTGTTTGTTTCTGAGATTCAGTAACGTTGTCTGCAAACTTCAAAGCAACATACACGTTACCATAGTTTGCAGGAACATTTTCCTCTCCGCCCCAAGCAATAACATCAACGACAGAAGAATAGTTTGAAAGAATCTGCGCTCTATAGTCTTCAGAAGTTACAAGCCTTTGTTGTGAAGAGAATGCAATAGGTGCGTTCTGTCTTATTGATTCAATACTTTGTCTTGACGCGCCACCTGCGCTGTTTGATCCAGTTACAACTGTAAGAGTATAATCAACTCCATTTACTCGAAAATCTGCATTAGGCGTAAATGATGACCCACCGTTTCCTGCCGAACCTAAAGTGGATAGATAAGTAATACGTACAACTGATCCTGCTTCTGGTGCTTTACTGATAGATACACCATCTCCAAAATTAAGTTCATAGCTTCCGTTCGGTGATTCGATAAGTTGATAAAATTGAGAAGTAGAAGTTACTCGAATGGCTTTGTTAATATCAAGATACGTGTCAAAAGACGTTGAGTTCACGTCTGGATATACGAGAACTTTTGCCGTAGAAGTATCAATTGTCTGATCTGGTATAACATAGATCTGTCTTTCTGTAGCTTCGCCTACATAAAACGTTTTAGTTTTTTCCGATCCTTCATATATGAATACATCTGAGCTTCCATCATTATCTTTAAAAACATAATTACCAGTTCCATCATCTGAAGCAAAGTGATCTTTAAGTGTTCTGAAAGTGTAGTTAGTTCCAGCAATAGATGAAGTAAATGTTGTGCCTTCAGCTAAAGTGAGAGTTGCTGGTCTTCCTGCTACGCCAGCAAGATTAAGAGAAACGTTAATGATTCCAATCGCAGAAGTTGCTGATCTTGGTGAGTACCCTAATGTTTGTGCATGGGATACAATTGAACTTCTCAATTGCGCTGTATTTAAAAATGACTCATTGAGAGCAAAGTTAGCCAGTAGCCCATTATAATGCGTGTTATACGCAAGAACATCGAGGATATTATTAATACCCGATCCTTCAAAGTTATAATCTTTGAATTGATCCTTTTGAGCAAAGAAAGTTTTTAGATTACTTTTAATTGCGTCAAAGTCAAGTTGCGTAGTGCTAATATTTGTTGCCATTATCTTAACCTCGATACTGTAGTTGTTAATGTGACAAGCTCAGTTACATTGACAACTTTGAACGTTATTTCTGCTCTAATAGAATTTCTATCCGCGTTGTTAAAAACTTTTACTCTATTGACTTCTGCTCTTGGTTCATAGTTTTTGATAACTTGTCTGATCTTACTATCTAATGAACTTATGGTTGGATTATCTGCAAGCTCAAATAAAAGATTATTTAAGTTCCCACCATATAAAGGTCTAAAAGGTTTCTCTCCCCAATTAGTCATGAGAAGATTTTTAACAGATTGCTTTACAGCGGCTGCCGAAGTTTTTTTATAGACGTCATTCCCTGGGTTTCTTGTAAAACTCAGGTCGATGTCAGAATATTCTTTGTCACGTCTCGACCTCAGTGTAGAGGTGTCTTGATTTCCATCTTCTATTGAAAACGCTTTAGCCATCAGATATCCTTGTTTCTTCTATTTATAATATTATGACACAATTTCTATAAATTCTTTAGTGGCCTGAACCTTATAATTGTAAAGAGTTTCAATATTCATAAGATACGAGCAATCATAATCCTCTTTTACTGCTGGCATCTGAATAATTATCTGTGCATGCAAAGCTCCAGAAGGATCAAACTTATCGTAACTTAACACAAGCTTGTCATAAAACAGATTATCTTTTAAGAATATAGCCAGATCAAATGTTTTAAGAAGATCTACTTGCCCCTTTGAATTCAAAAGTTCATATACAACAACCTGTCCCTTTGATGCGAGATCATTAAACGATCCTGCAGTTAAAGTTTCGCTTGGATTTTTTCGATACAGCCCTTCTACTACAACCATTCGGTGATCTTTGAATCTTCCTGCATCATCTGTTTGCACTATCTTAAGTGCTTCGGCTTGAAGATAAAGCTGCCTTGCAATCTTTTTTCTTTCTGACTGATCCACAATATGATCAAGTGTAACCTTATCTCCTCGTCCACCTAAAAATTTAGCCATTGTAATTCCACGCCCCAACTTTGTCGAAGATGTAATTACACTGTGCTGATTAGGATTAAATCTTGGATCAGGCGTAATTGGCTTAGGAATTGGTTTAGGCTTGATCTTTTTCGACACACCTCCTGGTTGCTTTTGCCCAATAGTTCTTACACCGATTATAGGTGTAGGTTCTTTTGCAACAATTCTTCCGAGAGAAGGTGGTGATGAAGATGCAAAATCTGCAGATAGAACACCTGCACCAATTTGAGTTGTAACAAAAACCGTGTTGTTAAGAGTCGCATCATCTCTCATTTTTGATCTTACTTCTCTCGTCGACAAATTTCGATTTGAGACTCCACCGTTGTCGACTGTTCTGTCAATGGCATTTGTAAGAGATGCACCAGCGTCAACCGAAACGATCGGCGATCCTACACTCGAGTTTTGAACAAGCTGTGCTACGTTTGTAGCATCTGGTCTTGCGGTCTCGGCAGTGTCTGTTGCTGTATCATCATTAGTCAATCCAATACTCGCATTTCCAGATCCTCCACCTGTGCCGGTGTGTCTGCTGACATCTGCCAATATTGCTTCATCTGCTATTCCTGTAAGATCGCCAGTAAAGTTAGGCGAAGTTACTCCGGCCGTGTAGGTCGCAGACTGAGCAAATGCATTTTGATAGTACATTGTAACGGTATCTCCACCAATCGTTCCGGTGGCACCGAATACTGATATCGAAGGTGCGGCCATATTTGCATTGACACGAGCTGTAATAAAAGCGTTTGTTTGTGAGGCAAGCCTGAAGTCTGATCCTGTAGTTACGTTATATGTAGATCCAATGATCTCTTTGAGAGATCCTTTCACAACTTCATTTTTATCTCCAAGAACCGTGTTTGTTTTTGTTCCTACGGTCGTGTCTGAAGAGTTGCCCGAAACCTTTGTTCCGCGATTTCCATCGATGTTCGTTCGAACATTTCCTTTTACTGTTGTCTTGATGTCATTCCCTGCATCAATAACATAGTTACCGCCAACCTTTACGTTCATGTCACCTTGAACGTCGATGTTTAAGTTTCCATTATAGGTGAGATCTGCGTCTCCTTCAACGATAACCTTATTATCACCATACACCACGTGCACAAGATTGTTTCTCGTGGCGACAACCACAGAACCGTCTGGCCTCATTTCAACGCCGGCGCCGGTTCTGTGTCTTATTAAAATGCGCTCGCCTCCGGGCGTATCATCGATCTCGATAACATGACCAGAGCGAGACTCGTCAACTTGAGCATAAGGATATACCGAATTTGCGATCTGTTCAAGACCGAGATCGACGTCAAGGTTTCCTCCACCAATATAAAGCTCGTGCTTCTTTACACCTCTCGCACCTTCATTCGTTGAAGGTCCATAGAAGTACGGCGTACGAGGATACTGCCCGGTTACGTCTTGAAATCCGAAGGGGTGCTTACCCGTTCCGAACTCCTTACCCGTGCCAAACGTATTGACTCGATCTTTTAACTCATCGTTTTCGGTACTCATATGTTCTCCTTAAAATAACTTTCCGTCTTATTTTAATATATGACGTATATTAAAATATCCCTCCGTCAGAGGTTTCAAAATATTTCTCGATCATTTCGATACGATCATTTGCCGTAGCCATTGCGTCGAGCTCCTTTTGAATTGACTCTACGAGATCGGAATGCTCTCCGATTCCTACAGGATTATTCCTGTAAGCCTCAATGTTTGCCTTGTGCAAGGCGATCTCTCCTTCGGCGTGCTTCTTTGCCGCGGTGAGAAGATGTTGTCCAACATAACCCATTCATAATTCTCCTTTAGTTAGTGGTGGCTATATAATTTATATAGATCACATAGTAATAAAATGCAAGGAGACTAAATCCAAATATCCATTGCAGCCAGTGCTTCCTCACTCTTCGAGCACTTCAATCGGGTGAAACTGCCCGTCAGTCTTCTTCTCGAGCTTGAGCTTGCCTTTCTTACAAACCCACATCTCTTCGGAAGCACCAGTTCTCATGATCTTTCGCTTTGTGGCGAGACAGTCAGATAGCGATTCACGAGGTGTAAACTCCATCGGCTGTCCGTTACTCATGAGAAACAGGATAAAACCAGTAAATATCTCGATCATTTAAAAACTCCAGTCCCAGAGCCAGGGTTGCATCGTATACCCTAGCGGTTGAAATACACAAAACTCTGCGATGCCCAGTAACGACAGGTTCCAGACGATCTTCACCCACTGGGGCCACGTCTCCTGCCATGTTCGAAACTTCTTTAACACCTAATGTCCTCCATTTCCGTTCTTTACACTGTGATACATATCCATCGTCGAATCCTTAAGCTTCTCGAGCGAGGACTCGAGAGCTGCGATTCTCTTTTCAAAAAACTCGATCGTCAGCTTCTGCTGCTGATCATACGGAGCCTGTCCAGACTCAATCTCTTTCGTCAACTTCTCGAGCTCGCCTGCGATGTGCTCGATCAGCATGAACTGCTCACTGTCAGCGGGCAGCGAGCCCATCTCACCACGCGGCCACTTGATACGAAACTCGGTGTTCATACCGATATCCGGCTCCATAAGCGTGATCTTCGTCTCGATCTGATTCAGTCTCTCGACGATTCCAAAGTATCCCCACGTCGCAATAGCAGCGAACGCAACGATCGATATAATATTTCTGAGAGGCATTGCCAACTCAGTGTTCTCTGACAACTTTGCCACTTTACTCTTCCTTTCTAACATCTAGCATCTCCAATCCGGCAGTCCACCAGAACATGCCTCTATTTTCATTTCAGGCTCCTTCTTGAAGCCCCCTCTCTCCTTCACCGCAAGGGCGATAACGAGAACGTAGGCGGTTACGAGCAAAACTCCGACGAACCATTTCATACATTCTCGCGTATGTACTTCTCAACCTCCTCGTAGTTCTCGATCAGGCTCGGATAATCGATATCCATAGGTCGAGTCATAAGCTGCGATTCCGTCCCGAAAAAATTCTCGAGAGTCTCATCATCGAGCGAGTCGGCATCGAACTCATGTAACACGTCCAGCCCCGAGATGAACTTCCGTGTATACCGATGAGACTCACACCAGAGCTTCATCACGCTCTCGGGAACACGATACATCACATCGTCGAGCGGCTCATGATGTATCTTCCTATGTGGTCTCCTCCATCCGGTCTGCTGCTGATACGAGAAACTTAAGAACGTATCTAAAGGATTTCTCTTTATAGTCAACACCTTATAACCACTCAAGTACTCGACGAGATCTTCCTCAAAACCTCTCTTCATCAGGCTGAAAGGAAACACCTTAAAATGGACATGTTCTCCTTGACTCTTCTTCTCGAATAACCAACGAAACTTTTTCTTTATCTCGTCTTGCGAGTCCCAACCTGTACCATAACGAAAATCAACGTGTATCGTACCGCTTATCAACTGGTACCTCTGAAGAAACAACTCGTTATAGTGCGGATTCCTCAGAGGTCTCATATAAGAGTTTATCCACGTGCTCAAGGTCCGGTGCTCTGCGATCAGAGGTGTCACGTGACCCTGAGACAAATTTTGGTACCGCGATGTAAAGGGCCGGTTTTCAATGGCGGCTTTTCCTGTCATTTATATACCGCCCCTTTTACGCCAGCCCCAGTAGTATCTTCTGTGACTCGGTGAACTGTGATCTCGCGATAGCAGGCGTGATAGGCTTTTCCTTACCTGACTTACTGAGATTTGTCTTACCGAACCAGTTGACCACATACTCCTGCACGTCGAATCCTGGATCTACCTTCCCTTTGTTATCGACATCCACATGACCCCAAGCCTGTCCACCCGGAAATGCTGTATAGAAAGCATCCATAAACTCATCGAACGAGTCGATCTGATCAGCATTGATACTGGCTCCACTGACATGCTTCTCTGAGTTCGGTGTACCGGTCATGCAGTTGTATCCCCCTACGAGACACAGGCCGATAGAGAAGTTGTTATGTCCATTGTCCTTGGCGTGTGCACCGGTCCTGTCGATAGGCCTGCCCCTCTGTATCCTGCCATCCTTTCGAATAACGTAGTGATAGCCTATACCGCTGAATCCTCTCTGAGTGTGCCACTCGTGTATCTCATCTGCACCTATATCCTGATTCAAATAAGTGGCTGACCAATGGACCACGACCTCTGTGATGTCTCGAGTGGCCGCTGTAAAGTCTGCATAGAGCTCTTCCCAGGTCTCGACATAGTCAAACTTATAGTTAGCAACTCTTCCTCGGACCCTTGTCGAGTCACTGATAGGGCCGCTGGATGAGGTTGCCGAAGCGTTAGGTGTAAAGGCGTTCTCAGATCTCTGCTTTCTCGATGTCTCTGGTGACTCGACAACGGTGTTCTCGTCCTCCCAAGTCGCTGCTGTAGTACCTATCTCAAAGTCTGGTAGAGTTGACGTGCCGAAAGCTTTACTTCGTGGCTCTGGTGCGAGATTACCAGAAACAGAGGTATCCATACCTGCTACTGTATCTTCGACGTCACCCTGGTCAAGGTCTGGCTTCGCTGCAAGGATCTGAGCTGAGGCCGTGTTCAGTGCGGCCGGTGTGGCCTCTGAGATGATCTTAAGAAGCTCTGATATCTTATCGGGGGTGAAGGTCCCCTCACTGAGCTTAATCAGCTTATTCTTATTCGTTCTGTCCACCTTGCTCATCAGCGATTCCATAATGTTAGATGCATCCGTCCCCACCGCCGCATCGACTTTATTTGTGAACTTCCCGACTTCTGAAAAAAAGTTACTCGCAGCCTTACTCGTGTCCTCTTCTCCATTCTGTATTGCAGAAGTCAGATCTGCTTGGAACTGAGGATCAGCAAGATCCTTCACGACGCTCCCCAGAGCTACCGATGTTTTGCCTGTATTCTCCTTGAGAGTCTCGAGTATTGCCTTAGGAGAGTTGCCTGTAGCCACTTCATGACTGTTTCCGTTCGATACTGTTGTACCCATTATCGACTCGAGTGCTGATTTCGATGACGAGACGATCTCTTTTGCGAATTCTGGTACTTCTGTAGCAAATGTAGTACCTGTTCCCTCGACTGTAGTTGTTCCAGGATAGTCGTTCTCGACCGTTGCAGCCTTCATACCGGCGAGAGTTGATGTGAGATCCTTACCGAGCTGTGACTTCATGAACGCGTCTGCCTTGTTCTTGAACTCTTGTGCAGTGTTCTGCAGATCCTCGATAGGTATCGTCTTTGCGATTGCCTGAAGATTTGTCTTGAGCTGTTCTCGTGTAGTAGCCATTAGCCGAGCCTCTCGAGTGTATCTTTAGCGTATGTGATTCTTGTTTCCATGAGTGTCTCTCTCCTTATGTATGACTTCGCGAACGCTCGCGTGGCCTGATCTATGTTTTCTGCTTTCAGAAGCTTGTTCAGACCAAGATAGGAGTACGTGCGAAGCTCGTTCAGTACAAACATGAGCTGTGTCTTCAGGTCCTGCCAGTTCAGGTTACGCTGTCCGGCAAATGACTTCAGAAGAACGAATCGGTTACCTGCAGTCTCGACGCCTGCCCACTGTGCTATGCCGTACTTCTCTTGAGAGACCTTCAGCGGATCGATGTCCGTACCTGACTCGACCGCAAAGTTTCCGATCATCGCTGCCGCCTGTTCTGGTGTAAACTCGTTCGCGAGGAAGAAGTTAAAGCAGATCTCGGCGTTCGTGTTACCGTTAAAGAACGATGCGAGGATGCTCTCGTTCGTAAGCGACTTGTCTTCTGAGGCCGCTAACCTCTCGATCTGTACCGGACTCGGATCCTCGATCGTGTGTACCGCACCCATGATGAAGGGTACCTGACTCGTAGGCCCGTCAAGAAAGAATCCGACGACCTTTGCACCGGGAAGAAGTCTTCCCATCTTGCCTATTCCTGACACACCACCTTCTGTAGTTGGTATCATGGTCTGAGCCCAAGGAAGGTCTTCTGACTCGAGATCTGCAACAGGTTCAGGATGCACGCCGTATATGCGAACCTGCATTCGACCGAGCATCTGAGGATCGTTTGGATTGACAACGATACCGAACCACCATCTGTAGTGGTCTCCATAGAAGGCTTGTGGTATCGATGCAGTGTTGACCGCCATTATGTCGCTCCTTCTCTGTTTGTGAGCTTGATCGTTTCGATGTAGCAGGTATGAGTGGCATGCACGCCCTCTCTTGCAATCACATGTCGAATCTCTTTGATGAGGTAGTTACCTGACCTCTTCTTGTCGATATGCTTGCTGTAGTCCTGCCCCTTGACGATAGGCTCGTTGTCTATGAACTCAATCTCGATTACGTTACCGCAACCAGTGTTTGTGTACTGATCACCTGGAAGCGGCAGGAAGTTACGTCCTGGCACCTTGATCTTCAGCGGAGTCTTATGTGTGAAGTCTCGTAGTGACTTCGATATCGCCTTTGTGCTGTGATGTGCTGGCGTGACGTCTTCCCAATAACCGGGTATATCGTTATATAGGCCTGTTGTGCCGATCTGCATGATCTTTTTTGATGTGTACTCGTGCAGAAACTTGTCAACCATGACGAACTCTTTATCGTAGGTCGGTGATCTCTTTTTCTCGAGAAGCGTGGTGTTTCTGTTCATGTTATCGAACACCTTACTGATATCGAACTGTATCGAGTTGTCTGCAAAGTTCTGTGTATCGAGGAATGAGTAGTGAGCACCGATGTCACCTTGCCTCAGAAGCGGTACAATCCTCTCTTGTGGAGGCAAGAAGAAGTCAGTAATGAAGTATCCTTGCGACTGCACGGTGTAGTCTGCAGCATTTGATATGAGTGATTGATTGAACTTGTATGGCATGCCCTTGTTGATTGCTGGCCTCTGCAGCATTGTTTCGAGATCAAAGAATCTGAGATCATCATCTCGCCATACCGACCAGAGGTAGAAAGGAGAGCCTGTGTTTGAGGTTGATCTCCGCGCCATCCATGTCATTGCAGTATATGGATTCCAGTTCGGTATGATGACTCGCATGTTCTGCTGAAAGGTAGCAGCTTCTGACGTTATGAACTTTCTCGGTACTGCAGCCTTTGAAAAAGTGTCGTTGAGTATCTGTCTTATGATGCTTAAGGGATTGCCGTCATATTTCTTATTTACGTTTATGAGTTCTGCAATAAATGCATTCTTATCAATCAGGTCAAGAGTGAACACCTCGTTCTGATCGTTTGTACCTCTTGTAACGTTACGTACACCTACAACATTAAAGACTCTCTGTATTGTAGGAAGATTTCTTTCAGGCTTTGCAATTTCTACTGAAACGAGTTCCTGTCCTTGAAAGTCAATCGATTCAAGTAGGTTATCGTTATCGAGTACGACAAGTGTTGCTTGCAGTGTCAGCTTATCCATGTTTTCGACAATGTCGAACTGAATGACACTACGAGTTATGTCAAATTCGTAATCACCAAATCTGTTTGACTTTATCACCACCCGTTTGAATCGACAGTCAAACGGGCTTGATGACCTCATATCTGTTGCCATTAATCACCTATAAGCGCATCATTAAACGCATTCATGACTCCCACAATGGCCGATTGCTTTACAATCTTTATTTGCCTGAGCTCGTCGTTTTTCTCTTTGTAATACTCACTGAAAAGAACGGGTGTGTATATGCCAGGAGGGTCCTGAGAAGGATCAACATCTACCTGTTCAAGATCTGCATTTACGTAATGTCTTACTGCGAGATGCTCTTCGGTAGAACTCGAAAGGGTTGCCTGTTGAAGAGCACCTGTTGTAAGACTGTTTGATGAAACCAACTCGTTACTAAGGAAGGTTGAATTATTAGTTGGTTTTACGATAAGCTGTCCAAGTTCGAGCCTTCTTCTCACAACCGTACCAGTTGCACCTGAACTTTGACCTGTAACGATTTGTCCTGGTAAGAAAAGACCCGTAAGAGATGCTTTTGTAGTGAGTGTTCTGTTTGGATAGTCAACCTTTACTTTCTTATCAAGAGATCTTTGTGTAAGAGGCCAACCTTGCTCTCTTATGTGATCATTAAGAAGGAAAAAAGTAAAATACGAAGACGTATCGCCATATACCTTATAAGCAACATGGTCAGGTCTTTCACCGTCCAGTATGAAATAGTCTGTGTAAAAAGTTATTTCATCTTTAATCTGGTCAATAACGTCAACATATATCCCCAGATTTTGAAAAAACGCAGGATCTGATGTGTTACCAAATCTGTAAGCTGCAATGTCAAAGTTTTCAAAATACATTTAGTACCCCTGTGCTATAAGTTGCTTATCGAGAGTCTTCTGCTCTTGGAATGTCATAGTAATCTGTACATTCTGAAACGGCATTTGTGCAGGACCTGTAGCCATAAGGCCAGGACCAGACGTTCCGTACTGAGCACTGAAATTGACAAGATATGCTGGTAAGAACTTTGTAAGAATCTCTTCAGAATCGTACATGATTTCATCTTCTTCCTCGCCTTCAAACGATTCGGTGCCTGATTTACGATGTACTGATATCTGAAATGTATTAGGAAATCTGTATCCAAGTGGAATGTTTGTTTTACTTTCAGAAATTGTTTCAGGATAAAGCTCTTTTCTAAACATGTAAATAATTTGAGCGGCCTGTACAGCTTCTGCTTGTGATGTTGGCTGAAAGTTAAATGTAAATGTAAATGATCTTAAGTTTACGCTTTTAAATAGTGCTCTTGTATTCGGGTTGGTAGTAATCCTTAATGCACTCTTAACACCACCTACAATCTCATCACCAGCTCCTGGTATGAATTCAAGTGCTTTAAGTGCAGCAAGTTTTCCAATTTCAGGATTCGATGCATTTTTAGATAACATATCACCAATATCATCTGCAATTGCTCCAAGCCCTGCCTTTGCAGCTCCCATCATACTGCCGGTATTTTGTATTCCTGCTTCAGCAGCACCACCCATACGACCTAAGTCTACGTTCTCAATGTTAACACCATCTGAAAAAGATATACCTACAGGCAAATACAAGTCAATAGTTGATCCGGGAATAACCTTCTCATTCTTTACTGACTCTTCGACTACATTTCCTACTGCTGCAAAACCGGACTCAATTTTAGTTTTAAGGGCATTTTGTTTAAATGCCTCTGTATTTGTACCAGTTTGTGCTGGATCTGATGATGGATTGAATTCAGCATCACTACCAGTTCCTTCAACACGAGTTTGAGCCCTATCAATACTTTTAAGGCTTTTTGAAATTTCAAATGCTTTTTGTGGATCAGCACCTCCGGGTTCAATAGTAAGAACCTGAAATCTGATAAAAGCATTGATCATATCTTGATTGTCAACAGGAAAAACGTACGTAGCAGGCGATAAGATGTTTTCATCTGATAAACCGCCTGATCCTAGGCCGGTTTCCATCCAATCTTCAATCTTACCTGTAATTCCACCGGTGATCTTACCACCAATGTCATTTACTGCATTTCTGGCTCTTCCAACCGCTGCATTCGAGTTAATTCTGTTAAGTATGTCCGAGATTGCCATGCAGGTTTCCTAATAAATAATGTTGAATAATTCTAGGAGTATTTATAATAGAATGTCGACCTATAAAGGCAAGTACACCGTAAAGAATAAAAGCAAATACAAAGGCGATTTGGGTAATGTTACTTATAGATCGTCTTGGGAAAAGGCTGCAATGAGGTGGTGTGATGCAAATCCAAAAGTCGAGTATTGGTCATCTGAAGAAACTGTAATACCATACTATTACGAGTATGATAAAAGATATCATAAGTACTACATTGATCTTAAGATAAAATATAACACAGGAAAAGTGGTGCTTGTTGAAATAAAACCCAACTATCAAACGGAGCCTCCTACTGGTAGCAGAAGAACTAAAAAGTTTATAAGAGAAGCTTTAGAGTATGTAAAAAATATGAATAAATGGGAAGCTGCTGACACGTATGCAAAAGATAGAAATTGGGACTTTCAAATATGGACCGAAGAAACACTCATCAAAATGGGCATCATTAAGAATCGACTTAAGCCACTTAAAAAGATCAAAAAACGATTATAAATAGTGGTATGAGTAACTTATTTCAGAAACTAGAATTAGAAGCTTTTCGTAAAGGAATAACTCCTCGTACAGAGGAGTCGATGGCATGGTTTAGAAGAAGAGCATATAGACTCAGAAGAGTAAATCGTAATCAAATAATGAAAGATGAACCGATTAATCTTAAGTCTGGCATTGCTGGCGGCGGTATGTTTATGTTTTTTTATGATCCTAAGACGAAAGACAAGCTTCCCTATTATGATCAATTTCCTTTGGCGATCATTGTCGACAAAGCACCGGGAGGATTCTACGGACTGAATCTACATTATCTCAACCCTATCTTAAGAGCTAAACTTTTGGACGCGCTTTTGGATACTATCAATAATAAAAAGTACGATGAAACAACAAAGTTTCAATTGAATTATAAAGCATTAAAGAATGCATCAAAGTTTAAACACTTTCAGCCATGCTTTAAGCATTACTTGTTGAGCCACGTACGTTCTCGTTTTGGACATGTTCCAGCACCTGAATGGGAAATCGCCACATTCCTGCCAATGGCAAAATGGGCTAAGGCGAGTCCACAAGAGGTGTATAGAGATTCAAAGAGGATGATAAGATGACGTTTTCTGTAGATCAGTTTCGAAGCCAAATACGTCAAGGAATAGCTTCAACTAATTTATTTAGAGTTTTATTGCCAGATCTTAAATCTGGTCCATCCACCTATGCAGCAAATGTAATATGTAAAGCTGCTCAAATGCCGGGTAGACAGATGCTTACTTCAGAGCGTCAATACAGTATGCATAGAGAAAAAATAACGTATGGATTTGCACAAGAAGATGTAAGCCTAACGTTTTACATACTGCAAGATTATGGTATAAAACAGTATTTTGAAGAGTGGATGGGTTTACAAATTAATATGAGAGGAGATGGTGCAAGTGAACCTGCACCGACTATAAATTATAAAAAGAGTTACGTCAAAGACGTTAAGATACAACAGCTCAAAAAAGATGTAATATTTGATTTGAGTTTTAATTTTCAAGGTCCACTGGGGCTTGAATTGGTGGGTGATATTGTAACACCAGACCAGATAGCATACACATGTTTATTGGAGGATGCATTCCCCACTACCATGAATGCTGTCGAATTTAGTAATGAACAGAATGGACTTGCTGAATTGAATGTCCAACTGTCCTATACAACGTGGCAGGGAGTCCCTGGATTCTCTTTATCTTCATTAACAGGTGGTTTAATACCATCTATTCCAGCACTACAAGGATTAGGATAATATAATGGCTTTACCAGTAATTAATCAGACACCAAAGTATGAGATGGAAATTCCTTCTACAAAAGAGACGGTCAAGTTTCGACCCTATCTTGTGAAGGAAGAGAAAATCATGATGATGGCTGTCGAATCTGAAGATCAACAGGCTGCTATTAATGCAGTGGTTGATACTCTTGACGCTTGCGTAGAAGGAGGCGTTGACAAATCTGTACTTACTACATATGATGTTGAATACATGTTCACACAATTGAGAACAAAATCAGTTGGTGAAAATGCAAAGGTCAATCTCAAATGTGAAGAGTGCGGAGAAGAAAATCCCGTTGCTATACAGCTTGACACTATCAAAGTCAAGTTTCCAGAAGAGGAAATATCAAATGAGATTAAGTTAAGTGATACACTTTTTCTTAAGATGAGACATCCTCGTTACTCTTCAATCGCTGAAGATAACATCATGGCAAATCCATCACCAACACAACAAACGTTTGATATGATCGCCAAATGTATTGAAGCTGTAAACACAGAAGAAGAATCTATCTTGTTTTCTGATGAATCACATGCTGATCAAATGGCATTTATCGAATCTCTTACTAAAGAGCAGCTTGAAGAAATCCAAGCGTTTGTGGAGGGTATGCCAAGACTGGTACATGATTTTGAGTTTAAGTGTGAGCATTGTCAGCACGAGAACAAAGTACATTTGGAAGGAATGCAGAATTTTTTTTAATTGGTCTCTCTCATGACAATCTTACGAACCACTTTAAGACCAATTTCCAACTTGTACAGCATCATAAGTATAGTCTAACAGAGTTAGAACTAATGATGCCATGGGAGAGGGAAATATATTTGATGCTGCTTGAAGAGCATATCAAAGAAGAAAACGAGCGCATAAGGCTTGAACAACAGACGAGGAAGTAATGGCTGAACTAAAAGATGTCGTCCAGAAACTAGAAGAAAACAAACGTGCTAATGATGCTGCTATAACATCATTGAAAGGTACATTTGACAAGCACTTTGCCATGCTCAAGCGTGGTATGCTTGACAAGATGGAGGCCGACATTGAAGCTCAGAATAAGGCTAAACAGGAATCAGCAACTGTATCATCTGGTGGTGGAGCTGGTGGATTTAAGATCCCAACGTTAGGAGGCATGTTCAAAGGAGTGCTGGCGGGTATCACTGCACTTGGCGCTGCGATGTTGGGCCTGAGAGGTTGGGAAGTGGGTGCCATTAAGAAGCTCCGAAGAATGTTCTCAAAGGAAGGCGCGATTGGCAAGCTTTTCACTAATGCATTTGATAGTATTAGAGATACGATGCGTCGAAGGTTGCAAATGATTAAAGATATTTGGGGAAAAGATCCTGAAAAATCATTTGGTGCACGTATCAAATCATGGTATAACCGACAAGTTTCAAGGATGTCAAGATTTCTAGGTCTTGCAGATGATCTTCCAGAAGAAAAGCAAACGTGGTTGACGCGGGTGATGACTTGGTTTCGCGGTTTAAGACAAAATCTTGCTGCGCAGCTTGGGTTGACCATGGAAGATGCCGATGGCAAAAAGGTTGCTAAAAAAGACATGACTCTTGCTCAAAGAGTAAGAAACTTCTTTGGCAATTTAAGAACTCGTCTTGCTCAAAGCTTTGGCATTACAATGGTCAATGTAGATCCTGAAACACAAAAGTTTCAAAAGTTTACTCTTGCTCAAAGAGTAAGAAGTTACTTTGGAAAAATGAGAACAAACCTGTTAAATTCATTTGGCCTCGGTGATGAAGCTATGAAAGCAGCAGGTGCAGGAGATGATGCCTCTAAAATGTCTCTTATGGCAAGGATTAAAACAGCCTTTGATGCAAGATTTCAAAGTATTCTATCATTTTTTGGATTAGATGCTGCATCTTATCAAAAGATAGCTAAAACAGTTGATGCTGCACCGGGATCTGGCGGAGGTTTACTTGCACGTTTAGGTGTAG
>MDTE01103636.1_pt1 | contig 22058 bp, 24 predicted proteins | sample 811231 | NCBI WGS metagenome assembly MDTE01 (sample SAMN05326651, study PRJNA326480) | marine metagenome | isolation source: seawater | place: Indian Ocean: Red Sea | collected 2010 | reverse complement strand
ATCAAATTGCATTTATTTTATCTTAATAATTCCTAATGTTATAAATTTATATTCTATATGGAAAAAAAAAAATATTCTGTCAGTCAAAAATTTAAGGAAAATTTATAAAAAAAATGGATCTAAGGAAACTCAAGCAATAAAAAATTTAAACTTAGAGGTGAAAGAGGGAGAAATTTTTGGTTTATTAGGGCCTAACGGTGCAGGAAAGAGCACTTTTATAAATATACTAGCTGGACTTGTTTTAAAAACTTCAGGATCAGTAAATGTATGGGGTTTTGATATAGATAAAAATCCCAGACAAGTCAGGGCATCAATTGGAATAGTGCCTCAAGAGCTAAACTTAGATCCGTTTTTTAATCCTAGAAAGTTATTAGAATTACAGGCTGGTTTATATGGAGTAAGAAAAAAAGATAGAATTACAGACACAGTACTAAAAATGGTATCATTAGATAATCAAGCCGATAGCTATTCAAGAGGACTATCTGGAGGAATGAAACGAAGGTTAATGATAGCAAAAGCGCTTGTACATCAACCGCCTATAATCATTCTAGATGAACCTACGGCAGGAGTAGATGTAGAACTTAGAAAAAATCTATGGGACAATATAAAGATACTTAATAAAAGTGGTGTAAGTATAATTTTAACTACACATTATTTACATGAAGCAGAGGAAATGTGCGATAGAGTTGCAATAATAAATAAAGGTGAACTAGTTGCTTTGGATACAACAAGAAATCTTGTTAATAGAATACAAAGAAAAAAAATAAATTTAAAATTAGATAAGACAATTCATATACATGATGAAGAACTAACTTCATTTAAGGTTTTATCTAATAATTCAAATGAATTAGTTTTTTCGTATGAAAAAAATAAATTAAATATTGATGAAATAATTAATCATATTAACAAAAAAAATGTTAAAATTCTTGATATGTCAACAGATGATGGTGATTTAGAGGATGTTTTCGTTTCACTAACAAATAACTAGAAATTTTGATTATTTAAGATAATATGTTTGTAATGGAGCTCGTTAGAATATTTAAACAAAATCAAATTTTGAGGAATACTACATATATTTTAATTGGATCGATTTTATTAATTATTTCTGCGAAAATTAAAATACCTTTCTATCCGGTGCCTATGACCATGCAAACCTTTGTTGTTTTGTTTTTAGGAATATTATTAGGACCATTACTAGGTACAGCTACGGTGATACTTTATTTATTTGAGGGATTGTTAGGTTTGCCAGTTTTTTCAAATTCACCTGAAAAAGGAGTAGGTTTGACATACTTTACGGGTCCTACAATGGGTTATTTAATAGGATTTATATTTGCATCCTATTTTGCCGGTAGAATAAATAATCAGGATAGATATTTAAAAATTTTAATTAAATTACTTTTTTCAGTTTCTATAATATATTTTTTAGGTTTAATTTGGCTTGGAAATTTGATTGGTTGGGACAAACCTATTTTCGAATATGGAGCAAAACCATTTTTGCTAGCCGAATTATTTAAAATTTTATTGTTGTTATTAATAAGCAAAGGTCTTTTAAAAATTAAAAGTATTATCTAGGTGATCTTTTAGAAAGTATTCTTTGAAGAGTTCTTCTATGCATTTTTAATCTTCTGGCAGTTTCGGATACATTTCTATTGCATAGTTCAAACACTCGATGTATATGTTCCCATTTTACCCTGTCCGCAGACATTGGGTTTTCTGGAGGTTCCGCTTTTTTATTTGGATCCGCCAATAGTGCCTTTTCAACGTCATCAGCATCTGCAGGTTTAGCCATGTAATCTATGGCGCCTTGTTTAATTGCAGATACTGCAGTAGGAATATTACCGTATCCTGTAAGCATTACGATTCGACTATTTTCATTTGATTTTTGGATTTGTTTAACCACCTCGAGACCGTTTCCATCATTTAATCTTAAATCAACAACAGCAAATGCTGGTTTTTTCGTTTTTACTGCATCTATTCCTTTTTTTACTCCTTCAGCTTGTATGACTTCAAAACCCTTCTTTTCCATTGCTCTTGCTAATCTTTCTCTAAATGGATTATCATCATCGACTAAAAGTAATGATTTATCTGTAAAATCAGTTATTTTTAACATGTCAGTAGTTGTATTCATGAGGAATATATGGTCATGAATAAAATAATTTCAATGGTATTATTTACTTTACATTGAGCAAAATATCCCATAATTCAGCAAATTATATAAACTTGCATATTAGATATGCAAATTTTTTTTATTAGATTTTTTTTTAGGAGCTAATTATGAAAAAATTTAAATCAGTTGAAAATTTAGTTGAACAACTGAAACCAAATGAACCGGTATATTGTATTAGGAAGCAGCCTATAATTAAAGCTTCAAATTTTTTTCAAAGAAATTTTCCAGGTAACATATTATATGCAGTTAAAACAAATCCTAATCCAATTGTTTTAAATACAATAATTAGTAGCGGTATAAAACAATTCGACGTTGCATCTATTAAAGAAGTTCAGGCAATCAAAAAAATTGATAAAAACTTAAAATGTTCATACATGCATACAGTAAAAAGTAGAGAAAATATTAAAGAAGCTTATTTTAAATATGGAATTAAAACTTTTGCATTAGACTCAAAAGATGAATTGATAAAAATAATTGAGAGTACTAACTATGCTAAAGATTTGGAATTATTTGTAAGAGTTTCAGTATCAAACGAACATGCAGAAATTGATCTTTCTAAAAAGTTTGGCGCAATAACATCTGAAGCTATAGGTTTGTTTAGATTGACAAATCAATATTCAAAAAAAATTGGAATTAGTTTCCATGTTGGTTCACAGTGCATGCATCCAATTTCATATTCGAAAGGGATTGAAGAAATAGGAAAGATAATTAAAAAAACTAAAATTTTACCAGACTACATTAATGTAGGTGGAGGATTTCCAACAATTTATCCAGACTTAATTTCTCAACCACTAATTAATTATTTTGAAGAGATTAAAAATAGCCTTGATAAATTAAAACTTGATAAATTACCTGAAATTATATGTGAGCCTGGTAGAGCAATTGTAGCAGAGAGCGGATCGACTTTAGTTAAAGTAATACTTAGGAAAAAACAAAAGTTGTTTGTTAACGACGGTACATATGGAACACTCTTTGATGCAGGTGTGCCCAATATTGTTTATCCATCAAAACTTATAACAAACGGTAGATTAATTTCTAAAAAAATTACTGCTTTTGATTTTTATGGTCCGACATGTGATAGTATGGATTACATGAAAGGACCTTTTCTATTGCCAAATAATGTTAAAGAAGGTGACTATATAGAGCTAGGTCAACTCGGTGCATATGGTCTTACGTTTAGAACAGAATTTAATGGCTTCTATTCTGACACGATTTATGAAGTAGAAGATGCACCAATTATGACAATGTACGACAAAGAAAATAAAGGTGAATTTCTTGTTGCTTAATGTCAGATAAAAAAAACTTAGGACATAATAGTAAAAAAGATTTTCTTAAAAATCCTGTAGAACACATCGATATTACATCTTTCGATGCTAGGGAAATAATCTCCTCAATGAAAAAAATGTCTTTTGTTTCAAGAGAAACTGGAAATGCTGCAGATATATATAATCAAATGTTGAAAGACAGAGGTTGTACAATATTTTTAACACTAGCTGGGTCTACATCTGCAGCTGGGTGCATGAATATTTACAGAGACATGGTCAAATATAATATGGTAGATGCAATTATTGCTACAGGTGCATCAATAATTGATATGGATTTTTTTGAGGCGCTTGGATTTAAACACTATCAAGGATCACAATTTCAAGATGATAGAGAATTAAGAAAAAACTATATAGATAGAATTTATGATACGTACATTGATGAAGATGAATTGCAATTTTGCGACAAAACTATATGCGAAATAGCTGACAAATTAAAACCTAAAAGTTATACTTCTCGAGAATTCATTCAAGAGATTGGTAAATATTTGAAATCAAACGCGAAGAAGAGAGGTTCATTAATTGAAACAGCATATAACAATAATGTTCCAATATTTTGTCCTGCATTTACTGACTCGAGTGCGGGGTTTGGGCTTGTAATGCATCAAGAAAAAAATCCTGATCAACATATAACTATAGACTCAATTCGGGAGTTTAGAGAATTAACAGAAATTAAAATTAAATCTAAAGGATCAGGTTTATTTATGATAGGTGGCGGAGTTCCAAAAAACTTTGTTCAAGATACTGTTATTTGTGCTGAACTTCTTGGGAAAGAAGTAGATATGCACAAATATGCAATACAAATTACAGTTGCTGACTCCAGAGATGGTGCATGTAGTAGCTCTACTTTAAAAGAGGCTAGTTCCTGGGGAAAAGTTGATATAACCAAAGAACAGATGGTGTTTGCAGAGGCTACAAGTGTTTTGCCTTTAATTGTTAGCGATGCATACCATAGAGGCGAATGGAAGAGACGTGAGAAGAAAAATTTCTCGGAATTATTTGATTAAAAGATTGAATTATTTATCAAACAAAAACGGTTTCTTAGGTGTAGACAATAAATTTAAAATAAAAGAAAAAGCAGTAGTTATTCCTTTTGGATTAGAAAAAACAGTCAGCTATGGAAGCGGTACAAAAAATGGTCCTAAAGAAATAATTAAAGCCTCTCATCAAGTTGAGTTATATGATGAGGAATTTGACTTAGAACCATTTAGAAAAATTGGAATTAAAACGATTAAGCCTTTTAAATTATCTAATAATATCGAAAATTCTTTAAACCAGATTTCTTCATTAAACGAAAAAATAATAAACAAAAATCTTTTTCCTTTAACATTAGGTGGTGAACACTCAATAACAGTGGGATGTATAAAACCATTTATAAAAAAATATAAAAAAATAACTATCGTTCAAATTGATGCCCACGCTGATTTACGTAATATGTATAATAATGAAAAATTTTCTCATGCATCGGCAATGAGAAGATGTTTAGATAATAAAAACGTATCACTAATTTCTTTAGGAATTAGAAATATCTCAAAAAGTGAAATAAGTTTTTTAAATAAAAATTCAAAAAGAGTAAAAATATTTTGGGCCCAGAATAAAAATAAATGGAAAATTAAAGATTTAATTAAATTAATAAAAAATAAAAATATTTATTTTACATTTGATGTAGATGGGTTTGACTCTAGTATAATGCCAGCAACGGGGACCCCTGAGCCTGGTGGATTATTATGGTATGAAACTTTAAATTTAATAAAAAATGTTTTTTTACATTCAAATGTGATCGGTGCCGATATAAATGAACTAGCCCCAATAAAAGGATTCGATAGCTACAATTTTCTAGTTGCAAAATTAGCTTATAAAATTTTGACTTACAAATTTTTAAGTAAGTAAATTAAACAGGTTTTAAGGTACCTAGTAGCAATCTAAAAGGTATTAACATCACAATTGCAACAAAAATTTTGACAGCTAAATCTCCTAAAGATAATGTGATCCATGGTACTCCTGTTGCATAAAATGAAATTGAAAAGAATAAAAAAGTATCAACTGTTGAACCAATTAAAGATGATCCAAGTGGAGCAATAAACTATTTTCTTTTTCTAAGTTTGTCAAATATCTGAACATCTAAAAGTTGTGCAATTAAAAAAGCTGTGCCAGAACCAACTGCGATTCTGACAGATATTAAATCTCCGAAATTTGTTGAAAATAAAAGGGTAAAACCTACTCCAATTGCGAAACCTACATAAACTATTTTTCTTGCTGCTATTTTTCCATACGATCTATTTGCTAAATCAGTGATTAAAAAGGCAACAGGATAACTAAAAGCCCCATAAGTAAGAATTTCCTCTAATCCGTAATATTTAATGGGAAACTGTACCAAAAAATTTGAGACCAAAACTACAAGCCCCATTATTAATGATAAAATTAAAAAAACCTTGTTCACTAAGCTGTTTTACTATCAATTGATTTCTTAATTTTTTTTAACCTTAAAGATAAATATTTTGATTTTGCAGATTTTAAAAAATCATCGAAGCCACCTTTTTTATCAACAGATCTAACACCAGCGTTTGAAACTGTTAATTTTAAACTTCTTTTTAATATTACACTTTTAAATTTTACTTTTTTTAAGTTAGGTAAAAATTTTCTTTTCGTTTTATTGTTAGCATGGCTAACATTATGACCTTTAAGAGGTATTTTTCCCGTGAGTTCGCATTTTTTCGACATGAAGTTGTTTGTATAAGATCTCAATCAGGTCCCGTCAAGATGATTTTTTTGATCCAACTATTTCTCCTATATTTTTAATCCCATCTTTTTCTAAAATTTTTACTAATTTTTTATTTATCTGAGCTGCTATTTGAGGACCTTTATATACCATTCCGGTGTATAATTGAACGAGACTAGCTCCATTTAAAATTTTTTCATATACCCCTTCAGCTGAGTCAGCACCACCTACTCCTATAATTTTAATATTTTTCCCAATTAGTTTATAAAATCTATTGATTATATTATTAGAGATATTTTCTAATGGCTTTCCGGACAATCCACCTTTTTCCAGTTTATTTATATTGATTAATTTTTCTCTATTCTTATCTGTAGAATTTGAAATAATGGCGATACTTATTTTATTTTCTATTAAAACTTCGGATACATTCTCGATTTGATTTTGATTTAAGTCAGGTGATAATTTTACTGCTATAGGAATTTTTGAATCAAGATTATTTTTTTCGTTATTAATTGCTAGTAGTAAATCTTGTAGTTCTTTTTGACCGTGAAAATCCCTCAAACTCTCAGTATTTGGTGATGATATATTTATGGTTAAGTAATCTGCTAAATTATGAAATCTTTTAAAACATTCCACATAGTCATTGATTCTATTAATTGTATCTTTGTTTGGTCCAATATTTATTCCTAATAATCCTCTTGGTCTATTTTTTTCTATTCTTAAACTTATTTTTTTACTTCCATGATTGTTAAAACCTAGTCTGTTAATTAATGCTTGATCCTCTTCTAGTCTAAAAACTCTAGGTTTAGGATTGCCATATTGTGGCTTGGGGGTAACTGTGCCAACCTCTACAAATCCAAACCCTAAATTAAATAGTGAATTATAAACCTCAGCATTTTTGTCAAAACCAGCTGCGATTCCAACAGGAGAGTATAATTTTTTAGAAAAAATTGATGTTTCTAATAAAGACGATTTGTTTATTTTAACGGATGGAATATAACCAAACTTTAAGGCCTTTATAGCCATTGAATGAGCAACCTCGGGATTAAATTTAAAAATAAAAGGTCTTAATAAATTAAACATTTTCTAACTTATCCTCTATCAATTTAATTGTTTCGTTAAGCCCAAAAAAGCTAATGAAAAAACCCATCCTAGGACCATTTTCGTCTCCAAAAACAACCTCATAGATTAACTTAAACCAATCTCTAAGTTTCTCTTGATAGCCATTTTCTTTTCCAGCGGTATAGATTTTGGTTTGGATTTCTTCAGGAGTCATATCATCATTGCATTCTTTTAAAATACTTACTAATTTTATAAGAGCTTTCTTCTCTGTATCATTTGGCATTTTATATTTTTTCGTCTGTTTAATAACATCGTTAAAGTATTTAATTGCATATCCTACAAGTTTATCGAAAAAAGGATAATTTTTTTCCTCAATATTGGGTTTATATTTTTTTACAAATTTCCAAAGAATGTCTTTTGAACTTGCATTACTTGTCTCAACTAAATTTAACAACATAGAAAAACTCATTATAATATCCTCTTTTGGAATATCTCCATTATGTACATGCCAAAGTGGATTTAATAATAACTGTGATTGATCTTGTTGTTTGCTTTTTTCAATAAAATTGAAATATTCATCGACAGTTTTGGCAACTATTTCACTATAAAGTTTTTTTGCTCTTTTTGGATTTTGATACATAAATAGAGATAAACTTTCAGGTGATGCATATTTTAACCATTGATCAATCGTTATGCCATTACCTTTAGATTTAGATATTTTTTCGCCTTTGTCATCTAAAAATAGTTCATAAGCAAATCCACAAGGATTATTTTTTCCAAGTTCTTTAATTATCCTATTTGACAGTATAGCACTCTCAATTAAATCTTTTCCATACATCTCAAAGTCAACATCTAGAGCATACCATCTCATTGCCCAGTCAACTTTCCACTGAAGTTTACAATTTCCATTCAAAATACTAACTTCAAGATCGTTATTATTGTTATCAAAGATGATTTTATTTTCCTTTTTATTAATTTGTTTTACAGGTATTTCTAAAACTTTTCCTGTCTCAGGACATATTGGTAGAAATGGAGAATATGTTTTCTGTCTTTCCTTGCCCAAGGTAGGTAGAATAATGTTCATAATATTATCAAAGTTTTCAAGAATTATAGAAAGACTTTCGTTAAAAAAACCTTGTTTATATAATTCTGTTGAGCTTTTAAATGTGTAAGAAAAATTAAAATTATCTAAAAAATTTTTTAACATTTCATTATTGTGTTCACCGAAACTATTATATTTACCAAATGGATCTGGTACTTGTGTTAATGGTTTGTGTAAATTATTTTTCAATATTTCTTGATTTGGAACATTATCAGGAACTTTTCTTAATCCATCCATGTCGTCAGAAAAAGTTATAATTTCCTTAGGAATATCAATTAAATAATTTAATGCATTAACCACCATGGAAGTTCTTGCAACCTCTCCAAAAGTTCCTATATGAGGTAGTCCACTTGGACCATAACCTGTTTGTAAAATTATTTTCCCTTTTTTTTCTATATATTTTTTTCTATCTTTTAAAATTTTTTTAGCCTCTACAAATGGCCATGCGTTTGTTTTCTCAAAATAAGCTTTTTCTATCACTCTAATCAATTTTTCCTTTAAAATACTGTCTATATTTATTTCATATAGAGTTGAAATTTATTTACCATAAAATAATGTTCATTCAAAATGTCCAATTATAAAACAGTTTTTTTTACTCTTGGTTTACTTCAAATTGTTTTGGGTTTATCAATGATAATTCCTATTTTTATTCAAATATTGTATCAAGAATTGGATTCTGGATTTATTGTCTCTGGGATTGCTACAGTTATTTTTGGAATGCTTTTTTATCTATCAAATTTAGATCATGATAAAAAAATAAATTTACAACAAGCATTTTTGTTAACCTCTCTATCTTGGCTAAGTATTGCGATATTCGGTTCATTGCCTTTTATTTTTTCTGATATTGATTTGCCGATAGTCGATGCTTTTTTTGAGAGTATGTCAGGTATTACAACAACAGGCTCTACAATAATTTCAAATTTAAATGAGGCACCAAAAAGTATTTTGTTGTGGCGTGCAATGTTACAATGGCTTGGAGGAATTGGAATAATTGTAATGGCAATAACTTTAATGCCAATAATGAATGTTGGTGGTATGCAGCTTTTTAAAATATCTTCAAATGACAATAGTGAAAAGATTTTACCTAAAACAAAAGAGACATCTATAAGATTAATATATATTTATCTAACATTAACCATTACATGTTCAATAATTTATAAATTTTGTGGTATGAATTATTTTGACAGTTTTACCCATGCCATGACAACTATTGCAACAGGTGGTTTCTCAAATTACAATGAGTCAATAGGCTATTTTGAAAACTCGTATATTGAAATAACTTCAATAATTTTTATTTTGTCTGGAAGCATCCCATTTATAGCATATCTAAAATTTATAGGTGGAGATAGAAAAATATTTATATCTGATATACAAATAAAATCATTTTTTAAAATTGTTATAATTTCAATAGTTATATTATTTATGTATCTTGCGATATTTAATAATAGTTTATCAGATAAAGGTTTTTTATCAGTTAGTTTTAATGTAATATCTATATTAACAGGAACGGGATATGTGACTGAAAATTTCAGTAATTGGGGTAATTTTCCATTATTCTTTTTTTTAATATTAATGTTTATTGGAGGTTGCGCAGGATCCACGACATGCGGAATAAAAATTTTTAGAGTTCAAATATTATACCAGTTTTTTTCTAATCAAATAAAGAAGATAATTTATCCACACGGTATTTTTAATATAAAATATGAAAAGCAAAATATTGATGAAAAATTTATGTCATCAATTATTTCATTTATATATTTATACTTTATAATATTTTTTATTGTTACTGCATTACTTTCTATAGATGGACTAGATTTTATTACATCGATTTCAGCTGCCGCAACTGCAATATCAAATGTGGGTCCCGGTCTAGGAGATACTATTGGACCTAATGGTAATTTTTCAGAGATATCAAATAATTCGAAATGGATTTTAAGTTTTGCAATGATTTTAGGTCGACTTGAACTGTTTGCAATTTTAGTTTTGTTTATTCCTTCTTTTTGGAGAAAGTATTAATGATTAAAAAACAACAATCCTGGTCGGAATCAGTTTTAATTTATAAAGACATAAGAATGTTGAGAATACTTTTATTAGGTGCGATTAGTGGTTTTCCTTGGGTTTTGATTGCCAGTAGTTTGAGTCTTTGGCTGAAGGAGGAAGGTTTAAGCAGATCGACGATTGGATGGGCAGGATTAATTTTCAGTGTATATGCTGTTAATTATTTGTGGGCTCCATTAATAGATAGAATACAAATTCCGGTATTGACAAAAAAACTGGGCCACAGAAGAGGATGGATAGTTTTAATGCAAATTGTAATTCTTTTATCTCTTTTTATTTGGAGTTTAATCAATCCTTCTCAAAATTTAGCACTGATAATTGGTGTCGGATTGATTATTGCTATTGCTTCAGCAACACAAGATATAACTGTGGATGCATTAAGAATTGAACAAATAAACGCTGATGAGGGCAAATCGATGGCTGCAGGGGCTGCCGTAGCTGTTGTGGGTTGGTGGACAGGATATAAACTAGGTGGTGTTATTTCTTTATTTACTGCTGAATTTTTCGAAAATTTAGGTGTAAATGATTATTGGCAAACTACATTTTTAGTATTAGGTGGAATTGTAATTTTAATGAACATAGCACTAATGTTTGTACATGAAAAAATTGACAATGATAGATACTATAAACAGTCTGAAACAGATAAAATAATAGAGTCTAAGCTTGGATCCAATAATAAAATTAAAAAGTTTTTTGCATATATATCAGGTACAATTGGAGGACCTATTATAAGTTTTTTTAGAAAAAATGGTTTTTCGATTGCAATTGGTATACTTGGTTTTGTTTTTTTATTTAAAATTGGAGAGGCATTTCTAGGAAGAATGTCAATTGTATTCTATAAAGAAATAGGTTTTTCAAAAGGTGAAATTGCAATTTATTCAAAAACATTGGGGTGGATAACTACTGTAGTATTTACACTGATTGGAGGGATTTTTGCAATGAGATCTGGAACAATAAAGACAATGTTTTTAGCTGGTGGTTTTATGGCAGCGACTAACCTATTATTTGCATTATTAGCTTGGTCAGGAAAATCTGAATTGCTTTTTGCAATTGCTGTAATTGCGGACGATATTTCAGCTGCATTTGCAACAGTTGCATTTGTTGCATTTATTTCTTTATTAGTAGATAGAACATACACTGCAACTCAGTATGCATTATTAGCGTCAATTGGAACAGCAGGAAGGACCACTTTAGCTTCGTCTTCTGGAGCGTTGGTAGATTGGCTAAATGGTGACTGGGGTACCTTTTTCATTTTAACTACTTTAATGGTCATCCCATCCTTGATATTTTTATGGTTTATTAAAGATAAAATTTTAACAAGTGACAAATAAATTTTTTTGTAAAGACATTACTGTCAATTTGCTAGAAAAACCAGATAAAAACTCAAATATTAGTAGTCAACTTATCTATGGAGATAAGTTTAAAATATTAAAAAAAAAAAGAGGATATCTTAAAATTAAAAATTCATATGATGGTTATATAGGCTTTGTTAAATCAATAAGATACATTGATAATTTTATACCTACTCACAAAGTAAGTGTTTTAAAAAGTAAAATTTATACTATAAAAAATAATCGAATTAGATCATTAAATATTTTTTTACCTTTCTCAAGTAAAGTAAATATTTTAAAAAAAAATAAAAATTTAGGAATGTTTGAAAAAAATAAATGGCTTAAACTAAAAGACCTGTCAATTGATGATAAAAAAATCAAAAATTTTACATATATTTATAAATTATTTTTAAATTGTCCATATAAGTGGGGTGGAATGACGTTCAGTGGTATAGATTGCTCTGGTTTAATACAAATTTTTTTCAAATATAATAATAAATTTTTTCCTCGAGATACTATTAAACAGGTAAAATTCAAAAAAGGTTTAAATAGTAAAAATATATTTAGAAAAGGTAATATTATATTCTGGAAGGGCCATGTGGCTGCGTGTTTGAGTAATAAAAATTTAATTCATGCATACGGGCCCATGAAAAAAGTAGTCATTATGCCTATAGATAAGACTGTTAAAATTATAAAGGATACAGCTGGTTTAAAAATTAAAAAAATTTTTTCTATTTAAATATTTCTACCAAAATCTGGTTTCGAAACATCTTGCTTTGAGTCTATTATTTTTTTCCTAACTTTTTTAGAATTTATTAAAATTTTTTTAAGTTCTTTATCCTTTTTTCCTTTAATATTTCTTTTTATTAAATTAAGGTTTTTTATAAATTTATCTATTGAACTTATCATATTATCTTTGTTGCTAAAAAATATATCCCTCCACATAATTTCATTAGATGCGGCAGTTCTTGAGAAGTCCCTTAACCCTCCAGCGCTGTATTTTATCAAATCTTTTTTTGCTTTTTTTTGAAAATCTTGAGCAGTTTTTATTAAGTTATAAGCTATCAAATGAGGAAGATGACTTGTAATTGAGAAAATTTTGTCATGCTCTTTGGCATTCATTAAAATTACTTTAGATCCAAGTTTTTGCCAAAATTTTTTTACTAAATGAATTTTTTTTTTGTCACCTTTTCTAATTAGAATGCACCATTTGTTTTTAAATAATTCTTGATCACCAAATTTAGGTCCGCTTACTTCTGATCCAGCAATTGGATGGCTCAATATAAGATTTTTATTTTTTGTAAATTTTAGCAAATTACGTTTTGTAGATCCTACTTCTGTAATAATTAATTTTTCAGAGACTAATTGATTTAATTTAGAAAATATTAATTCATATTCACTCATTGGAGTACATATGATTATGAAATCCATTTTGGAGATTTCATTATTTAAGTTGTTTATAAATTTTATTTTTTTATCTATATTTTTTATAATTCTTTTATTTTTCCCAGATTTTTCAAAAATGTAAATTTGTTTAGATATTTTTTTTTTCAGGGAGCTTTTTAAAATCGAAGATCCAATTAATCCACAACCAATAATTAAAAGTTTGTTAAACATTATTAAAAATTTTTTTTAGTTCATGAAGAAATAATTTATTTTCATTATTATTTCCAATGGTTAATCTTAAACAGTTCTTAATACCATAAGTTTTCATTTCCCTAAGTATAATCCCTCGCTTTTCTAATTTTTTTTCAACAACTTGTGCAGATAATTTACATCGGTCAAAGTTTAATAAAAGAAAATTAGCACTTACTTTATTTGAATAAATATCTAATGCCTCTAAATTTTTTTTAATTTTTTTAGACCAATAAAAATTATGTTTGATTGATTTATTAATAAATTTATTGTCCTTTAGGGCTTCAATTGCGCAAATTTGTGCAATTTCATTAACATTAAAAGGTGGTTTAATTAAATTTAAAGCATCAATAATACTTTTGTCTCCATGCCCCCATCCAATTCTTAATGCAGCTAAGCCATAAATTTTAGAAAAGGTTCTCAATATAAAAACATTTTTATAATTTTTAAAAATACTTAGTCCTGATGAATAGTTTTTATCTTTCATGTATTCGAAATATGCATCATCAATTACAAGCAAAATATCTTTTCTTAGTTTTTTCCTAAGATTTATAAGTTCATTTTTATAAAGATATGTGCCTGTAGGGTTATTTGGATTTGCCAAAAAAACAATTTTAGTTTTTTTATTTACATGTCTAATTATGTTTTCTACTGAAATCTTATAATTTTCTTCTTTTGAAAATACAACTTTTGCTCCTGAAATTGATGCGTAAATTCTATACATTAAAAAACTAAATTGAGGCACTATGACTTGATCACCTTTGCTTAAAAATAATTGACACAACATCTGAATAATCTCGTCTGAACCAGATCCGCATATAATTTTGTTTTTTTCACATTTAAATTTTGTGGAAATTTGTTTTCTAAGTAATTTGGAAGTGTAATCTGGATATTTTGCAGTATTTATATCTTTTCGTAAAATTTTTTTTACTTTAGCACATACACCTAAAGCCGATTCATTAGCTGAAAGTTTAATTATTTTTCTAGTTTTCTTAAAATTAGGAATTTCGTATTTCCCCGGTTTGTAAGATTGAAATTTTAGATTTTTGAATTTAGTTAATTTCATAAATTGTGTATTTCTGGTATTTATAGATAAATTGCAAGTTATTTAAATTAAATTTGTATAATTATCTTTAAAAATTGACATATAAAAACCTATAATGTAAAAATTGATTGCGCTGATTTAACTGAATTGCGAGCGCTATAAAAAAACCGCTAAATAAGTTTTTTTTCCTCACAATTCACAAAATGTTATGATTAAAATAGATAATTTAAAAAAATATATTGTTAAAGATGTATTGAAATTAGACTGTGGCAAAGAAATTTCAAATTTTCCTATAGCCTATGAAACCTATGGAGAGCTAAATAAAGAGAGAAACAACGGAATATTAATTTTTCATGCGTTAACAGGTGATCAGTTTCCTTGTGGAAAAAACCCAATAACAAACAAAGAGGGATGGTGGACCTACGCACTTGGACCTAATAAAGCTATAGATACAAATAAATTTTTTGTAATAAGTGCTAATGTCATTGGTGGATGCATGGGGTCGTTTGGACCATCGAGCATTGATCCTAGTACCAATAAACCCTATGGTTCAAATTTTCCAGTTATAACAATAAATGATATGGTCAATGCCCAAAATTATTTATTAGATTATTTGAAAATTGACAAATTGTTTGCTGTAATTGGTGGTTCAATGGGTGGTATGCAAGTATTGCAGTTTATTTCAAATTTTCCTAACAAAGCTGAAGTGGCTATTCCTATTGCATGCACGGCAAGTCATTCTGCTCAAAACATAGCCTTAAACGAACTTGGCAGACAGGCAATAATGGCCGATCGCGAATGGGTAAATGGTAAATATTTAGAAAATGGAAAGTCTCCTGCGAAAGGTTTAGCTGTCGCTAGAATGGCAGCACATATAACCTATTTATCAAAAATGGGACTTCAAGAAAAATTTGGAAGAAAACTACAAGAGAGAGATACTCTTAAATTTGGATTTGATGCTGATTTCCAAATTGAGAGCTATCTAAGATATCAAGGTTCAGTCTTTGTTGATAGATTTGATGCAAATAGCTACTTGTATATAACAAGAGCCATGGATTATTTTGACCTAACAAAACAATTCAAGGGAAATCTTTCAGATGCATTTAAACAAAGCAAGACCAAGTTTTTTGTCATTTCTTTCACTTCTGACTGGCTTTATCCAACAGCAGAGAATAGAGATATAGTGATTGCATTGAATGCGATTGGAGCAAATGTCGGATTTATTGAGATCAACTCCGATAAAGGTCATGATTCATTTTTGTTAGATGTTCCTGATTTCTTAAATGCAGTCAAAAATTTTTTAAACAACTCATATAAAAATTTCAATGAAACAGGAATTTAAAATAATTTCTTCTCTGATAGTAAAAGACTCAAATATATTAGACGTGGGCTGTGGAAATGGAGAGTTAATGAAATATATTTTGGAAAATATTTCAAATAATATTAGGGGATTGGAAATATCGAAAGAAAACGTTCAAACATGCATAAAAAAAGGTTTAACAGTTATTGAAGGCAATGCTGAATTAGATTTAAGTCAGTTTCCAAATAAATCTTTTGATTATGTGATTTTAAGTCAAACACTTCAAGCCTTTCTTAAACCAGAAAAAGTTTTATATGAATTGCTTAGAGTCGGAAAAAAAGCAATTGTTACTATTCCAAATTTTGGACATTGGAAAGTAAGAATAGATTTGTTATTCAAAGGTACTATGCCAGTAACTGAAAATTTACCTAATGAATGGTATAACACACCAAATTTACACATGTGCACTATTAAAGATTTTGTATTTTTCTGCAATAAAAGAGAATTAAAATTAACAAAATCAATTTCATTATCTGGAAAAAAAGTATCGTTTATAAATAAAATAAACTTAAATTATAAAAATTTATCTTCTGAGCTAGGTATTTTTGAAATAGAAAAATAAAATGAAAGTTATAACTGTGAGCTGTCTTAAAGATAATTTTTCGTATATTGTTATAAATGAAAAAAATAACAATGCATGTGTAATTGATCCAAGCGAAGCAGAACCTATAATTAAAGTAATTAAAAATAATAATTTAAATTTAAAATGTATACTTAATACTCATCATCATGGTGATCACGTTGGTGGGAATTTAAAATTAAAAAAAGAATTTAAATGCAATATTTTTGGATATATTAAAGACAAAAATAAAATTCCTGGAATTGATATATTTTTGAAAGATAAAGATTTATTTAAAAATGAAGATTTTGAGTTTAAAACATATCATACCCCTGGCCATACTTTAGGACATGTAATATTTCATTTTCATAAGCAAGATTTTTTATTTACGGGAGATACTCTATTTTCTTTAGGTTGTGGAAGGATATTTGAAGGAACAAAATTACAAATGTACGAATCTATAAATTTAATTAAAAATTTTCCAACAAAAACAAAAATTTTTTTTGGACATGAGTATACAAAACAAAATTCAAAATTTTGCGCCTATTACGATCCAACAAACGAGAAGCTAATGGATAAAATTGTGGAAATTGATAACAAATTAAATAGTAATTTATCTACTACCCCTACTATATTAGCTGATGAAATTGATTGTAACATTTTTTTGAGAACAGAGAGCTTATCGTCCTTTTCAAAACTTAGAGAATTAAAGGACAATTTTTAGGTTATTCATCTTGACTAAAGGAGAGCTCAGATTATATTGCTCAATATAAAAATAAGTAAATTATGTCTTTTGCAGTAATTAAAACAGGTGGAAAACAGTATAAAGTTAAAGCTGGTGAAATTTTAAAAGTTGAAATTTTAGATCAAGCAGAGTCACAATCTAAGATAGAGTTTAACGAGGTGCTTGCTTATGGTGATGATAAAACTCTAGAATTAGGTAATCCAACTGTAAGTGGAGCAAAAGTTGAGGCAGATTTAATTAAAAATTCTAAGAACAGAACGGTTTTGATTTTTAAGAAAAGAAGAAGAAAAAATTCGCGAAGAAAAAACGGACATAGGCAGAAATACTCAATGGTAAGAATAAATAAAATTCTATCAAAAGATGGTCAAATAATTGCTGAGGCACAAAAAAAAATTGAAAATGAAAAAACTAAATCAGAGGAAAAAAGTAAAGATTAATTATGGCAACGAAAAAAGCAGGTGGATCGTCTAGAAACGGAAGAGATAGTGCTGGAAGAAGATTAGGAGTGAAAAAATATGGTGGTCAGATAGTCTTACCAGGAAATATTATTATCAGACAAAGGGGTACAAAAATTTTTCCCGGTAATAACGTTAAAATGGGAAAAGATCATTCAATATTTTCAATTGTTAAGGGTAAAGTAATCTTTAAAAAAAGCAAATCTGATAGAACAATTGTCTCAGTAAAACCCAATTAACAAATTCAACAAAAACATTGTAGTATGAAATTTTTAGATCAGGTAAAAATATATGTGAAGGCAGGAAATGGAGGATCAGGTTCACCCAGTTTTAGAAGAGAAAAATTCATAGAATTTGGTGGTCCGGATGGTGGTGATGGCGGCAAAGGTGGGTCAGTTATTCTTGTTTCAGAGAGAAACTTAAATACACTTATTGATTATCGTTATCAACAACATTTTAAAGCCAAACGAGGTGGAGATGGAAAAGGAAAAAACCAGACTGGCAAGGGTGGAGAAAATTTATATTTAAAAGTTCCTATTGGAACTCAAGTTTTTGAAGAGGATAATAAAACTTTAATATACGATTTTAAAAAAGAAAATGAAGAATATGTTGCTGCAATTGGAGGAAAGGGAGGTTATGGTAACACAAGATTTAAATCATCTACAAACAGGGCACCAAAAAAGTTTACCAAGGGAAATGATGGAGAAGATTTTTGGATATGGCTTCAACTTAAAACGATCGCAGATATTGGAATAATAGGTCTACCAAATGCTGGAAAATCCAGTCTGCTTGCATCAGTAACTAGTGCAAAACCAAAAATAGCAAATTATAAATTCACTACTTTAAATCCAAATCTTGGAGTGGCCAGATACGATGACAAAGAAATTACTCTTGCAGATATTCCTGGATTAATCGAAAACGCACATACAGGAGTTGGGTTAGGTATTAAATTTTTAAAACATATAGAGAGATGTAAAACATTACTACATCTGATTGATGTTAATGAAAATAATTTGATAAAATCCTATAACCAAGTAAGGAGGGAACTTGGAAAATATAGTAAAAAATTGTTAAAAAAGGAGGAAATAGTAATTTTTAACAAAATTGATTTAGTAGAAAATGAAGAGTTACAGTATAAAAAAAAAGAATTTAAGGGCAGAACAGGAAAAGAAATACTGTTATTATCAACTTTAGATAAAAAACTTGTAAAAGACATAAAAACGAAGATTATCAAATATGTATCTTAGAAACTATAAAACTATTGTGATCAAAATAGGATCATCGCTTTTAATTGATCCTAAAAAGAAAGTTAGAAAAAATTGGTTAGAAAAATTTGCTTTAGACGTTAAAAAGTTAGTAAAGCAAAAAAAAAATGTGATAGTAGTGAGTTCTGGTGCAATTGCACTAGGTTGTGAAAAATTAAAAATTAACAAAAAGAGTATAAAGCTTGATAAGAGCCAAGCAGTTGCATCTATAGGTCAAATTGAATTAATGAACCTTTATAAAAATGTTTTTACAAAATATAAAATAAACTTATCGCAAATTTTAATAACTCTGGAAGATACAGAACAAAGACGTAGAGCTATAAACGCAAAAAGAACATTTGAAAATTTATTTAACCTTGGATATGTGCCGATTGTTAATGAAAATGACAGTATTGCTACTTCTGAAATTAAGTATGGAGATAATGACAGATTGGCGTCAAGAATTGCTCAAATATCTAGTGCTGACTGTTTAATTTTACTCTCTGATGTTGACGGTTTATACTCTGCAAATCCTAAAATTAACAAAAATGCTAGTTTGATTAATGAAATAGTAAATATTGACACAAATATTGAGAGAATTGCTACCAGAAGTGTTGGAGAACATGGAACTGGTGGAATGATAACTAAAATTGAGGCAGCTAAAATCTGTCAAAATTCTGGTTGTAAAATGGTAATTGCAAATGGTCTGATGAATAGACCCATATTAAATATTGATAAAACCAATAGAGGTACGTGGTTTCTGCCAAAAGTTTCAAAATTACATGCTAGAAAGAAATGGATTGTAAGTTCTATTTCTCCAAAAGGAAACTTAATCATTGATGATGGCGCAGTTGAAGCATTAAAAAAAGGCAAAAGTCTTCTAGCCACCGGAATTAGAAGAGTAAATGGAAAATTTTTTAAAGGAGATCATATTAGAGTTTTGGATAAACATAACAAAGAATATGCAAGAGGTTTAAGTTCATTTAGCTCAGATGAAATTAAAAAAATCCAGGGTCAACATTCTAATAAAATTAAGGAACTTTTAGGTTATGTATCTAAATCTGAAGTAATACATAAAGATGACATGGTTGAGGTTTAAGTGAAAAGAATACTTACCAAGATTGGAATGAATGCTAAACATGCCTCTCATCAAATGATTTCTGAGTATAAAAAAAACAAGGTTCTTTTAAAATTTGCTGATCTTGTGGAAAATAATAAAAAAAAAATATTAATAAACAATAAAAGAGATATTTCAAGAGCAAGAAAGAAAAAGCTTAAAGAAAATATGATTAAAAGATTAGAGCTAGATGAAAAAAAAATTGAAGCTATTACATCAAGTATCAAACAGATATCTAGGCTTAAAGACCCCGTTAATAAAACCTTAGATATATTAAAAAGACCTAACGGATTAAAAATAAAAAAAGTCACTGTACCTATTGGTGTTATCGGTGTGATCTATGAAAGCAGACCCAATGTAACTGCGGATGTATCTTGCTTATGTTTTAAATCTAGTAACTGTGTCATACTAAGAGGTGGTTCAGAGGCATATTTTAGTAACAAATTTATTTCTGAACTTTTTAGAAAAGCATTAAAATTTTATAATATTAATGAAAATTATGTGCAATTTATTAAAAACAAAAATAGAAAATTTGTACAAATGATGCTTTCAAGTATGAAAGAGTTTATTGATATAATTATACCTAGAGGTGGAAAAAGTCTCGTGAAAACAGTTCAAAAATTTTCGTCTGTGCCAGTTTTAGGTCATTTAGAGGGGATTTGTCATACATATGTAGATAAATATGCAAATTTAAAAATGGCACAGAATGTTGTCTTAAATGCAAAAATGAGAAATACTAGTATTTGCGGGGCAACAGAAACTTTATTAATTCACGAAGACGTTGTTAAAAAATTTGGCAATCCAATACTAAAAAAGCTACAGGAACATAATTGTATAATTTATGGCGATAAACAAATTAGCAAAACTTTTAAAGGTAAAATTAAAAAAATAAAAAATAATAATTGGTCTAAAGAATACTTAACTGCGAAAATTTCGGTAAAGGTTGTAAGAAACATCAATGAAGCAATTGAACACATAAATAAATATGGAACTATGCACACAGATGCTATTATTACAAAAAACAAAAAAAATGCTGAATATTTTATAAAAAAAGTAAAAAGCTCAATTGCTATCCATAATTCATCAACACAGTTTGCAGATGGAGGTGAATTTGGATTTGGTGGAGAAGTCGGAATTTCAACTAATAAATTACCACCTAGGGGTCCTGTTGGTTTAAATCAATTGGTAAGTTATAAATATGAGATTTATGGAAATGGACAAATAAGAAAATAATTTGAGAAAACAGAAAAAAATAAAAGTAGGTGTATTAGGTGGGTCTTTTGACCCTCCCCACTTCGGTCATTTAAAAATATCAATTGAAGCTAAGAAAAGTCACAAATTAAGTAAAATTTTTTGGACAATAACCAAAAAAAATCCATTTAAAAAAGAATGTATAAATACTTTAAAAAAAAGAATTTTTTTATCAAAAAAAATATCCTCAAAAAAAAAATATATAAAAATTCGTTTTTTTGAAAAAGAAACAAAATCTAATAGGACAATTAATTTACTGAATTATTTACAGAGAAGGTTTACTAGATATGAGTTATATCTAATCATTGGAGCAGATAACTTGGTCAATTTCCATAAATGGTATAAATGGAGAGAAATACCAAAAATAGCTAAAGTGTTAGTTTTTGATAGAAGTGGATATAAATTTAAGGCGCTAAATTCAGTGGCTTACAAGAAAATGGGTAATAAAACTTTCGATTTCATTCATTTTAGAAAAGTTAATATTTCATCTTCAAAAATAAGAAATTTTTGATAGAGTAAATTAAGTAGTTTAGGAATATTTTGAAATTAAAAGAAAAAATAATAAAAACTTTAGATAATAACAAAGCATCAAATATCGTAACAATTGATTTGGAAGGAAAATCTTCTTTTGCGGACTTTATGATAATTGCAAGTGGCACTTCAACTAGACATATTCAATCTTTGTCTGAAAAAGTCTTAGACGAGTTTAAGAAAGAAGGGATTATTGAGTCAAGAATTGAGGGAAGGGACAGTAATGATTGGAAACTTGTAGATGGTATAGATTTAATAGTGCATATATTTAATCCCGATAAGAGAAAATTTTATGAATTAGAAAAAATGTGGTCTGAATTAATTCCTAAAGAGAAAGTAATCATATGATAAGATT
>MDTE01001485.1_pt1 | contig 22061 bp, 17 predicted proteins | sample 811231 | NCBI WGS metagenome assembly MDTE01 (sample SAMN05326651, study PRJNA326480) | marine metagenome | isolation source: seawater | place: Indian Ocean: Red Sea | collected 2010 | reverse complement strand
TTGTCCTAATATATCAATTGATTTTGCAGTTATGGAGAAAACTTCATTAGGTACTGTTTTGCCTTTGGATGTCGGCTGGAACGACATAGGAAGTTGGAGAGCTGTTTGGGATACATCTAAAAAAGACAAAAATGGAAATGTGATTCAAGGTAATGTACTTGCAAAAGAAATTAAAAACTCTTTTTTAAGAAGTGAACATAGATTAGTTGTTGTTAAAGGAATCGATGATCTTATGGTTATTGAAACAGTTGATGCAGTATTAATAGCAAAAAAAGAGGATTCTCAAGATATTAAAAATATCGTAGAATTATTAAAAGAAAAAAACTTCCAAGAAGCTATAGATCACAGAAAAGTTTATAGACCTTGGGGACATTTTGTTTCTATTGAAAATGAGCTCGGTTGGCAAATAAAAAAAATCGAAGTTAAAGTTGGAGAATCAATCTCATTACAAAAACATCATCATAGATCTGAACATTGGATTATTGTTAAAGGTACAGCGCTAGTAGAGGTTGATGATTCAAAAAAATTAATATTTGAGAATCAAAGTGCTTATATACCTTTAGGTTCATTGCATAGATTATCCAATCCTGGAAAAGTGCCTCTTATATTAATTGAAGTACAGACTGGAGCATATCTTAGTGAGGACGACATCGTAAGATTTGATGATAAATACGGTAGATTAGAATAAATTAATCAACACATAATTAAAATCTATATGTTCTACCAAGCTTTCATGACCAACAATAGATCTAAATTATTTCAAATTATATTTAAGTCAATTTTTAAGTAAATGTCCGAATATCCTAAAAAGGCTTTAATAACAGGTATTACTGGACAAGATGGCAGTTATCTTGCAGAGTTTCTTCTTAGCAAAAAATATGTTGTTCATGGTATTAAAAGAAGGTCTAGTAGTTTTAATACCTCTCGAATTGATCATATTTATCAAGACCAGCATATAGAAAATTCTAATTTTAAATTGCATTATGGTGATTTAACAGATAGTACAAATTTAATTAGGATAATACAAGATGTTCAGCCAGATGAAATATATAACTTAGGAGCTCAAAGTCATGTCGCTGTAAGTTTTGAGAGTCCTGAATATACTGCTAACAGCGATGCTCTTGGCACATTACGAATTCTCGAGGCCATCAGAATTCTTGGATTAACAAATAAAACAAAATTTTATCAAGCCAGTACAAGTGAGTTATATGGATTAGTTCAAGAAATACCTCAAAATGAAAAAACGCCTTTTTACCCAAGGAGTCCTTACGCTGCTGCAAAACTTTATGCCTATTGGATAACTATTAATTACAGAGAAGCATATGGAATGTTTGCTTGTAACGGAATTTTATTTAATCATGAGAGTCCTAGGAGAGGAGAAACTTTTGTTACTAGAAAAATTACTAGAGGTTTAAGTAGGATCGCTTTAGGTTTAGAGGAATGTATTTACTTAGGAAATTTAGATGCCATGAGAGATTGGGGGCACGCTAAAGATTATGTTGAAGTTCAATGGCTAATGCTACAAGAAGAAAGTCCAAGAGATTTTGTTATAGCAACTGGACGACAAGAAAGCGTAAGAACATTTTTAGAAATTGTTGCTAAAAAAATTGGTTGGTTAGGAATTATTTGGGAAGGACGCGATCTGAATGAAATTGGTAGAAGAAAGGATACCGGTGAAATTGTAATAAGAATCGATCCAAAATATTTTAGACCAACTGAAGTTGCGGAACTTTTAGGTGATTTCACAAAGGCGAAAAAAGAACTTGGTTGGGAACCAAAAACTTCATTGGAAGAGTTGATTTCTGAAATGGTTGAAGAAGATTTATCGCAAGCTAAAAAAGAATCTTTATTAAAAAATAAGGGCTTTAAAATTCATCAAGCAGATCAATAATTGAAGAAGTGCAAAAATTTATTTAAAAAGTGATACCTTTTTTGTCAGTGTTTCTCAAGGCATGTATTGTGAGTCAATAGTTATATCTTCAAATAATTTAGGACATTGAATGAAATAGAATTGAGTAATTATTAACAGCACCAATATAATAATTGAATCTAGACTATGTTTTTACAAGAGAAATTATTAGCTTTATCGCGGTAAGTTTAGAAATAAATATTTATTTTTGATAATAATTATATTTTTAATAAGTTTTTGAAATTTTACTTATTAAAAAATTGACCCATTCTTTGCCAATGATACCCATCTTTACACATATCAGAAATATTTCTTACTGGAACCCAATCAAGTAGCGAAAGCGCTAACTTATTATCAGCGACTAATCTTGATACATCACCCTCTCGCCTCCCTGAGAATTTATAAGGAATAATGCAATCATTAGCAGATTCAAAATCTCTAACTAACTCAAGGATACTAGTTCCTTTACCAGTACCAATATTTAAATTAATAATCTGAGGTTTGTTTTCAAACAAGTATTCTAAAGTTGCCGCATGCGCTTTAGCTAAATCCATTACATGTATGTAGTCTCTTATACAAGTACCATCAGGTGTGGGCCAATCATCTCCAAAAATAGTGAGATATTTATACTCACCAGTTGCGACTCTGTTAATAATTGGAAAGAGGTTATTAGGTTTTTGAAATGGATCTTCTCCAATCAAACCTGAAGGATGTGCCCCAATTGGATTAAAGTATCTTAAGTTAGCAATTTTCCAATTATTTTGCTTGCTTTTAAATAGGTCGTGCAAAATTAATTCAGTTGTTGCTTTATTGTTACCGTAAGGATTAATTGGACTTATTTTTTCAGATTCATTTATTAGGCCATTTTTAACGTTGCCATATACTGTGGCACTACTGCTAAAAACAATATTAAAACATTTAAATTCTTCCATTATTTTAAATAAACTAATAGATCCAGAAACATTTGTTTCCCAATATTTAATTGATTCATTAATCGAATCTTTTACAGACTTCAAACCAGCAAAATGAATTACTGCCTTGATAGGTGAGTTTCTTTTTTTTGCTTCAGAAAATATTGATCTCAAAAAATATTGATCTCTAATATCCCCCTTTTTGAAGATTATTTCTTGGAAAGGTATTTTATCTTTTATAAAAATTTCCTGTATTTTTTTTACAGTTAATTTTGAACTATTTATATTGGAGTCAATAATAATAATGTTATATTTTTTCTCCAAAAGACATACGCAAGTATGACTTCCTATAAAACCTGTTCCACCTGTCACAAGAATTGTTTCATTATTTTTATTCATATTTAATTAATGCACTTAATTTAAAAATAAAAATGAATAAGAAAAGATTTAATTTTAAAATCTCATCTTAAATTTTTAAGGATAAAAATCTCCTCAAAAAGTTTTATTCTAATTTGTGAATACATCAAATACTATAATAATCTAATTCTGCCAATCAAGAATATGAAAGATAATTCATTAAAATCAAAGTCTGCTCATATTATTCTTTTAATTGGTGAATATGGAAATAAATTAAATTCATTTCTATCAGAAAGTGAAGATTTTGTTGATGGAATTAAAAAAAGAGTATCTAGTTCAGATAATGAAAAAATATATTATCTTTACGAAAATCCACAAATATCAGATTCGGGATTTACTTTGCATTATCTACATCTTGAGGACAAAAAAAAGCATATAAGAACTATAAAGGAACTAAAACAAGATGATAAACATATTTGTGGAGCTCGAACTAATGGTGCTTTTAATTTTAAGACTTTAGAATATGTTGCAAATAGCTATGCTATGGAATCTATAGGAATTTTTGAATTAATAAGAGACTGTGGTTATGAAGATAATGCTAGGGATAAAAATAAAAAAAAAATAATTTTTAAATAGTTTTTTAATGAATATGCAAATTAAAAGTGATCAGAAAATATTTGTTGCGGGATCAAACGGGATGGTTGGAAAATCTATTTGTCGAGAAATACTAATAAAATACCCTAATATTGAATTGCTTACTCCTAATCGTAAAGAATTAAATTTAACTAATTTTGAAGATGTAAATTTATGGTTTAAAAAAAACAAACCTTCAATTGTAATAATATCTGCTGCAAGGGTTGGGGGAATTTTTGCTAATTCAAAAAAACCTTATGATTTTATTTTAGAAAACTTGAAGATTCAAAATAATATTATTGAATTATCTTGGAAATATAATGTGAAACGACTTTTGTTTCTTGGAAGTAGTTGTATATATCCTAAATTTTCAAAGCAACCAATTAAGGAAGATTCTCTTTTGCAGGGTGAATTGGAACCTACAAATGAATTTTATGCTTTAGCAAAAATTGCTGGTATAAAATTATGCGAGTCGCTAAGAAAACAACATTCTTTTGATTCAATTTGTCTAATGCCCTGTAATTTATATGGTATTGGAGATAATTATCATAAAGATGACAGTCATGTAATTCCTGCTTTAATAAGAAAAATATCTGAAGCAAAAGAAAAAAATCTCAAGGAAATAACATGTTGGGGTTCAGGTAACCCTTTAAGAGAGTTCCTTTATGTTGATGATCTTGCTAATGCATGCATTTATGTTCTAAACAATTGGTATCCTTCTGAAAATTTAAGTAAAGAAAAAAATATAGACAATTTGCCTTGGTTAAATGTTGGCTCGAATGAAGAAATTTCTATTAAAGATCTTGCATTGCGAATTTCAAAAATTGTAGGTTTTAATGGGAAAATTTATTGGGACGAATCAAAACCTGATGGAACACCTAGGAAAAAATTAGATACAACTAGACTTAATAAGTTAGGTTGGTTCCCGAAAATGAATTTAGATCATGGTTTAGAATTAACCTATGAAGACTATAAAAATTCTCTAATCAATAATACTTTGAGGAAATAAAAAAAATTTTTAAGACTATATATTATTTATAATGAAAATAAAAAAAAGACAATTTGAAAGTTTTTCCATTTTTTTATTTGTAATAGTTATTGGATTTGACTCATCAACAAATTTTATATTTGAAGACTATAGACTCATTTTTAGTTTTTCTAAAGAATTATTATTATGGATCATTGTAATCTATACATTTCTGAGGAATAAATTCAAAACAAAATTCTTAAAATTTTACATTACTTATATTGCTTTAAGTATATTGGCATCTATATTTTATGTATCGATTTTTACTTATTATTTTTTTAGATTAGCAGGTATAACATTTATAGTAAAAAATTACTATAAACAATATAAAGAGATATTTGCGTCTGCCGGTACACTTTCTATTTTTTATTTAATTATTTCTTATTTTATAAATTTTGATCTTACTGAAACAATGCAAGGAAGTAGATTTTTTCTGGCAAACGCAACAGTAGTTTCTACTACTTCTCTTTTTTTATCGACACAAAATTCCTTTTTTTACTCTTCAATTGGATATATTTCAGGAATCCTAACAGGAAGCATTATTTTCCTAATTTATTTAATTATTCAAGCTTTTAAAAAGTTTAAAAATTTAATTTATTTTTTATTAATATCGATTTTATCTTTAACTTTAATACAAAATACCACTTCAGGTTATAAATTGTTTTCATTTATAAAAGCAATTTCAACATTTGATATAGTAACAATTTTCAAATCAACAACATTAGGAATAAGATTCAGGCAAATTTCTTCAATTGCAGATGGTTACAAGTTTAATGAAATTATAGGAGAGAATTTATTTTTATTCTCGGACCAAAGTAATGTTGTTGAATCTGGAATTCTTTATTCATACGCATATGGAGGGATATTAGGTTTTACAATGAATATCTTAAATTTTCTTATTTTATTATTTTTGGCATTTCCAAAGATTGTGAAATTTCCCTCATTAATTTTAATTATTGTTTTACTTGGAATTGCTATTAATCCAATAGCATCAGCAGCATGTGTATTGTTCACAGTTCTATTTATAGAATCTTATACAACAAAAGTTTTGAGTGATAATTTATAGTAAATATATGAAAAAATTAATTTATCAAACTTTATTTTAAATATGATTTATCGAGTTTTCATTTATTATTTTAATTAATATGGATGTAAAAAAAATATTTAATAATAAAGGACTTGTGATGGAGGGAGTATTACTTTTTACTCCAAAACTATTTCCTGATAAAAGAGGAGTTTTTTTTGAAAATTGGAATAAAAATAATTTGAGTAAATTTATTGGATCAAAGAATTTTGTCCAAGATAATATTTCAATATCAAATAAATATGTTATTAGAGGAATGCATTATCAACTTAATCCATCAGCTCAAGGAAAATTAATTTCCACAATAAATGGTGCAATATATGATGTTATTATTGATTTAAGAAGATCATCAAGAACTTTTAAATCATGGGCAGGGGTAAATCTAGATTCTAAAAATAAAACTATTTTATGGATTCCAAGTGGCTTTGCACATGGTTTTTTATCTTTAGAAGACAATACAATAGTTAACTACAAGGTTGATAATTACTGGAATAAATCTCTTGAGAGAAGTTTAAAATGGGATGATAGCGAGATAAAAATTAAATGGCCTGATTTGAATGGAAATTTACAATTTTTCAATATATCTGATAAAGATAATGATGCAAAATCTTTTGAAGAAATAGAAGAAGAAGGAGCTATTTTTGAATGAAAGTTTTAATAACAGGTACAAAAGGTCAATTAGGAAAAGAATTGATATTAAATGCGCCAAAAGGACTTGATATTGTATCTACAAGTCGCGCTGAATTAAATCTTTATAAACCATCTGAATGCATTAAAGCTATAAAAAAGTATCAACCAGATTGGTTAATTAATTGTGCAGCTTATACTGATGTAGATAAAGCAGAAATAGAATATGAAAATGCTTTGGCTATAAATTCAGTAGCCCCTAAGGAATTTGCTTTGGAACTAAAGAAATCAGGGGGTAAGTTGCTTCAAATTAGTACAGACTTTGTTTTTAATGGTAATCAAAATCAACCTTATAAAACTTTTCAAGATTGTAAGCCTCTAAATAAATATGGCATCTCAAAGTTAAAGGGAGAAGAACATATTAAAAATATTCTCTTTAGTAGTAATCAAGGTATAATTTTGAGAACAAGTTGGCTTATGGGAGCAAAAGGTAAAAATTTTATATCAACAATTCTCAAATTAATTGAAAAAAAAGAGTCTTTAAGAATCATTTCTGATCAATATTCATCACCTACAAGCACTTTTACTTTAAGTAATGCTTGTTGGAGAATTATTAATGAATTTGATAGGCGAATTAAAGAAAAATTAAAAATACAAAATATTTTTCATTGGTCAGATGCAGGAGTAGCAAGTTGGTACGATGTCGCAATTGCTATTCAAGATATTGGTTTAAAAAATAATTTAATAAAAAATGAAGTTGTAATAGATCCAATACATACCTCTGAATATAAATCTTTAGCTGAAAGACCTAAATTCTCTGTTTTAGATTGTGACTCTACATCGGAATTTATTAAATGTAAGCAGATTCATTGGCGAAAAGCTTTAGAAGAAACGTTAAAAAAAATTACATAAAATTTATTATATTTTTTTTGGAAAAATTGGTTATTATATAATCTTAGATATTTATTATATTCAAAAATAATAATCCAATATTTATTATTTATTTAAAAATTATTTAACACTTATGTAAAATTTAAATGTCATTTCCTTTATTTCTTATAAGTTTTGCATCTGCTGCTATAACAACTGGATTTTTAATACCTTATGTTAGATCATATGGATTGAAATATAATTTGGTTGATAAGCCAAATAATAGAAAGCAACATAATAAAAAAATTGTCAGATTAGGTGGAATTGCTATATTTTGCGGATTTACTTTTTCGTTAGTTTTAGTTTGGATTTTAGGGGTATTTAATAAACAAGATATTGTTTTTTTTAGAGAATTATTTATTCTCTATTTATGCTTTTTTATGTTTTTTGTTCTTGGCTTATTAGATGATTTATTTACACTTTCACCCTTCTTTAGATTGATAATTCAATTTCTTATATCTACGATTTTTTGGTTTAATAATATTAGGATTGATAACATCGATTTATCTTGGGGATCTGGATTTTCAACCTTTATTGATTTACCTGCTCTAATTAGTTTTTTTATTACTGTAATATGGATAACTGGTTTAACTAATGCTATTAACTGGATAGATGGTTTAGATGGTTTAGCCGCAGGGAATATAGCAATAACAGCATTAGGAACATTATTCATAGGTTTAAAAATAAATCCTACGCCAGTGTTTTTTTTCTTATCAGCATTAATAGGAGCTTGTCTTGGTTTTTTAAGGTTTAACTATAATCCTGCGAGAATAATTATGGGAGATAGTGGCTCTTACTTTTTAGGATCAAGTATTTCTGTTTTGACATTGATAGCATGTTCAAATAATTTGCTGAGCGCATTTGAAAATATAAATATTACAAAATTAAACTTTGCTATTTGTTTATTACTTTTACCAATAATAGATATGACCTATGTAATTATCAAAAGAATCATTCGTGGGAATTCTCCATTCATGCCCGACAGGGGACATATCCACCATCAAATGCTTAAAGCTGGATTTAAAACTCCTCAAACTGTAGAGTTGCTTTATCTTTTTACATTTATCTCATGTGTATTCCCGATATTGGCAATTTGGAAATGATTAATTTGAATTTATGATAGAGTCATTGTCTTTTATTACTTAACAAGATGAGTATTTCTAGAAAAGGAATAATTCTTGCTGGTGGCAGTGGGACAAGGTTAGCTCCACTTACTTTAGCTCTGAGTAAGCAATTAATGCCAATTTATGATAAGCCTATGATTTATTATCCTTTTAGCACTCTTATGCTTGCTGGGATCAGAGATATTTTATTGATTACTACTCCTGAACACCAATCTATTTTTAAGACCTTACTTGGAGATGGATCAAAGTGGGGTATGAGTATTTCATATGCAATTCAATCTAAACCTGAGGGAATAGCGCAGGCATTTATTATTGGTGAGAAATTTATTGGATCATCAGATATTTCACTTATTCTAGGGGACAATTTATTTCATGGCACTGAATTAACTGAGAAACTAAAAAGAGCTAAAGCTTTAAAAAAAGGAGCAACTATTTTCGCCTATCCTGTTAATGATCCAGAGAGATATGGTGTTATTGAGTTTAATAATAAAAAACAAGCAGTTAGTTTAAATGAAAAGCCAAAAAAACCAAAAAGTAAATTTGCAGTAACTGGATTATACTTTTACGATAACACCGTAGTTGATAGAGCAAAAGAAATTAAACCCTCTCATCGAGGAGAGCTTGAGATTACTGATATAAATACATCCTATTTAAAGGAAAATAATTTATTTGTTGAAAATCTTGGTAGAGGTTTTGCCTGGCTAGATACAGGTACTTTTGATTCGTTAATAGATGCAGGTATGTATATTGAGACTTTTGAAAAGAGGCAAGGTTTAAAGATTGGATGTCCTGAAGAAATTGCATGGCGAAATGGCTGGATAGATGATGAAAGACTTGAGAAAATAGCTTTTAATTTAAAGAAGAATAGTTATGGTCAATATTTAATAAGGCTTTTACAAGATGAAAATTAGTTTTTGCAAAAGAATGGCATCTCTTTAGATATAAATTTAATCTTTGCAATTGTGCCATAGGGATTTAAAATAAAAAAAATAAATGAATATTTTGATTTTTAAAACTTGCTTATATTCTTTAGTTTTAGCTTTTGCATCTTTCAATATTTTCAATTTTAGGGTGTACGGAAATTTTCAAGAAAAGTCATCAGATCAAATTAATGATATTTCAATAGAATATTTAAAAAACCTTCCTCAAAATGATTATATTCTTGGACCAGGCGATACTATTTTAATAATGGTTTCGAGAGATTATCCCGAATTAAATACGAGAATAACTGTAGATAGAGAAGGTACTATAAATATTCCAAAATTAAAAAAAGTCTATGTTCAAGGGTTAACGACCAATGAACTTGTCAAATTACTAGATGAAGCATACCTCGAATACATCAAATTTCCAGCTTCAGAAGTGAAAGTTTCAAGTTATAGACCTATAAGAGTTTACGTAGATGGCGAAGTAGCTAATCCTGGCCTTCAAACTTTGAGCGGTGCTTTATCTATCGGTGCAAATAATGATCAACAGGAAGCATATAATTTAGGTAATTTAAGTAACCTAAGGGATCAAATTAATCTAGGGTCTAACGATACATATATAAATGATCAGATTGGAGTGATAACAAACTATTTCCCTACTGTATATGACGCTATTAGGAGTGCTGGAGGAATTTCTCGGTTTTCTGATTTAAAAGAAGTTGAAGTTATTAGGAATAATAGTATTTCTTCTGGAGGAGGGAGGAAGAAAGCAATATTAAATTTTGAAAGATTAATTCTTGAAGGTGACAATACTCAAAATATTAGAATATATGACGGGGATTTTATAAATATTAAAAAAGCTAAAGATGCCAATCTTGATCTGCTCTCTAAAGCAGCGAGATCAAATTTAAATCCAAAGTTTATAAATGTATATGTTAGCGGAAGAGTACAAGAAGCTGGAAATAAGAAAGTTGCAAAAACAAGTACTCTTAATGATGCTATTGCTATAGCAGGTGGTACCAAAGTTATAAAAGGCAAAGTAACTTTTATTAGGTTTAATATTGATGGCACAGTTGAACAGCGTAAAATAAGATACTCAAAAACTAGTAAAAGAGGTACATATAAAAATCCTTATTTGATAGATGGCGATATAGTTTTTGTTGGTCAAAGTTTTCTCTCTTCTTCAAATGAGGTTATTAGCGAAGTTACAGCACCTTTGCAAGGTCTTTTTTCTGCTTACGGTTTATTAAAAGTAATAACTGAATAATATTATGGAAAATAATTTACAAAATAATCCTAATTTCAAAAATAATGAAGATGAAACTTTTGATATTAAATTCCTTTTAAAATTTTTTGTAAGAAATAAATTAATAGTTGGCTATGTAAGTAGTGTATTTCTAATTCTTGCAAGTATTTATTCATTTACAGTGAAGAAAGTTTGGCAAGGAGAATTTCAGATCGTTATCAAGACAGAATCTAATAAGCAACAAAATTTGATGCAGTCAAATCCCCTTATTCAGAAATTTACTCAGATAGCTAATCTTGAATCAACAAATAGTCTTAATACAGAAGTTGGAATTTTAGAAAGTCCATCTATATTAATGCCAATATTTGAATATGTTAAAGATAAAAAATTTGATGAACCCAAAATTGAGGAATTAGAGTTTTCAGATTGGAAAAAAGAAAACCTCAAGATTACTCTTGAAGAAGGCACCTCTATTTTAAGCATTGCATATAGAGATACAAAGAAAGAGTTAATTTTTCCTGTTCTTGAAAAGATATCTTATGCTTATCAAGCTTATTCAGGAAGGAATAAAAAAAGATCTATGTTATTAACTAAAAATTACCTGAAAAATCAGGTAATTCTTTATAAAGAGCAAAGCTCTAAATCATATAAAATTGCTCAGGAATTTGCAATTGATCAAGATCTTAATTTTCCAGATTTTGATACTGAAGATCAAATGTTGCGTAGTAATTCTTTTCTACAAACTAGTGAAAAAGAATTAGGAAAATCATTATTAATACCAAATATAGGCATTGAGAGTATGCGTGTCCAAGCTGCAAACGAAATAAGAAGGCTTAATTCTCAAATCGATAAAATTAAGGAAATTGGAGATGATTATGAACAACTCCAATATATTGGGTCAACTGTACCAGCATTAATGGAAGAAGATGGATTTCCTCAATCTTTAAATAAACTTGAAAATAAACTTGTGGAGTTACGAGCTAAATACAAAGAAAAAGATAGATCTATTGTAGGACTTCTTGAAAAAAGAGATATATTAATTGGTCTACTTAAAGATAGAGCAATTGGAATTCTAAATGCTCAAAAAATTGCGGCTGAGTCAAAATTGAAAAGTGCAACCCGACCAAAAGAAGTCTTATTGAAATACAAAGAGTTATTAAGGAAAGCCCAAAGAGATGAGACTACATTAATTACATTGGAAAATCAACTTAGAGTTGCGGAATTAGAGTCTGCAAAAAGTGAAGATCCTTGGGAATTAATAACAGATCCAACTTTGCTGACAAACCCAGTTGGACCAATAAAAAAAAGAATTGCATTTTTTGGCTTAATAATAGGATTTATCCTATCCTCTGCGATTGCTTTTTATAAAGAAAGGCGTTCAGGACTAATATATGATCTTGAAGATTTAAAAAAATTTACAGAAAATATTTTCCAAATTGAAGATATAAAAAATAATCAAAAAATATTATCAGTCTTAAATCTCATAGTTGATTTTATACAAAATAAAAAAGGTAATAAGGTTTGCATTTTTATTCTTGAAAATACAGATGAACATCTTTTAAATACACTAAAAGACAATCTATCTAATTCAAAAAGAATAAAAAATTTAAAAAATATTTCTTATTTTTATAGTGAAGATGAGTTTGATAAATTTGTTGATTATGATATCAGAATTATGGTTGGTTCACTTGGTAAGATTAATTTGGATGATTTAAAACTTATCAATAAGAGATTAGAGGTATTTGAAAAAGATTTATCTGCATTTATATTATTAGATAAAAAAAAATAGTAAAAAAATTTATTTTCAATAATTTTTTATAAAATTTATAGCTTAAAATATCTTTTAAATAAAAAATTAATTTTACTTTAATGATTATTTTGATTTAGGAAGAATCTTATAATATTAAGTCAATAGATGATACCATTTAATACTGAGATTTCCCTTTTTTACAAACATCTTAAATAATTTACTTAAGGTTTTTAGTTTTGTTTGAATATATAACTTGGAAAACTCATATTGGGGCCATAGCTCAGCTGGTAGAGCACCTGCATGGCATGCAGGGGGTCAGCGGTTCGAGTCCGCTTGGCTCCATTAATATTTAACTATTATACTAATTAGTTTGGTTTATTTTTTATAACTAGAATATAAGGTCAAATCTCCTTAAAAATGCTTAATTTTCACAACTTTACGAGCAACTACGAGAAACTTTATTTCTATATGAACAGAAACCCTTCAAAATTTAAAATATACTGTCTTACTTTTAATTTATAGGGAGCGCAGCAAAGCTAGGCTGAACAGAAGATATCACAAGTGGCAGTAAAGTGTAATAAGCGTTTTGTGATTTTTGTAGATATGATGCAGTGCAAAGTTGTTTTATAACAAATACAGGAAACCTAAAATAAAAATTGAAATTATTAATATATTAATTTAATTACGTTGTTAAAGTCATTTTAAAATTATTGAAAATAAAGGGGAATTCAAAAAATGAAATTTAATTTATGAAATTAGGAATTTAGTAATTTAATAAGATTTTTCTCAAATTCTTCAGGGCTTACATAATATTGATTGAAGTTTGCAGAACCTATTTGTAAATTTGTACCAGAATAAAAAAACATCATATGATGACCAAGGATTTTTGAAATTGTAGAATACAAGGATGAATATTTGTATTTTCCCTGTGGGATCCAACTTAAACACTTTAAAGGAAATTTAGCAAAAATTAGTGATGCCCATGCAGCTCCTGGAGGACCTGCGAGATACTTAGCATTAGCGATAATTTTATATTGGTCATCAAGAGAATAGTTTTCTAAATATATTGTATTAAAACCATATTTAAATGCAATTTCTAGTAATTCTTCTTGATTGAAAAAACGAGCGGAAGTTGATTTACGAGCCAAGAAAATTCTCGATAGTTTTTTATCTTTTTGATCATTTTTCTTTGTTAGCCTGGATCTGAAAATAGATGCAAACTCTTTGATTATTGAAGGATTTATTGACCAATCTGATGGTCTTAATTTATGTCTTAATTTCGCCTCTTTGATAGCGCAATTAAAATCATCGATGATTATGGCTTCTTTAATAAAAATAATTTCTTCTTTAGAAGCCGTTAATAAAGTGTTAGAACCAGAAAATAGTTTTAAAGCGCTTTTAAAATTTGGATATTTCAGTAATTCTTCCATTACAAGAATTTTTTGGGCCTGAATCCCATAATATTTTTCAATTAAATATAGCTTTGGAAGAGTCTCAAATATAAAGTGATACCAATTAATTGTCCCCCCTATGACAAATACCTTATCATATTGATATTTGAAGTATTTTGATGGATCGCGTATGGAATAAATGGATGATTTTCCATAGGATAGAATTAAAGGGAAAGATTCAAATGATGTAGGTTTCTCTTTCTCAACTGCTACGTGATTTGGGATTATTACTGTGCCGTCGCCAAGTAGGAAGCTATAAGAATAAGCAGTAGAATAAATATTTTTTATGCTTCGAAAGTAAAGATCTGGATTAAATATAGTTTCTTTTTGCTGATTATTTTCAACTAAAGGGGAATATGAAATTGTTTTGGAAGATTTACAATAACAAAATATTTTGGAAGAAGATTCATAATAATATGCAAGCTGACTTTTTTTATATTTGGAATTATTTTGAAAAAAAAATAAATTTAACTTTAAAGATATCAATCTTTTTAGTCTTTTGAATTTAATTATTAGATAAAAGATCGTTGAATTTACTAATATTTTGATCATTCTATTCAAAATAATATTTTTTCAGGAGTACCTTGATCTAAAATTCGGCCCTTTTCTAAACGAATAATTTCTGTGCAATTTTTTAAGGTTGTAATACGATGAGCAATCATTATTAATGTGATTGTTTTATCAAGCTTATTAATATTCTTAATTATTTTTGATTCTGTTAATGAATCTAGTGCACTTGTCGCTTCATCCAAAACTAATATTGGTTTACATTTATATAGAGCACGTGCTATTCCTATTCTTTGAATTTGCCCACCACTCAATCGAACACCTCTTTCACCCACTTGTGTTTCAAATTGATTTGGAAGATCAGCAATAAAATCATATATACATGCTTTCTTACAGCATTTTTCAACTAGTTTCATATCTATTTCAGATCTATTAACACCAAATGCGATATTTTCAGCAATAGAACAATCTAATAAATATATATCTTGAGGTACATGTGAGATTAGCTTGTTTAAGTTAATTATAGAATTATTAGAATTTTTATATTCGATAGTATTTCCATTTAATTTAATAAGCCCATTATTTGGTAATAATAAACCCATTAATATATCTATAAGAGTACTTTTTCCACTTCCTGTATGACCCACAATACCAATTCTTTGTCCTCTCAAAATATTTAAATTTATATTTTTCAAGACCAAACTAGAATTTCGATTATATGAATAGTTGATTTTAATAAATTCTAATGATTCAAATTTACTAAAATTAGATTTGTTTTTGGAGTAAGAGTTTTTTTTATTAGATGGATTTCTTAGGATTTCCTTGATAACAGAATAATCAGATTTAGATGTTTTAATTGTTGAAATGCTGGCATAAATCTGCTGAATATTTGGAAGCAATCTCTGAAACCCAAGAGCGAATACTCCTAAAGTTGCCAATGCATCTATTTTTTCATCGGTTGTAAAAAAAATGACGCCAAATACCAAGATTGATATTAGACATACTGGTTCAATAATAAATCGTGGAAAACTTGATATAAATAAATTTGAAGCCTCAATTTTGCGACATTTAGCTTCCGCTTTTTTATAACGAGAAATATAAAATTCATAATTATCGTCAAGTATTATCTCTCTAGCAGCTCCAAGTCCCTCTTGTAGTGTTTTAATAGCTAAACGACTTTCTTTGACCATATTGGCACTATTCTTATAAAGGATCTTTGATGTTTGAGAAGAAATTAATAAATATATTGCACTAATAATCGTAAATATATTTATCATGAAGCTTCCATTAGTTAATGCTAAGCCAGCAGTTATAAATAAAGAAATAATAAAAGCAATTATTAGTTGCAAAGACGCAAAAAGTGATAAAAGGCATTTATCTATATTTTTAGATAATGCAGTAATAGTTTCAGAGGTTTTCGTATTTATATGCTTTTCATAAGGACTTTTTAATATTTTTTCATAAGCGGTGCTACTTAGTAGTGAACCTATTTCTGCTGTAAATATTGCTATTAATCTTAAGGAAAATAGTCTTAGCGCTGATGAAGCTATTAACAATATTCCAAAAAGTGCAATTGCTATAATTAAGTAATTATCAAAACCAAAATAGCCTAATTTTAATAATATATTTCCAAAACCTGAATTCTCTATATTCCATTCAGGATTCTCTAATAAGTCTAGTACAGGCAGAATACTCGTTAATGTAAAAAGTTCTGATAATGCACTCGCTAAACCTAAAAAGATAATAAATATAAATTTTATTTTGAATTTTAAATTAAAAATATCCCAGAATAAAAATATACTTTTGTATTTAAATTTGCTAGAAATCATAATTTATTGACGTTTTCAGAATAACAATCTCAAACATCCTTTTTGTATATTGAAATTTTATCAGAATAGATAAATAAAATGAAAGTGTCTTAAATTTTTCATTAATCCTTTCTGCTATAAATTATAATTCATTTATTGAATACTATTTATTTCTGAATATTTAATTAAGTCTGAAATTTGATCTTTAATACCAAAAAAAGAGATTGATTTATATTTGTCATTATTTTTATAAGTTAAGTTTACTTTTTAACTATACAGAAAAGTTATATTTTCTTTAAATTTTTTTAAAAGTACCTAAAAAGTGATTCAAATTTAACTGTTTAAATAGTTTCCAATTGATAAAAATTTATCATCAATATAATTCATACCTCCTTCCCCCCAAGGCTTGCCAAAGTAAATCTCATCAAAAGGTATGTGATTTTTAGAGAGCCAATTAATGAGTATTTGTGATGTGTATTTATTAATTAATCCAATATTGCCATTAAATGATCTCATATTCCTTGATGTAAATAAAATTATATAAGTACCCTGGGAATGCTCAAAACGAATTTTTTTACACATTTCTTCTATAGGAAGACAATTTGAATAATCTCCATTTGAAGGCGCTAAAGATATAGTTCCATCTACATCAAAGATAAGCGTTTTTCTTTGATGACCATTAAAGTCATTTTCTGAAAGTAATTCAAAATGTGATATTTTAAATGTCTCTAACAATTCACTTGGATTTCCAAAAACTTTCACATTCTCGCAAATTTTTCCTAATACCTTTAAGGAATTTTTAATGGCGAAATCATATAAAGGAGCAATATATAATTCTTCATCTTTGCGGCATTTTTTATAATCTAGATACTTATCAATCAAAGAATTAAACATTTCTGCACTATTAAAAACATATGTTCCAACTGAACAGTTATCAGAAATACGTTTTTTTTCTTTCACTTCTAAAACTTGATTATTTTCATCTAACTTTAAAAAGGACCAATTATCACCATCCATTTTAAAATAGGGAATTAATCCAAAATAATCAATATTATCTAGCTCTTTAGGAGAATAATTAATAGGTTCATAGGAAGTATCACAATTATGGATTATAAAAGACCCCTTAATATTGAAGAATTGAATAGCTTCAACCAATGTAAGGAGTTGCCCATTCTTTACATCTTCAAGCTCAAGCCATCTTATCTCTAATGAACTATAAATTAATTCGATTTTCTTTTTCAATCTTTTTTTAACTAAGTCTCTTTTTAAAGTCACAATAAATAACTTATCTTTTTTAGTTAATGAAAAAGATTTTAAACTCCATAATATTAATTCTGTTCCATGAACTTTTATTAAAGGTTTTGGAGGTTTTATGCCATTTTTTAGGAATCTTGAGCCTAGTCCAGCTGCAGTAATTATGTAATTCATATATTTTTCAGTATAAATCAGGAAATAATTGGATGAATTGAATTCGATTAAATTGAAATCATCTACAATTGATTTGTTATTTGAGAGTTAAGTTTATCTTTGCATTTTTTACAAATAGATAAAGGTTTTGCGTGATTTTAATAATATGTTAAAAAAACCTATGTTAATATTTCATTATATAAGAATTTTAGATTTCAATAAAATATAATTTTTAAATGAAAAGAGTAATTTTATTTTTATTTGGTATTTGTGTATTTTACTATGCATTAAAAATAAATTCATTCGATTTATTAAATACATTTTCAGAAAGTTCAGAAATTTTAAAAATTGTATCTATTAAAAATATTTTAATTTGTTTGATTTTTTATTTTATTGGAATTATAGGCAGAGCAATTAGGCTTTTTTATCTCTCGGGTAAAATTGATATCTCAATAAGGGAATTATTATATCTTCAAACATTAAGCACAGCAATGCAATTAGCTTTGCCATTTAGATTGGGAGATGGCGCTAGAATTTTTATTTTTAAAAACTATTTAAAAGGTATTGCAGAATCTACTTTTATTTTTATAGTGGAAAAAATTTTAGACTCAATTACTTTGTTTAGTATCTTAATTTTAATGATATGGTCTAATGAAAAATTTTTAAGACTAATTGCTGATTCAAGATTTATAATACTCGCTTCTATTTTACTTACTACTTTATATGTCTTGCCAGATTTGTTAGAGATAATTTATAGAAATCTTCTAGTAAGATCTGGCAGCTCTAAAATAAAAATATTTTTAATGAAATTTGTCAGAGATATTCTCTTAGCAAGACAAAAAACAATTAACCGAGTAAGTGGAAAATTATTGAATTTAATATGTATAAGCTACGTTATTTGGGCTTTTGATTCTTTGAGTTTTACTTTTATAGCATCTGCTCTCAAACAAGAGTATCTTCTTTCATTCTTAGTTGGCCCACTTTGCGCTTTATCAGGTTTTCTTCCATCTCCACCTCTTGGGATTTATGGATCTGTAAATATTGGGATGTTTTGGGCGGAAAAGTTAAGCGGTATAAGTAATATTGCGTCTTTTAGTTCTATATACTCAGTATTTATTTATGGATCGATTGTTTTATTCTCAATTCTCTGTTTTTGTTATGTAAATTTAATAAGGAGAAAAAAAATCATCTGATCGAATGAAAAAAAAGAATCTAAAATTGTTTAATTCAATATCTGTAGTAAGTAGTTTTTATAATGAGGAAAAAAATGTTCATATATTATGGGATCAATTAAAAGATGTTGGAAAGTTAATTTGTATTAAGCAGTTTATTTTTGTTGATAATGGTTCCAAAGACTCTACTTTCATTCAATTACAAAGAATTAAATCATTGGATGAAAGAATTTTGATATTAAGAAATAATTATCCATCAACTTATTCAAAAGGTTTTTCTACCGCCTTAAGATTTTCTACTTCTGATTATTCTTTAATAATCCATTCTGATTTACAAGTAAATATTCTAATAACTATTGAAAAATGGATTGAAAAAATCAATAAATCAAAAATAAACTTTGATAAAAAAGATTTTGTATTTTTAACATTTAGAACAAATAGGAGTTTATTTGAATCAATAATCACTTTCTCAAATATAAAATTATCGTCTTTTATTTTGTCTTGGAATAAGCAATTTGATTTTAATTCCCAGCCTAAAATAATACCTACTAAATATCTAAAAGGATTTACTTGTACTGATAGCTATGCTTTTGATCTTGCTATGGTTAATTATCTTTTTAAGATATCAAAAAAAATAAATGATTTAGAATTTTTTGATCCTATACCAGTTATTGTTCAAGATAGAAAATATGGGGAAAGTAGCTGGTCTAAATCCCCTTTGAAATTTTTTAAGATGATTATAAATTATCTATTCTTTACAATAAAACTTAGATTTAGATGATATGGTAAAACTTTTTTTATTAGATAAATTAGTAACTGATCTAAATGGTAAGAAGATTCATGTTAGTCAACTAAGACATGGAGGCGAGTCAATATGCGAACTTATAAAAAAAGAATTTTCTAAAGAATTTAAAATTGAAGTTATTGAATCCATTTATGATTCTAATATTGAAGAATATGAAAACAATTTTTCTGATGGCTTTATCATTTGGCCTTTAACATTATTTCCTGAAAACTTAGTTGAAATTAAAAATATTTTTCAAAGATCTAAATTTTCATTATTTGATTTCTGGATTTTCCCATTTAATGTGAAAAGTAATTTTTTAAATATTAATGCATCAATTTTAAAGAAAAATAATAATATATCTTTTATTTATATAAAATCAAATTTCAATTATAAATCAGAAGATGAAGCACTAAAGATACGAACAAAAGCAATATTAGAATTTAAAACGGAAGCATCTTTTTTTGCTTTGAAATCTCCAAATCCTACATCAAGATCATTCAATCAAATTCAATTGAAAGGTAAATGGTTTGAAAAGAAATCATCTCAATCAGAAAAGATAAAAAATGAATTTCATTTTATTAATAATTTGCCAATTGATTTAAAAAAATTTTTCCCAAAAATTTCGCCCAAGGGTTTATTTGAATCCAAAAATGAGTCTTCATATCTTATAGAGTATCTATCTGGAGAGGACTGTGCTAATAAAGCAATTTCAAATAAATTTGATAAGAAAATTTCATTACATTTTCATAATTTTATTTATATTTGGCTAAAAAATGTTGAGAAATATAATTTCAGTAATGGAATATTTTCATCTTTCTTAATAGAGAAATGTAAGTCAAGATTAACTACTTTAAACAAAAAAGGTTTAAAAAATAAGCTTGATAATGTTTGCTCCTTTTTAAAATTACCAAGTACTGATGAATCTTTAATAAAGATAACCAAGAACATTGATAAAAATAAACTTCAACTTAATTCTAGGCCTATGGGTCTATATCATGGAGATTTATGTTTATCTAATATTATTTATCATAAAAATAATTTTTATCTAATAGACCCAAGAGGATTTAAGGGCGATCAGCCTAATATAAATATTTTCTATGAATTTGCAAAGTTGAGACATTCAATAATTAGTAAATACGATATTTTAAACATGGATTTAGGTACTTTCCAAATTGATCAAAATAAATCCTTTTCATTGATTAATAAACATAATGACTCCTTTGAATTTTTAAAATTAATATACTTTGATTTATTAGAGAACTTTGGATTGGATGATAATATAATCAAAGTAGTTGAGGCTTCATTATTTTTTTCTATGTTGCCATTACATACAGAAAATTTAACAAAGATATTATCTTTTTATTTGAAGTTTATTAGTTTGATTGATGAATTAAACTATGAATGATTTTACAAATAGTAAATTAAATATATTTTTAGTATTATTTACAATTCTAATCTTACTTTTTAATAGTATTTATAGCGACTTTGGTCATGGTCATCAAGCATATGCAGGTATTCATTTATTAGCAGCAGCAAGAAATATTAACCAATACTTTACTCTTACTCCTTTTGATTATTTTTTTGATAGTTCTAATTTTTCACTTTATAATCATCATCCTCAGATATTTTTTTTAATATTTGGCAGTTTTGCCAAATATTTTTCTGATTTAAAAAATTATCTTATTGCATCAAGAATTCTCTGTACATCTTTCTGGATTATTGGTTATTTAATAAATTTGTTTTTTCTTTTAAAATTAAATTCTCAAAGAGATATATTAAAAATATTTATTTCTGTACTAGCATCATCATCATCTTTATTTTCTTTAAATTCATTAACAAATTTTAATTTGACAACCTTTGATTGTTTCTCATATTTAATTTCCTCTTTAATAATTTTTTCAATTATTTCAATACCAAATAAAAATAAATTATTTGCCCTAGCTATTTTTCTGGCATCAATTACATCTTTTTATGGAATTTTATTTTCATTAATTATTCTTTCATTTTATTTTTTAAAAAATAATTTTCTTAAAAAAGAAATAAGTTTATCTTTTATTGTTTTTCCCCTATTTTTATCTTCTCTTTTTAATTTAATTCTACATTTTATTCAGCTAATACCATTTGGTTTAGAAAATTCTAAAATTTTTTCTAGACTTCAAGCTAATACAATCGTTAATTCAAATTTATATAATTCTGATTTTAATTCTATAAATAATATTTTCAAACAAATAGTTATTGATTTTTTAAAAGAAATACCATTTATGGTTATATTTTTAGCTACTTCAATTTTGCTAATATCTGTTATTAATAAAAAATCTATTATAAATTCCTACCGGAATATACTATTTAATGTTTTTAGTATAAAAAAATATAAATTCTCTACTCATATTTTATTTTTATTCTATTTA
>MDTE01129225.1_pt1 | contig 22062 bp, 15 predicted proteins | sample 811231 | NCBI WGS metagenome assembly MDTE01 (sample SAMN05326651, study PRJNA326480) | marine metagenome | isolation source: seawater | place: Indian Ocean: Red Sea | collected 2010 | reverse complement strand
GAAAATGATTCCCAAAACCGACGAGATCATGAATGATCTCAAACAGGTGCATCGAACTTTCAAAGAGTTCGGCCCCAGCGACGACCGATTTATCAGCGATAAGTTGCTGATTGACATGATGCTGAAGGAAGAAACCCACATTTACGTGGGTGGCGCGGGTAGTTGTGCCGGCTGTGGTGAGGGTACCGCGCTACGGATGATGTGTTCGGCAACTGGTGCTAAATTCAAGAATGACTGGGGAATCATTGCGGCGACAGGCTGCAATACCGTCTATACCTCCACGTATCCTTACAACCCATACCTGGTTCCCTGGAGCAATTCTCTGTTTGAGAATGCACCGGCCTATGCGATGGGATTGAGAATGCGATGGGACCAGAAAGGCTGGAGTGACAAGCCTATTTGGTGTCTGGGTGGCGATGGCGCTATGTTTGACATTGGCTTCCAGTCGCTCAGCCGCTTGTTGGCTTCTGGTCTGAATGTCAAGGTGTTTGTCCTGGACACGCAGGTGTATTCGAATACAGGTGGTCAGGCTTCCACGAGTACCTTTATGGGCCAGAATACAAAAATGAGTGTCCATGGGAAGGTAATTGGTGGAAAGATGGAGCGGCGAAAAGAGATTGCCCAGATTGCAATGATGCATCCGCGCACCTTTGTGGCGCAAACAACCTGTGCCCATGTAAATCACTTTTACCGTTGCGTTATTGACGCGTTGGAATTTGACGGCCCGGCCCTGATTACCTGTTTTACGACATGCCAGCCTGAGCATGGCGTTGCGGACAATATGGCGACAGACCAAGCTCAGCTTGCCGTTGACAGTCGCGCTTTCCCGCTGCTGATTTATGATCCCCGGAAAGGTAACACCATCCGAGAACGGTTGACGTTACAGGGTAATCCTGCCATGAAAGACGATTGGTGGACGAATCCCAAGACCGGAGAAGTCGTGGATTTCATTGACTTCTGTCGGAGTGAGGGGCGTTTTGGCAAGCACTTTGACAAAGAGGGGAATGCGAGCGAGTTATTGGAGTTGGCGCGTGAGGAACGCCTGGAGAACTGGCACCTGCTACAGGAACTCGCCGGGCATCTAGGTGGCGGCGCAGCGAAGCAGGAGAAGAGTTCTGCGGCGAAACAGGCGTCTAAAAAGCCGGCAGCTCCCAAGCCCGCAAAGGCCAATGGTGATAGCTTGCCGATGGGTTTGAGTGTTGGCAGCAAGATTAAATACAACGACGGTGAGCAATGGATCGACGGCGTGTTGCGAGCAGATGATCCTGTTGTTTTGGCGCTCGCTGATAATACGAAGATCGAGATCTCCCGAGGCCTCCTGAAGAATGCGTGTGACGCGGGGATTGTTCGATCGCAGTAGAGTGTGTTGATTAATAGTCGGCCATCGCTCACCTTCAGATCTGCCCTTGAATTGCGCCGATAGTTTGGGTCTTCGTGATGTCACAGTCTGCAGCGATTGCGACCTGCCGGTATTCTCCCGGCCAGTTGGGCGACGTCTTGGAGTTTCTCAAGCGTGCGCGTGCGGAGCTGATGGAGCTGCGCAAGGTTCGAGTGTACCGCGTGCGTGTAGAGATCTTTGACGTCAATGGAGACCATTTTGACGTTCTTGATATAGGGTACCCAGATCAGGATGTTATCGAGTTGTTGCGATCGATCGGTACAAGTTTCAAACCCGACTTCATCCATCAACCGATTGATCGCGATTACAAGGAATTCAAGACCGGCCGACGTTTTCCATGGGCGGAAGACAGGATCTTGTAGCGTGGACCGGATCGCTATAGTGTTGTCGTTCGCTCAAGAGAGGTTCATCCAGGGGATAACAGGAGAGATTCCACGATGGCCACGAATCTAAATGATCTATGCAAGCAGCAAGGCATTTCTTCTTTGGAATTGGCCGATAAGGCTGGCTTGGATTTGTTGCGAGTGCGAGCCATCTGTTTAGGTCGCTGGACTCCGAGTCCCAAGGAACGTGCCAAGATCGCAGCTGTGTTGAATGCTTCGGTCGAGGATGTCTCATGGGGTCACACCACTCCAATACAGCACATCTATGGACACGGACCTGGGTAGCCGTTGGTGTTATGCCAGGCAAAAAACTAAAACCCTGTGCGCGAGTCTCGATGCGGTATGTTGCGCAGCGCTAGGCTTCAACCTTGTGGCAACGCCTGTGGCGAAAACCCGGTGGGAGATACTCGCGATCTCATTCCATGTCGCGCTGGAATCCTGGGGTTTCGCATTCTGACTTGAACTAGCACAGAGGTGCTCACGGTTGTCTGCGGCCGTGTTGTCGTAGAGTTTCCATGGCCCTCGAGAGTCGACGCACAATTTCCGGGTGCCGCTTGTAGACATTTGTGGTTTCCGCGAGATCATCCTTCAGATAGTAGAGTTGCCCCTCCGGCCCTTCCGGTTGCGGTTTGATTCGGCGAGGCTTTGTGAAGCCGCCGGAACCGAGTTGGGGAATGAGTTTCCATGGCCCGTCTCGAACCGATAGGACACCAGCGGATGATTGGTGGATCAAGGTTCCGGGCGCATTTTTGCCAGGTTTCTCGGAGGTCAGTTCGGAGAGGAAGCTGACGCTATCTTCTGCCGCGTTATCTGGCAACGGTTTTTCTAACAGAGCTGCGATTGTTGCCAGCAAGTCTGTGTGACAAATCAGCCGATTTGATTTCCGTCCTGCCTTGATGCGATCGGGCCATTTGGCGATGAACGGTACGCGATGTCCTCCTTCCCACGCGTCACCTTTCATTCCCCGTAGCCCACCTGTGGCATTGTGCCCGAACCTCTCAACGTCAGAGGTATACCAGACGGGTCCGTTGTCGGACGTAAAAATGACGATGGTGTTTTGCTCCAGTCCTAGTTGTTGGATCGTGTCGGTCACTCTTCCGACTATATCATCCACCTGGAACACGAAGTCACCGTAAGACCCGGCTCGGCTTTTACCGCGAAATTGATGTGAGGGAAGCCAGGGAGTATGTGGCGACGGAAGCGCGAGATAGAGGAAGAATGGTTGAGACGGAAGTTCATCTTCCTGGGACCGCAAATAACGAATCGCTTTTGCCGCGAGTCGGGGTGTGACTTCGTTGTGTTGAAATCCGGGTGCGATACCGCCGGCTCTCCAGAACGCACCTTGTATTGGGCTCCAGTCGGGGCTACTGCTGGCGGCGGTTCGCAGTAATGGAGGAGCCAGGCAAAGGTCACCGTTGATGTAGTAGTAAGGGGGAATGTCGAGCGATGATGGGATGCCGAAGAAGAACGAAAATCCATGGTCAAGTGGTCCGCCTCTTAATGGCTGCCTGTCAACTGGCTGCTTTTCGTTTTCAAAACCCAGGTGCCATTTTCCGATGCACGCGGTTCGGTAATTATGCTCCGCCAGCAGAGATGCGATCGTCATCCGCTCGAGAGCGATCAGCGGCCCTCGGCCGCGGTGTTTCATGCGGAAAGGGAATCTTCCTGTCAATAGACCGTAACGCGTAGGAACGCAAACAGCAGCAGGTGAATGCGCATCGATAAACCTCAGGCCTTGCTGGGCCAGACGATCGATATGGGGCGTAGGTATCTTGGAGTCCCGGTTGTAGCAATTGAGATCGCCGTACCCCAAGTCGTCGGCCATAACGAGCACGATGTTAACAGGCCGTGCAGCGGCCGTAACAGGTGAGCTGAGTTGCGTCCAGGCGCAAATGCAACAGTAGATTGTCAGCAGTGCTGATTGTTTCATTTCTTCTCTCGCTCTCGCGCAGTGTATGGAGTGTGAGGTATCGGTCTATGCAGGTTCTCGTGCTGATCATGTGGCCGCGCGGAGTTGGAATTAGTCAGAATTTGGGCGAGTAGAGATCTTGTGATCAGCGGCAAGTGGGATGACACCAGAAGCAGACATTGACGCTACAGTGTGATGTGCAACACGCGATGTCGGTACGTGATTCGCAGGTTTCCTCTGCAGATGCTTGCGTTCTGGTTGCCGTCGTGATTTCACTTAGGCCAGCACTTGTCGGAGAACACGGCGAGGTTGCACGCCACTCAGACGTTTTTCGAGGCCTTCGTGAAGGAAAGTCAATTTTTCGTGATCCAAGCCCATTAGATGCAGGATCGTTGCATGCAGATCAGACACATGGCATCGATCTTCAGTTGCGCGAAAACCGACCTCGTCTGTGGCGCCGACTGCCTGCCCTCCTTTGACGCCGCCACCGGCTAGCCACATACTGAAACCGTAATGGTTGTGGTCTCTGCCCGGTTTTCCCACTCCTTCGCTGGTGGGCGTACGGCCAAATTCCCCCCCCCAGACCAATAGTGTGTCTTCCCAGAGTCCTCTCTTTTGAAGGTCGGTGATCAGGGCGGCGATGGGTTGATCTGTTTCGGCAGCGTGTTTTCGATGGTTACTGATGCAGTCGTCATGGGCGTCCCAGGACTCAGCACCGCCACCCGAATATAGCTGAACAAAACGTACGCCACGCTCCAGCAGCCGCCGGGCAAGCAGGCATTTACGTCCATAGTCGGCGGTCTCCGGACGATGTAATCCATACAGGTCCAGGGTAGCCGCAGTTTCACGGTTCAAGTCGACTACTTCAGTGGCCGTGGTTTGCATTTTGTAGGCAAGTTCGTAGGACTGAATGCGGGCTGATAATTCAGAATAGCCGGGGCGTTGGTCGAGGTGTTTCTGGTTCAAGCGTTCCAGCAGGTCCAGGCTGCGACGTTGACTGCGTTTGCTGATTCCCGCAGGAGTTTTGAGATTCAGTAAGGTGCTTCCTCGGCTGCGAAACAACGTCCCCTGGAAAACTGCTGGCATGAAACCAGCGGACCAGGCTCCGGCGCCTCCGCGCGGGCCACCACGCGGGTCCACCATGACGACAAATCCTGGCAGGCTCTCATTTTCAGAACCCAGCCCATAATTGAGCCATGACCCCAGACTGGGGCGTCCTACAACGATGCTCCCAGTGTTCATCTGCAATATGCCAGGGCTGTGTGTTGGCGTATCACAGTACATAGACCGAATCACACACAGATCATCAGCGAACTTTGCCAGGTGCGGGTAGAGGCTACTGACCTGTAGTCCACTTTCCCCCCGTGGATGAAAAGAAAACGCGGAAGGTGTAAGTAAGCCGACTTTGCGACCGTTCGAGCCAATTTGCAGCCCACCAGAATAGGTCTTGCCTTGATATTTGCTGAGCGCAGCCTTGTAGTCAAATGTATCGACCTGACTCGGGCCACCTTGCATAAAGAAGAATACGACACGCTTGGCGCGAGGCCGGAAATGAGTGCTTGAGGATCGCGCTGCGAGAGTTGCCTGACTGGCGGCCTGGTTAGCCTGCACCTGTTGTTCAAGAAAACCATCACGACTCAATAGATCGATCAAGGGAACCGCCGCAAAGCCACCGCCGAACTGCCAGAAAAATTCACGACGTGTTCTTCCACAAGGGGGGCGATTGACTGTGAATTGTCTCGAGGGGAAGTCCATTAGCGATTACTTTTATTGAGAATAGTGGGCGTGGTACACGCAGCGGACGCGCAGATATGGCCAGTTGGGATTGGCTCAACGTTGTATTTGCCCCTTGCTGATCTTCAGGTTTGGTGCAATAGAATTTCTGATTTGCCTAGTCGGTGTAGACAAATTCGTTGAGATTAAACAGGACGCGACACATTTGCGTTAAGGACCAACGCCGTCCAGTATCAGCTGTTCGTGGTTCCGGTGGACGGTTGTGGTGGGCGCCGGATTCATGGCGGAGAGTGTCCTGGTCACCATCCAAAAAGTTCTGAGTTTCGATCCTCAGGTAGTCCTTTGTCGCTTCAAGTTCTTCCTGCTCCGGTGGGCGCCCAAGTGCCAGTTGATAAGCGTACGTGATCTGCTTCTCAGGTGTGGGGCCGGCCTCGCGGATGAGACGCTGGGCAAAGTGATAGGCCTGGCGGTTCACGAATTCCCCGTTGAGCAATGTCAGTGCCTGTGGCGCGACTGTGCTGACCGCGCGGCGTTCAACACTCCGGGCGGTATCGCAGAAGTCGAGGACGTCAAACATCGGTGGTATAAAAGTTCGTTTGAGGTACGCGTAGATCGTGCGCCGAGAGGCGTTGCGTTCATCAAAGGGTTTCCAGACGTTTCCCGGATTGTACCCACTGCGGGTTGCGTCCGCAGGTACTTTGGGAAACATGCTTGGGCCATGCATCTCGAGATTGAGCTGACCGCTTACCGCCAGCATGGAGTCGCGAATTACTTCCATTTCCAAGCGGTGATAGGGGAAATGCCAGAGTCGCAGGTTGTCGACGTCGCGCTCTGCATATGTTGCGTTCCAGGTTGTTCCCATCTGGTAGGTGTTGCTGGTCATCACGAGTCGGTGCAGGCTCTTGAGCGACCAATTCGCCTCGTGCATAAACCAATGCGCTAGCCAATCCAGTAATCGAGGGTGTGAGGGCCTTGCTGATCGTCTCCCGAAATCACTAGGGGTACGGACCAGACCATGTCCAAAATGGGACTGCCATACTCGATTAACGATGACACGGGCAGTCAGGGGATTGGTTTCATCGACAATCCATTCAGCAAGGCTCAGTCGACGACGACTGGTAAAATTATCGGGCATTAAGAAGGCCGGTTGCTGATCGACCAGAGCGGCTGGAACTGCTGGCTTTACCAGAGGGCCCGGTTGGTTGGGGTTCCCACGAATCAGGAGATGGGTATCGGGAGGATCGGGGGTCAGTTCGCGAAAGAAGTAGCCTTGAGGGAAAGTTTCCGCATTTTTGACTTTGAGCCATTGGGGAGGCGCTGCCGGTGTGGCGAGCTCTGCACGAAATTTGTGCGGCCGTGTTAGTGGCTGGAAAACAGAAACAAGGCTGTAATAATCGCGGGCACTGAACGGGTCAAATTTATGGTCGTGACAGCGCGCACATCCCATCGTGATTCCGAGGAACACAACTGACGTAGTACTCACCATGTCGTCGAGTTGGTTGTATCTTTCGGCTATTTGTTCGCTTGGCTGCACCGATGCGCCGCGTTCAGCATCCCAAGGGCCGACGCGCAAGAATCCTGTTGCCAGCACTGATTCCACGTTTGCCCCAGTAACTTCGTCCCCGGCTACTTGTTCACGAACAAAGTCGTTGTATGGCTTGTCTTTGTTAATCGCATCAATAACATAATCCCGATAACGCCATGCAAACGGCTTTTCACCGTCTCCTTCATAGCCGTTGGTATCTGCATAACGAACGAGGTCCAGCCAGTGTCTTCCCCAACGTTCACCCATTTGCGGTGCGGACAGGAGTGTATCCACAAGTCTTTCCCAGGCATCTGGCGCAGCATCGTTTTCGAAATTCTTCACGCTAGCGGGTGTGGGCGGTATGCCGACTGTGTCGAGATAGATTCGCCGTACCAATTTTCTTCTTGACGCCATCACGGCGGGTGTTAGTTGTCGTGTTTCAAGCCCCGCTAGGACGAAATGATCAATCGGGTTTTCGCACCAGTTGGGGTTGTTGACCTTGGGTAAGAAGGGACGCCGGACAGGTTGGAATGCCCAATGTTGAATTGCCTCACCGCGTTCCTCCAGCGTAGTTGCGTTTTTTGGCCAGGTGGCACCCTGATCGACCCATGTCTCCAGGAGCTTGATTTCCGTTGCGGATAAAGGGCGTCCTTCGTTTTGGGGAGGCATTCTTCGACCACAGGGATCATTCCCTTTAACGAGCTGAACAAGGCGACTGCCCTGGATATTGCGAGGTATGATCACTTGGCCTCGGTCGCCTCCTGCAAAGGCAAGGTCGCGACGATCTAATCTCAGGCCACCTTCTTGAATATCCTCGCTATGACAGGAGTAGCAGTGTCGGCGCAAGATGGGGCGAATATCCCGTTCAAAGTCAATGATTCGGGCGCTTTGACGTGATTCATTTTCGGTAGCCGTGCCCAAGGTGGCTCCGTAACCGCAGCAACACAGTAGAAAGAGCCAGTGTGCTGTGCGCGTTAATGGTTGGGGTGTAGTTTCTGGCATCACGGCCCCGATTGCCTGGTGAAACAGGAGGGTGAACAAAAATTGAGAACCGGCTGCATGGCCTCTTTAGTTAGTGGTGAAGCCTGTAGCCCTCGAACATTCTAAGCAAAACGGGACCCACTTTGAATTGGATTCGTTTCAGTGTCCGCGCACTGAGCGTGGATTACAGCAGCGCATGGCACTGTGGAATCAGTGGAAATGAGATCGTGCCGGGACCATGACAAAACACGGTGAGCTGACGAGTTTACTATGGAAGCCTGGGTGCGTTGTTGTCGGATCGGCGAGGCTGGCATTTCCGATTTTACCAGACGCGATTCAAGATATCCCGCAACTCAGCATCATTAATTTCCCGTGGATTTCCACGCATACTATTGCCGCCTGAACTGGCAGCAATGGCAGCAAGTTGGTCTTGGTTGACACCCATGTCGCGCAGATGTTCCGGAAGTCCCATACTCCGGCTCAAGGTGATGACGGCTTCAATCAGGGATTCTGCAGACCCCGTGTGGAAGTTCGTTCGTGCGGCGTCTAGCCGGTTGAGATCGTCTCGCGCGCATTCGAGATTAGCTTGCAAGGCAATCGGCAGCATGACCGCACATGCTAATCCGTGTGGGATTGAGGCGTGAATTCCTAAGGCCGCAGCAACTCCATGTGCCATTCCTAGACCGGAGTTTGCCAGCGATATTCCAGACAGCAACGCTGCATAAGACATTTGTTCGCGAGCGGTCCGCGCCTCAGGGTCTTGCATGACGACTGGCAGAGCCGCCCAGGCATGACGAAAACCTTCCAATGCCAGGCTGCGGGTTAATACGTTAGCGCGGCAGGACAGGTAACTTTCTACACACTGTGTAAGTGCGTCCATACCACTATGCAATGTGACGTTGGGTGACGTCGTAATCGTTAATTCAGGATCAACGAGAGCTATCTCAGTCAGCATTGTCTCAGCCCGCAGACTCTTTTTGAATTGTGCATGTGGTGAGGAGATGACGGCGTTCTTGGTTGCTTCACTACCTGTTCCAGCTGTTGTCGGCATTAGCAGTGTGGGAAGGGGGTGTTTTGTCAAAGAGAGTTCGCGGCCGACACCTTCCAGGTAGTCGGAAACCGAAGCCGTAGTCGTTTGTGGTATTAGTGCTGCGATAGCCTTCGCTAAATCGAGAGCCGCACCTCCGCCAATGCCCAGGATTACATCGGCTTTCCACTCCCTGGCTCGTTGGACCGCCTGATCGACATCTGCCACGATGGGTTCTCGGTTAATCAATTCCGGCGGACTGACGGTGATGTCCGTGTTTCCGAGCGTGTTTCGTATTGAATCGAAAGAGCTATGCTGCAGCAGAGTTCGCGAGCCAATCACTAGAAAGCACCGCGTTCCTAGAGACGCAAGCAGATCGCCTAACTCACGTCGCCTTCCCCAGCCAAACACGATTCGCTTGGGTGTGAGCAGATCGAGCGCAAAAGGCGTTGGGATGTTCATGCGAGATCAGTCCAATTACGTTTTCCGCCAGGTCAGAGTTGGCAATTCTCTGGAGTTGACTCGTTTGCTGTGGCTCTACACTGCACCCGCGGGGCTTTCGCCAGCGGCGCATGTTCACGGCAGGCAGCAGGAAGATGCTGCTGCAAGTAGTTGCCTGGTGACGAGATTACTATCGATCAACGAAACTATTCCAGCGTCATGCGGCATCCAGGCAAACGCCTTGGTGGTCCTCGTGCATGGCAATCACTGCGAGCCCGTGCTCCTCCGCGATTTCGGCAACTTGAGGTTCGTCGATAATGATCGTTTTGCCTGCTTCGACCGCAAGGACCCGTCCACCGGCCGCGATCAGGGCTTCAATTGTTCCAATTCCAATCGTAGGAACATCAAACCGCATGTCTTGGTTGGGTTTGGCGACTTTTACCAGTGTGAAATTGCCGCGGTTGGATAGCTCCCCCGCCCGTTGTATGCAGGCATCAGTTCCTTCGATGGCCTCAACCGCTAGCACCACTCGGTTCTTGACTGCCACAGTCTGGCCAATATCCAGTTGTCCCATTTGTTTGGCGACACGCCAGCCAAATTGCACATCTTGTCGTTGGTCTTCTGTGAGCCGACTGCCACTGAGCGGTCCAGGTTTCACGAGTAACTCCGGTGCATAATCGGTTGCTGGTCCAAAAGTGATCCCGCCATCAGCAAACATATTTACGGCGGTCAACATAAAATCGTCATCGTTACAGTTTCTTGACCGCGTAATAAAATGTGGGATGACTACCTTCCGGACACAATGCCAGTCCGGAAGATGCCTGATCCAGTGGCCACTATGGAAGAGTAGTCTGTGCTTGAAAAGTTTCCCCGCCATTGTGGCATGAAGTACATGACGTCGTTGGAAGTAGCGGATTTGTTTCCCTGTCTTGGCAATTCCGGTCCACTGGAAATCATCGCACAAATCAGCGAGCGCGGGGTCTGCATGGTCTTTAATGCCCAGACAGCAGACCTGGTGGCCGGAATGTTTGAGAGCCTGCGCGACGAGTAGAGGGTACCGGCCCCAGCCAGCTAACAATCCAATGGGTCCGTGTTCCGTCAGCTTATGTGGGCCCGAAATAGTCATTGCTGGTTGTGGGGGGGAGTTGGCCAAGTTGACAATCTGTACGGAGCTGCGGGCCCGCAACAAAATTTGGTTGCGTTTTCTACGGCACCGGTTAGATTGCCTTAAGCTGCTTTACGGTTGTTGTCATCTGCTTGTTTGTCTTCCAGTGCGCCGACGCGGCGTTGTAGCTCTTTGAAAGTACGCACGAATCCGGGCATTTTTTTCCAGGTCGAGAAGGCTTTCCAGAACTCTTTTCCTGGCATTGCCGGCGTACCCATCCGGGTTTCGCCAGGCTCAATATCGGCCATGTGTCCTGATTGTGCGCCCAGCCGCGCCCCGGTGCCGATGTGTAGATGATCTCGTAACCCCACTTGCCCTGCCATTACTACGTAATCGCCGGTTACACAACTCCCGGCGATGCCGACTTGCGAGCAAATGCAATTGTGACGACCAATGTGGCAGTTGTGGGCGATCATTACTTGATTGTCGATCTTGGTTCCTTCGCCGATCGTTGTACTACCGTAGGTTCCCCGGTCGATTGTAGTTCCGGCGCCGATCTCCACTTTGTCACCGATCACGACATTGCCAAGTTGAGCTGAGAGGTGGTGTTCACCATTGATGGTTTCATAACCGAATCCGTAAACACCAATGGAGACATTGCTGTGAATAATCGCGTGTTTGCCGACCCGCGTTTTCTCGTAAAGTACTGTGTTCGAGAAGATCGTGACGTGATCTGCCAGAACGCTGCCAGCCATAATGTGGACGCCTGGGTGGATTGTGCAGTGGTCGCCAACGACTACGTCACTCCCAATTGTCACACCGGCGTCGATATGGACATGTTGGCCGATCTTGGCTGTGGGGCTGATTCGCGCACCATCGCTGATCGTTGGTGGTTCGCCTGGGATGGGCGGATCGAAATGTCTGATGATCTGTGTGAACGCCTGTTGCACATTCTTAACGCGAATACAGGGCAGACCCTGGGCGTCGAGGTCAAATGGCAGCAGGACAGCTCGTGCCGATGACTCCGCTAGTTGCTTCAGTGCGTTACTTGAATCGGCAAAAGTAAGATCGTTTGTTTTGGCGTCCCGAATGATGGCAGCACCGTCTACGGAAATTTCGGGGTTGCCGGCCAATTGCCCGTCGACCATGCGGGCGATTTCACCGAGCGTAAGGGACACAGATGATCTCCTGCTGGAATAAGTCCGCGCGCGTCCATTCTCGTGGCCTGGACGCTGAAGGGCCATAGTCACCAAGGGGACGGATAATAGTCGATGTGTTGACCAGGCACCAATAGCGTTGGTCCGGAGCTGCAGTTTTCAGTTTGGTGCTAGCAGCGCTAGCAGACGGCTGAGGGAGGTGATTGTGTGTGGCTCGGACCCCGTTGCGGTTCGATTCAGATGCAGACCTTGCCACCCTGCTGCGAGCGCTCCAGTGAGGTCGTTTTCCCGATCATCACCCACCAGCAGGATTTCGGAAGGATGCAAATTCATTTGAGAGGTGATTTCCTGAAAGAAACGCGGGCTTGGCTTGGGAAAGCCAACCTCGGACGAACAAAAAACTTCCCGTGTTTGGTCTAATGGATACAGGTCTTGGCAGATATTCAAGAGCCGCCTGTCGAAATTTGAGGCGATTCCCAGCCGTATCTTCGATGCGGTCAAGTGTTGCCAGGTTGCCGGTACGTCGTCGTACAAAGACCAGTTGCGACTGTCACCGAAATAGTTCCACAGGTGTGTAAAGAGTCCATCTTCTGGGTGTTCAACATCGCTAAAGACTTCGCAGATGATGTTGCGCCACCGGTCCTGTTCGCGTACATCACTGGTTGGGCGTCGTTCCAGATTGGTGGCGTATTTGTTTGTTGCTGGAACTGAAAGTTGTTCGTTGATCATTGACTCTGAATCGCGGTTGGCCTTTTCGTCGTATCTGAGTCTGTCTGCTTGCTCCTGTTTGCAGAACGCTTTGCGAAAACGGTCTGCAATGATGTCGACCGTCAAGTTGGATCCAAATTGGCATCCTGCCTGATGATAGGCTTGGGCAACTGATGGCTGCGGGTAGATCAAGGTCCCTACGGCATCGAAAAGGACCGCCTTGCATGCTGGGTACATTTCCCCGATCGCTATTTAGCAGGCCTCAAGGCAGATTGACATTGGTCGTAAGGTGCCCCCCTGAACGCGTTTGGGCAGAGACCTCCCACGCTAGAAGAACATCCTCACAATGTCGTTGCTAATAACGAATAGCATAAGCATCAGCAAGCAGCCGACGCTGACTAATGTGAGGGCCATTTGCAGACGCTCGTTAGGGGGTTTTCCTGTTAACATCTCCCAGCTCAGGAAAACCATATGTCCCCCATCCAATGCGGGGATGGGCAAGAAGTTCAAGATCGCCAGATTGACGCTCAAGAATGTCAAGAAGAGGAGCAGGCTGGTAATTCCGCGAGACGCCTCTGAGCCGGCCATCCGGGCGATAGCGACAGGTCCTCCAAGTTGTTTGGGAGAGAGCTGTCCGGTGGCCAGTAGGCCCAGGAACTGGAAGACTCCTGCCCCGCGTTCCTTGATTTCACGGAAGCTGAGTGCCGTGGCCTCTCCCCACGACGCAGCCGTATGCACGCGCTGAAATGAAAGTGGTTTAAGGCCTCGAGACCCCGTATCCCAGGATACGTCTGATTCGATTGCCGAGATTATTGCCGTATGTTCTGAGCCCGATCGTTGAATGGTCAACTGCACATCCACACCATCAATCAATGTTTGGACCAGGCTGTTAACGAAGGTCCAGTTGCTGCCATCGGTACCCAGTGGTACCGGTTCGTTCCAAGCCTTGCCAAACTTGATTTCGGCAGCTTGCTTTGCGGCACCACTCGCGACGAGTGTGATTTGAACAATCTCATCACCAGGCCGTATGTTTTGCTCTTTGTCTTTGCTTGTGCCGATTATTTTGGCGACGGTCGTAGAAACCGAATAGGCCACGCCGACTACTTCCAGAGACTGGTAATCGCCATCTGCGAAAGTCGGTGTTGTGTCTGCTGGAAGCGTGACCTTTAACTCTGTCACCGTTATCTGATCTTCGCGTTTTACCTTGAAAATTAACGTTTCTTTTTTCGTTCTGGCGATGCGTTGTGGTAACGTAATTGGGTCGCCTGCAGATTCTCCGTCGACTTCCAGAATCAAGTCGCCCTTCTCGAATCCCGCTCGCTCCGCGGGTGAGTCCTTGCGTACATTGACGACTGGGCCCATCTGCATTTGCAGTCCCAAATGTCGAAGACGTCGAGGTGGTAAAGGAATCGTTTCTTCTGAAGTTTCACCTGTTTCACTCTGGTGCCGTACCAGGAGATTGACAGGTTGGTCAAACCGAGCCTGAATCCGAGAAGACAATTCATGGAACTTGATTTGTTTTGTCGATGCATCGACTGGCAGCATCTCACCTTCGATACCAATAATCACATCCCCGGAGCGAAATCGATTCAAACTAGAATCGTCGTCGGTCGATGTGGGCGGAGCGGCTAATTTTGTAGATAAGGGTCCAAAGACGCCCAGGGTAGGCATTGAGGGGCCCCCTGCCCTCTTCCGGCTTTGCGGTGTAATCTCGAACCACTGCGGCTTGTTTTCGCCTCGTCGGACTAGCAGATTGAGAGGCGTGATTTCCTTTTGAAGACCCTGGTAGACCACTTTTTGGTTAAGGTCCCAAACCCATCTCAGGAACTCGTCGGGCTTGCCAGCTGTTCCAATCTGGATCAATTTATCACCTGGGTGGAGTCCTGCTCTCCACGCGGGCGATCCAGCCGCAGTGCCGTTGATTTCACAGGGCAAGATTTGGACGCCAGAACGGTAGGCAATGGCTGCAAAGATGCCTCCCGAAATTACGTTCATAATCACACCCGCAGAAATGATGCACATGCGTGCCAGCACTGGTTGCGCGGGATAGCTGCGTGGGTCAATCTCAGCGGGTTGGGGCAGGTTGGGACTCTCTGCGGACAGATGTGCATCCGTCGCGCCGTCAGTAGAGGAGGTGACTTGACTCTGTTTGATTCGTTCAGCCTCCTTCTGGGCGTTGACGGGATTATCGTCCTGTCCCAGCATCTTGACATAACCCCCTAGCGGAATGATGCCGATACCATATTCGGTTTCGCCCCACGTAAATTTCCCGAGAGTCCGTGGCAGGCGAATTGGACCAAAGCCAATAGGGACGTCAAACCCGACGTAGAATTTTTCACATTTGACACCACATAGTTTCGCCACGGCGAAATGCCCCAGTTCGTGGACGAAAATCACGAAGCCAAGGCCAATCGCGGTTTTGAGCACGACCCACACCGTGCCCAAAATGGAAGTAATTGACTGTGATTCGGCAATCAGATACTGACCCACTTGGTGATCTCATCGCGTGCCCAGGCATCGATTTTCAATAGAGCTTCGAGCGATGGATTAGCGTCAAAGGTGTGTTTTTCAAGTACATCGCGGCAAGCCGAGACAATCTCGGTGAACCGTATTTTGCCGTCCAGGAAATAGGCCACGGCAGACTCATTAGCAGCGTTGAGAACCGCGCCCGCAGTACCGCCTGCCTGGGCCACTTCAAGCCCAAGGGAGAGTGCGGGAAAGCGATCGAGGTCGGGGGGGTGGAAATCTAACTGGAGAGATTGTCTCAGGTCTAAGCGATCTGCAGAACCCTGGTTCCGATTTGGATAGGAAAGTGCGTATTGGATCGGTAACCGCATGTCAGGAGGACTCAGTTGAGCGACAACCGAACCATCGATGAATTCGACAAGTGAATGGACAATTGACTGTGGATGGATAACGACTTCGATCTTGTCAGCTGGAAGGTCAAAGAGCCAGCGGGCTTCGATGATTTCGAGAGCTTTGTTCATCATGGTTGCAGAGTCGACAGTAATTTTTGGTCCCATCTTCCATGTTGGATGGTTGAGTGCTTGTGCTACGGTTGCTGTTTCCAGAGCGTCTTTTGAAAAAGTCCGAAATGGACCACCGCTGGCAGTCAGGATAATTCGTTGGACTTCACTATGGCGACCTGCCTGCAACGCTTGAAACACCGCGCTGTGTTCACTGTCAACCGGGAGGATTGTCGCCCCCCTGTCAGCAGCTAGGTCCATCAGGAGTGGCCCCCCCATGACGAGAGACTCTTTGTTGGCCAACGCGACAGTCTTGCCAGCGTTAACTGCTTGCCAGGTGCCAGTCAATCCAGCGCTACCCACGATCGCTGCGACAACAATATCCACTTGTGGGTCGGTGACCAGTTCTTGAATGCCCTCATGGCCGTGAAGTAGTTTGGTCTGCTGGGGAAGTGTTGATGAATCAAAAGAAGCGACTGTGTCTGGGTCTGTGGCTACAATAATCTGCGGATTAAAGGCTTGCGTTTGTTCAACCATCTCTGCCAGGTGGCGATGCGCACTAAGGCCGTAAATCTGGAAGCGGCCTTGGCTCGCTGCGACGACATCGAGCGTGCTGCGGCCGATGCTCCCAGAAGCACCGAGGATGGCGAGGTTACGGCTAGCGAAGGTCATGTCCTGGACGCACCTGCGTCGGTGATAAGAAATTGGCCAGTACACAAGAACGGGCCTGATCCCAGCACGCTCGTCACAGAGATGCCCCCCACGAGCTGTGGAACGCGTAGAAATCTGGAAGTGAGAAGGAAGTCATGTCAGGATCTTGACGGTTCTTCCGGCATTCTAGGTGCGGTTTTTTATGTCGACAAGGCTGATCCCCGGCGAGCCTGTTCCAGGATGGATGGGTTGTATAATAAACTTACTCGTAATGGGGCGTTTTGAACCCACCTGCTTGTCGCAGTCTGCTCGATTCAGCGATTATTCGGGTTTCCAGAAAATCTCATTTTCGACGATGTTCCACCGCAACGGTGCATGTCCGAATTGAATCCCCGCCTGTTTGTCTTCCGGGTGCATTGTAATGAAGCAAGATGACGGCCCCATGCGTAAATCCAATGACCCGAAAGGGTCAGGAGGACCGAATTTCCTTTTGTACGCCGGAATTGCGGGTGTCGGTGTAGTACTTGTTGCGGTTTTGTTGGTCAATCAGCATCGTCATGAAATCGCGTTCCCCGTACTTCAACAGTTGTTGCGGGCAAGCAAGTTCAAGTCCCTACACTCTGAAAACACGGGTGAACTTGCTTTGAATCCGGAAACCGGCGAGCAATACCCTGGTAAGCTTGAGATTTCTGAGCAACGGAACGGCCAGACTTTCACCGTCGAATATAGCCGACTGTCAAATCTCGAGGTGTCTCCAACAGAGGTGCGTGGATCACTACAGGTGCGAACTCTTCGCCCCGAGACCTCTGCGCTGCGGACCGAGAATTTTCGTACGCAGTTGGGAGAGTCCGAAGCCTGGAAAGAGGGGCTTCAGTTGTTACTCAGTAATAATAATATTGATTACCGTAATGTGCCGACGAGCCCCTGGAGAGCCTGGGCACCAGTGTTGTTTTTTTCGCTAATCTTGTTGGTCTTTCTTGTCTTGATGTTGCGCCGTATTGGTGGAGCTGGTTCGCCCATGCAATTTGGGCGGAGTCGTGGAAAGCTCTACGCGATGGAGGATCTGGGTGTAACTTTCGACGATGTAGCTGGCATCAATGAAGCGGTTGAAGAAGTTCGAGAATTAGTCGACTTTTTGCAGTCCCCTGAAAAGTACCAACGCCTCGGCGGCAGGATTCCCAAGGGCGTTCTATTAGTTGGGCCTCCAGGGACCGGTAAAACGCTACTAGCTAAAGCAATCGCTGGAGAAGCGGGAGTACCATTTTACAGTCTTTCTGGAAGTGACTTTGTGGAGATGTTTGTAGGGGTGGGAGCAGCACGTGTGCGTGATATGTTCCAGCAGGCTGAATCGAAAGCCCCGTGTATTATTTTCATCGATGAATTGGATGCGTTGGGAAAAAGTCGTGGTGCTGGCATGATTGGCGGCCACGATGAGCGAGAGCAAACATTGAATGCTTTGTTAGTCGAGATGGATGGTTTTGATTCGAATGCAGCAGTCATTGTTATGGCCGCGACCAACCGTCCAGAGACTTTGGATCAGGCTCTCTTGCGACCTGGCAGATTTGATCGTCATGTACTTGTTGACCGTCCTGATATCCAGGGGCGCGAGGACATACTCAAGGTTCACGTCAAGAATGTGAAGCTGGACAACTCAATTGATTTGAAGGAGGTGGCCGGAATCACTCCAGGGTTTGTTGGAGCCGATCTGGCGAATTTGGTTAATGAGGCTGCTTTGCTGGCGGCTCGCAATGAAAAGGACTTTGTCGGGATCCATGAATTCAACGAGGGGGTTGAGCGTGTAACGGCAGGTTTGGAGAAGAAACAGCGCGTGATGAGGCGCGAAGAAAAAGAACGGGTTGCGTATCATGAAAGTGGGCATGCCCTTGTCGCGTTTAGCTTGCCGAACACAGATCCTGTACACAAAGTATCAATTATCCCGCGTGGATTGGCGGCATTAGGTTATACATTGCAGCGTCCAGAAGACGAGCGTTTCCTGGTGACGAAGCTGGAATTGGAGAGCCAAATTCAGATTCTGCTAGCCGGTACGATTACCGAAGAGATTATCTATCGGGATATCTCTTCTGGTGCGCAAAACGACCTTGAAAGAGCGACCGACATAGCACGTCGCATGGTGATGGAATACGGCATGAGTGACTTGGGTCGTGTCAATTACCGGGCTGCGAGTAGCTCGGCGTTTCTTCCTGCGGGGCAGGATGAAGAGTCTTCACGGCGTTACAGTGAACAAACTTCCCGTGAAATCGACACCGAGGTAAAACGCATCATCGACGAGGCAATCGAACAGGTTCGTCATATCCTTGACGTCCGGTACGACGCTCTTATTGCAGTAACAACACGACTGATAGAAGTGGAGTCAATTGGTGCCAAGGAGCTTCGAGAAATTATCGAAAAGACTTCGCCTGGGCCCGTAATTGTTCCTGGCACAGATGCGACAGTGGATCCCGCACCTTCTCAGCGTCCGGTGGACAATCGTAGTCGAACAGAGCAGAGTGGATGACGAAAGTTGTATCTGTGGAGCGATCGGTCGAAAATCTCGATTGATAGATCTTTATGGTTGCCAAATCGTTCCTTCGGTGGGTTCGTCACCCGTCTTTCTGGCTTGTTGCTCAAGGTATTGCGCTGGCAATATTCCTGACGGCGGCAAGTCAGTTGCATCCACATGGTACGCCAGACACGTCAAGCTACCAGAGATTTCCGCTGGATTCGCTGCATGCGGCCCTTGAGCATTCCCGTACCTTTGGATACCCGATCTTTCTTCGTTTGGCAGGGAGTCTAGCGGATCACTCAGCAGCAGTGCCGGGCTGTCAGCTCGCGATACATTTTGGTGCAATCTGGGTATTCTATTTGGGAGTTTGTCGACTGCTGGATTCGCGTTGGCTTGCGTTTGCCGCAGCTTCTCCGCTCTTGTACTCAAACATCTTGTTTGGTTATGTCAACAACTTGATTGCGGATTCACTGGCATCATCTATCTCAGTGGCTACTGTGGGGGTCCTGCTGTGGCTTGTTTCAGGCCGGTGCAGTAGCTGGCTGTGGCTTGTGCTTTCCGCGGCCTGTTTTGCTACATATCAGGTCAGGCCGGCTTATTTGTTTCTTGTATTCTTGCTCCCAATTCTGGGGTCCGGTCTGTATTGGATGCGTGCGAGAGAATTGCCACACGGTGGCATTGAAATCCACTGGTTGGGTTCCAAGTTGGCCGCTTGCGGATTGGTCCCATTGCTTGCCTATTGTGCCGTGCGTTGGTGGTTGGTTGGGCACTTCGCTTTGGTGAGTTTTGGTGGAAACAACTTCGTGGGGACTGTCGGCGTGTTCTTGAATCAGGACATGGTCTCTGAGTTGCCACCAGACCTTCAACGGCTGGCAGAAACTGCGATTGAAACACGCAAGAAGGCAGTGGCCCGTCATCCTGAATATTCGGACGAGCCAACTCTCCAATACATGGAGATCGAAAACCGTTTCGATTTCAACACCTGGGTAGTGTTTGTCCCCTCTGCCCAACGCCTTTATGGCAATGACCAGCCTCGTATTAATGCGGAACTACGCCGACTGGCGGTGGCGATCATTGTTGCCAGACCAGGTTACTACCTAGCCTGGTTGGGTAAGGCAGCGTGGCGTGGAATTTGTGTGGCCCTGTTGGATCTTGCCCAGAACCCCATTTATCTTGGTGGGTTGGTCGGACTATTGGCACTGCATGGGTGCGTGGTTGTTCGAACCGTAGGCGGGCCACCGGAAACTCGACTGGAAGATCGTGCTGAGCCCAGTGCCCTGCGTTTTCCATTTAATGCGATTTTGTTAGTGGCACTAGTGTTCGCTGGCATGAAATTATTGCTGATTATTATCACGACACCGCCCCTGGGGCGTTTTATGGATGCAGGGGCAGTATTTTTTCCGGCGTTGCTGGGAATCGGTTTGTTCGATCGCTGGTCGCGACTGCGTAACATGCGCTTGCGCAAAGTATAGAAACGGTTGTCGCCATGCCACCCAACGCACAGACTTCCAGTCCTTCATTTGCGTCAGCCTTGTCGACCGAACAGGATCTTGATGCAGCATTGCACACGGTGTCTAGTCGGGCGATGGCCCAACTGGCCACGAATCCGGATTTGGCATTTGTGTTTGTTTCAACTGATCGAATACATCGTGCAGACTACATCGCGAAGACACTAACGCGTTTGCTGAATACCGCGTGTCTGGTGGGTTGTGTCGCAACATCTGTCATCGGAACTGGTGCTGAAATCCAGGCCTCACCAGCTCTTTCCGTTTGGTTAGCAAAGCTGCCGACAACCCAGGTCTTGCCAATGCACCTGACTTTTGAAGCCACTGCAGACGGTAATGAAATCTTAGGATGGCCTGATAAACTGGTTGAGAGTTGGCCTGATGGTTCTGCTTTGATCGTACTCGGCGAGCCTTATAGTTTTCCCGCAGAATCGCTGCTACAGCATGTAGATACTCGCTTTCCGGGTTGTTGTGTGGTTGGTGGAATGGCCAGCGCAGATCACCAGCCGGGAGAGAAAACACTTCTGTGGGGGACTCGGGCTATTTCGCACGGCGCAGTTTGTGTCTGGCTTTCTGGGAACCCGCGAGTGCATCCGGTCGTCTCTCAGGGGTGTCGTCCGATTGGTGAGCCTTTTGTCGTGACGCAATCGGAAGGTAACATCATTCAGGAATTGGGTGGCCAGGTGGCTATGGAACAATTCCGGAAAATTTTTGAGACGCTGCCGAACTCGGACAAAGAGCTTGTGCACCGTGGACTTCACATCGGTCGAGTTGTCAGCGAATACCAGAGCCATCGTGAGCAAGGTGATTTCCTTGTGCGAAACGTAACTGGAGTTGATTCAAAGACGGGTGCGATGACGGTTGGAGATTGCTTCCGCCGTGGCCAGACAGTCCAATTTCACATTCGTGACCAGGTCACTGCAGGTGGGGAAATGCGGCAACTTCTAAGTGAGGTTGCACAGTTAGAGCAGGAGCCTCTGGCCGGATTGCTTTTTTCTTGTAGCGGCCGGGGAACGCGACTCTTCGATGTAAATGACCATGACGCTAGTCTCATCGCAGAGTATTTTGGAGACATTCCTCTAGCGGGTTTTTTTTCGGCTGGTGAAATAGGTCCTGTGGGAAGTCAGAATTTCCTGCATGGCCTTACGGCTAGCCTGGCAGTCTTTATGCAGGAGGCTGCAGTAGGTCGTCGTTAATACATTCTGTCAGCACGGCGGTGTCTGCGCAAAATAGTTATGTTTGCAGCTTCGAACGAGACTTGGAAAAACGTAGTAAAGGCGATTTGCTTTCTTATTTCGCTGGCGGCAGGAATCGAAGCGGACGAGGTGCAAGAGATTGGTTCAACGCGAAAGGTTGAGCAACGCCGGTTAATTCGATTGCGAGACTTTGTCGGCGAATGGCGCGGCGTTGGACAAGTTCGGAGAGGTTCTACAAAGGGAGCGTGGATCGAAAGATCGACGTGGATCTGGAAGATTACTCCACAACACGCGAGTTTGAATTTTATTTCAAAACAGTCGCATGTCTTTCAGCGAGGAGAGTTGCGCCCAGGACGGAAGCCGGAATGGTTTTTACTCAATGCTACTGCGAGTGAAAGTGGATTGACTACGCAATACATGGGGAAATTCGACAAGCATTCCAGGCTGGTCCTGACTGCGGAGAAACCTGCCAGGAATATGCCGGCTCGTGTGACCTTGCGACTTGTCGCGAAAGGTAATCGGTTGATAACGCTGTATGAAAGGCAGACTGCTTCCGGACGTTTTTTGCGTCTGTCTGAAGTTGGTTATACAAGGCGGGGAAGTGATTTTGGCAAGCAAGCTGGTTTTATCGAATGTGTCGTGAGTGGCGGCAAAGGTACGATTCCAGTGACGTTTGGAGGTAAGACCTACTACGTGTGTTGCGGTGGATGTCGTGACTATTTTCAATCTAATGCTCGCGAAGTGTTACAGGAGTACCGGGAACGTAAGGCACAAAAAAAGTAAGGTCAATTACCGGTTTGGCAGCAAGAAAACCCAGGGAAAATCTCGATTTGCCTCGAGGGCCAACAAAAAACGGGCTGCTGTTCGTGGTT
>MDTE01118665.1_pt1 | contig 22062 bp, 19 predicted proteins | sample 811231 | NCBI WGS metagenome assembly MDTE01 (sample SAMN05326651, study PRJNA326480) | marine metagenome | isolation source: seawater | place: Indian Ocean: Red Sea | collected 2010 | reverse complement strand
TACTGCCAGGCCGTGGTGGCACCCAAGGTCGCCAAGGCCCGCCAGAAATACGCGCACCTGCTGGCGTAGCGGAACCAGCAACCCCCATCCCGTCCTTCCCCTTACCAGGGGGAAGGAGACGTAACGGCACCCTGTTTCCCTCTCCTCCCAGCAGAGAGTGAAAAATCCAGTTTGAGTTCTATTCGATTTTCCCCTCCCCCCTAGCAGGGGGGCGTAGAGGGGAATGTTTTTTCTTTGTGGCGCCCTACTCCGCTGCAGTCCAGTTCTCGTCGATCGTAATTCCGGCCTGCTCGCAGGAGTTGGCGACGTCGGAAACCGTGGCGCGCTGGATGTCACGGCGCCAGCGCTCATCGTCATAGGCCAGCCCGCGGTGCATCGTGCAGCGGTCGTCCCACATCACCAAATCGTGTTGCCGCCAGCGGTGGGTGTGAACGAACTGGCGCTGCGTCGCATGGGCGATCAGTTCATCGACGAGCTGATCCCCTTCGTCCCGGGGCATGCCCAGCACCCGGCCGACATGGGACGCGACGTACAAAGACTTGCGGCCTGACTCGGGGATCGTGCGCACCATGACCTGGGGTACCGGCGGCAGGGCCACATCTTCCTCCGGACTGAAATCGCTGAAGCCGACGCGGGCCCGGGAGGCCCGGTAGGAATGTTCGGCGACCAAACCGTCGAGGCGGGCTTTCATCTCGTCCGACAGCGCATCGTAGGCCGCACGCATGTCCGCAAACTCGGTCTGTCCGCCGATCGGCGCGATTTCGCGGCCGTAGAGCATCGAGATCTTCGCCGGCACGTGTTTGAACGTGCTGTCCGTATGCCAGAGACGGTTGGCGAGGCGCATAAGCCGGATACGGTTGTCCGTCTGCTTGATCTCCTCGTCGAGATCGAGGTTGGAAAGATCCTCGATCTCGGCCGGCGTACGCGCCCTGTTTCCTTCACGGTAAACCGCGAGCTTGGTCTCGAGCGGGCCGAAGTTGGCGGCGAACGCCAGGTGCTGATCGTGGTTCAGGTGCTGGTCGGGAAACACTAGCACAGCGTAAGTCCAGAACGCCTCCTCGATCACCGACAGATCAGCGGGGTCTAGCTGTTGTGACAGGTCGATATCGCCGACCTCCGCAAAGAAGTCCGGGGTCGAGGGAAAGACGGTGACGGTCACAGCCTACTCCGCAGCAACAGCGATCCCCTCGCGCTCGTAGGTATTCAACTCGTCGGACACGGTCGCGCGCCGCACGTCCCGCCGCCAGCGGACATCATCGAACGCCGTGCCCCGGTGCATGGTGCAGCGGTCATCCCACATGACGAGATCGTTCACCCGCCAGCGGTGCGTGTGCACAAACTGACGCTGCGTGGCATGGGCGATGAGTTCATCGATCAGCGCATCGCTCTCTGTTTCTGGCAGGCCCAATACGCGGCCCATGTGCGATGCGAGGTACAGGGTCCGGCGCCCCGATTCCGGGTGGGTGCGCACCATGACCTGAGGCACCGGCGGCAGATCGTCGTTCTCTTCGGCGCTGAGGTCCTCGAAGCCGATCCGGGCGCGCGAGTATCGGAACGCGTGCTCGGCAATCAGGCCTTCGAGCCGTTCCTTCAATTCGTCGGACAGAGAGTCATAGGCGGCACGAAGGTCGGCGAACTGCGTATGTCCGCCAATCGGCGGCACCTCCCTTGCGTAAAGCAGCGAGGCCCGCGCCGGCACCCGCTTGAACGAGCTGTCGGTATGCCACAGGCGATTGCCCAGTTGCATCTGGCGAACGCGATCGTCTTCCGGTCTGATTTGGTCGTCGACGTCGAGGTTGGAGAGGTCCTCGATCTGGCCCGGCGCCTGATCGCGGCTTTCCTCCCGGTAGACTGTGAGCTTGGTTTCGAGCGGTCCGAAGGTGGCGGCAAAGGCGAGATGCTGCTCGTGCGTCAAGTGCTGACCGGGAAACACCAGCACCGCGTATTTCGCGAACGCTTCCTTGATATCCACGAGGTCGCCGGGGTCGAGCGCCTGCGACAGATCGACGTCGCCGACCTCGGCGAAGAAATCGGGCGTGACCGAGAGAACAGTCGCGGACACCGGTTACTCCGCCGCGACCGATATTCCGAACTGCTCGCAGGTGTTGGCCACGTCCGAGACCGTAGCCCGGTGCATATCACGAGACCAGCGCTGGCCGTCGAAGTCCCGACCACGGTGGAGCGTGCACCTGTCATCCCACATCACCAGGTCATGCACCCGCCAGCGGTGGCTGTGGATGAACTGCCGCTGCGTCGCATGGGCGATCAGCTCCTCTGCCAAGGCCAAGCCCTCTTCATCCGGCATGCCGAACACACGGGTGATGTGTGAAGCCACGTAAAGTGACTTCCGCCCTGATTCAGGTCCCGTCCGCACCATGACCTGCGGCACGGGCGGCAGATTCTCCCTTTCCACATCCGTAAAATTGGTGAAACCCGCCTTGGCCCGGGATTTCAGATACCAGTGCTCCGCGACCAGCCCCTCCAGCCGGTTCTTCATTTCGCCGGACAAGGCGTCGTAGGCTGCCCGTGCGTCGGCGAATTCCGTGAGCCCCCCGACCGGCGGTATGGAGCGCGCGTAAAGCAGCGACGTGAGGGCCGGCACGTGCTTGAACGAGCTGTCGGTATGCCAGAGCTGGTTGGCCTTCTGCATCAGCCGGACGCGGCTGAGCTCCGGCAACGGTTTATCGTCTGCGCCGAGATTGGAGACATTGGCCAGTTCCAGGCGCATGCGCTGCGGATCGTCCTTGCGAAAGGCCGAGATCGACATCTCCAACGGTCCGAAATTCTTCGCAAATTCAAGGTGTTGGTCCTGGGTCAGCTGCTGATCGGGAAAAATCAGCACCGCGTACTTCCAGAACGCCTTCTTGATGTCCGCGAGGTCCGACGGATCAAGGGGCTGTGACAGGTCCACGTCCCCCACCTCGGCAACGAATTCCGATGTGACCGGGCAAACATTAATGGTCATCGACGGGCTACTCCTGATTTTGCGATACTCGTGACATTGCATCACGCGCCGGTGCGATATTCAACCACCGGCCACAGATCGGCCTCCGGAGATTGACCCATGAGTACCAGCACGAAGCCCTTCATTCCCAACGGAACGGCCTACGTCGACGGTGACTACGTGCCATTGTCGGAGGCCCGCCTGCCCCTCATGGACTGGGGGTTTCTCCATGGAGACGTCACCTACGACGTCATCCATGTCTGGAAGAACCGCTTTTTCCGGCTCGACGCCCACTTCGACCGATTCTTCCGCAACGTGGACCGTCTGCATCTCGATGCCGATGTCGACCGGGACGGACTCGCCACCATCCTTGCCGAATGCGTTCACCGTTCGGACCTGGAAGACGCCTTCGTCGAGGTGATCTGTACCCGTGGCATGCCGTCGCAGCCGAGTCGCGACCCTCGGGATGCCGTCAATCAGCTGTACGCATTTGCCATGCCCTTCGGCTGGGTCGCCAATGAGGAACAACGGGAACGGGGACTCCGCCTCCGCATCGCGCAGTCGGTAACCCGGATTTCTCCAAGCGCGGTCGACCCCACCGTCAAGAATTTTCACTGGCTCGACATGATCATGGGCCTGTACGAAGCCTACGATCACGACGACGAGAATGTCGTGCTCTGCGATGAGGACGGCAACGTCACGGAGGGTCCCGGCTTCAACGTATTCGCGCTGATTGACGGACGCATGAAGACCCCGGACTCGGGCGTCCTCGAAGGGATCACCCGCAAGTCCACCATCGAGCTGTGTGAGATGATCCAGCTGCCGATCGACGTCACGACTGTGCCGGCAGAGCAGGTCAGGGCCGCCGACGAGGTCTTCATCACCTCGACTGCCGGCGGTATCGCACCGGTCACGGTGATCGACGGTTCTCCCGTGGCGGACGGCAAGGTCGGTGACGTGACCCAACGCCTCAATGAGCTCTACTGGGATAAGCACGACGACCCGGCCTGGAGTACGGCGGTCGCAGATCTGCTGCCGGGATCGGAACTCGCCAGCGCGTAGCCCCTCACCCTCGGTTGCTACGCTCTCTCTACCCTCTCCCTCAGGGAGAGGGCGGCGAGTGGCGAAGCCTCGAGCCGGGTGAGGGATCACTCAAGCAGACTTGCGCTTTTGCTCCTCCATGAGTGCTTCGAGGATTCCCTGGGGCTCGGACAGGGTCTCGCCCACCGGATCGGGGAACTTTTGGATCGAGTGGAACGGCATCGGCGTTTCCTTGTCGATGCCCCTGAGACGTTCCCGGAAGCGGTCGAAATTCGCCTGCCGCTCTTCATCGGTTACGCGCGGCACGGCCCAGGCGATATAGGGCTCCATCATCTCGAGGCCAACGTACTGCAGGGTCCCCACCGTCACGGGAAACAGCAGCTGATCGAGCGGCGCGAACATCGTGCCTTCCGCAAAACGCGCCTCGGGACCGCCGGTTGTCACCGAGATCATTCCCCGGCGCCCGCGCAGGCGACCGCTGTCGAAACGCTCACGCCGGTGGTAGGCCCAGCCGAAAGCGAGAACCCGGTCGAACCAGCCCTTGAGGATGCCGGGGATGCCGAACCACCACAGAGGGAACTGGAAGATCACGAGATCGCACCAGTAGAGCTTCTCCTGCTCGGCCGCGATATCGGCGGCAAACGTCCCGGTTTGCGCGGCGTGTTCCTGCTCGACCTGCATCTGGAAAACATCGCTGCCCACGGGATCGGTGACATCGTGGAATCCCGAGGCCGGATTGAACCCCATGCTGTGCAGATCCGAGACCCGCACCTCGTGCCCGGATTCCCGTAGGGTTTCCTGGGCAATGCGAAACAGCTGACCGTTGTATGACGTAGGCTCGGGATGAGCGAGGACAATAAAGACCTTCACGGCGTTCGCTCCGGGGCAATTCAGAGGATGAGCGACATTAGGTAGGCATCTGCGGAGGGTCAACAGAAGCGGGAGCGGTCACGCGCGCGTGCTTTGACGGCTGCCCGTCCTTGATGTAACTACCCGTCAGGCCGCGCCGTCCTTCCGGGGACGTGTTGCGCCCCACCGAGGAGAATCAATGGCTCAGCGCGAAGGCAGCGTCGAAACCCGATACGGTTGGATCGTGGTGTTCGGCTCGCTCGCCATACACACCATCGGACTGGGATCGCCGATCGTGCTGTGGGTCGCACTCAAGCCGATTGCCGCTGAATTCGACTGGCCCCGTTCGGTCCCGTCCCTCGCCTATTCGATGATGATGATCGGCGCCGGTGCCGGCGGCATCATGATGGGCTGGTGGATGGACAAAAAGGGCGTCTTTCAACCGGTGATTTTCGGCGCGGTGATGCTGGGGATCGGTGCCTTGGTGGCCAGCCAATCCGAGGGCCGATGGAGTCTCTACGTCGCGAACGGAATCTTGATCGGCCTCCTCGGCAAAGCCGCCATGATTACACCCCTGGTCGCGAATGTGACTCACTGGTTCGACCGGCGGCGGGGTTTGGCCGTATCCATCATTGCCTCTGGCCAAGGCCTGGCCGGCGCCATATGGCCGCCGCTCTTTCGCCTCCTCAATGACGAGTACGGCTGGAGCGAGACTTACATGATCTTTGGCATCTTTGCGCTCTGCACCATGGTGCCCCTGGCTCTGCTGCTGCGGCCCAAGGCGCCCATCATACCACCCGGACGGGCTCGGGACGGTCATATGATGGATGGCCGTGTCCTGAATTTGCCGGCCAATGCGGTACAGGGCCTGTTGTGTCTCGCCACCATCGGGTGCTGCACGGCGATGGCGATCCCGATCGTCCACCTGGTCAGCCACGGGACGGATCTCGGGTTTGCGCGCGCCCGGGCTGCGGAATTGCTGACCGTCCTGTTCGCCGCCGCCTTCGTCTCGCGTATTCTCTACGGCATGCTGGCGGACCACATCGGTGGTGTGCGGACCCTGCTCATCGGGTCGGCGTGTCAGGCCACCATGCTGCTCGCCTTCGCATACATCACCAGCCTGCCGGCGCTCTATATCTCGGCCCTGCTGTTCGGACTAGGATTCGCCGGGATCATGCCCTGCTATCCCCTGATCATCCGGCTGCTGTTTCCGGCGAACCAGGCCGGTTGGCGCATCGCCACCTTCTACATGTTCGCCGCGCTCGGCATGGCCATCGGCGGATGGATGGGCGGCTACATCTTCGACCTCACGGGCAGCTACTCGAACGCCTTCCTGGCCGCCTTCGGTTTCACGGTGATGAACTTCACTACCATCGGATTCATCTACCTTCGCCAGACCCGCCTCGGCCTCAATCCCCTCCCCGCCTGATCGCGGGATCAATTAGCGTCAGAGGCTGTTTTACCGTTTGAAGTCAACGGGATATCGCCCTGGGCCTGCGCGATGTCGAACACCGCGATGAAGTCGCTGAGCCGGCCTGCATTGATGGCGTCCCTGAGGCCAGACATGAGCTGCTGGTAGTAGGTGAGGTTGTGGGCCGTCAGCAGCATGTTCCCCAGAATCTCCTTCGCCTTGAAGAGGTGGTGAAGGTAGGCCCGGGTATAGGATTCGCAGGCGGCACAACCGCATTCTTCATCCAGGGGCCGCGGGTCCTTGGCATGCCGCGCATTCCGTAGATTGACGGTCCCGCGCCGGGTAAAGGCTTGGCCGGTGCGACCCGAACGCGTGGGCAGCACACAGTCGAACATGTCGATCCCGCGGGCCACGGCACCGACGATATCCTCGGGCTTGCCGACCCCCATCAGATAGCGGGGCCTGTCCGCAGGTAACGCGGGTACGGTCGCATCGACGATGCGGAACATCTCCTGCTGGCCCTCGCCGACTGCGAGGCCGCCGATGGCATAGCCGTCAAAGCCGATTTCCTGCAGGCTTTCCGCCGACTCTGCGCGTAACCCTTCGAACGTGCTGCCCTGGACGATGCCGAACAGCCCGTAGCCTTCCCTTGGCGTGAACGCGGCCCTGCAACGTGCCGCCCAGCGCATGGAAAGCTCCATCGATGAACGGGCCGTTGCCTCATCGACCGGATAGGGCGTGCATTCGTCGAGAACCATGGTGATATCGCTGCCGAGAAGCTGTTGAATTTCGACAGCGCGTTCCGGTGTCAAATCGTGCTCGGCGCCATCGATGTGCGAACGGAACGTCACACCCGACTCTTCGATGGTTCGAAGATCGGTCAACGACATCACCTGATAGCCCCCCGAATCCGTGAGGATCGGCCCGTGCCAGTTCATGAAGGCATGCAAACCGCCCAGAGCCGCCACTTCTTCCGCACCCGGGCGGAGCATCAGGTGGTAGGTATTTCCCAGAATAATGGCGGCGCCTGTCGCGGCGACCTCTTCCGGCTTCATCGCCTTGACCGTGCCTGCGGTGCCGACCGGCATGAAGGCCGGGGTCGGAACCGCCCCATGCGCGGTGGCCAACTCCCCGACCCGCGCCGCGCCGTCCCGGCCGGTGACCGTAAATCCCAATCCCGATGTCACGGAGCCATCTCCGCACCCGACCCGCCCCGGGTCAGCAGGCAGGCATCACCGTAGGAATAGAACCTGTAACCCGCGCCCTTCGCGTGCTCGTAGGCGGAAAACATTCGCTCACGCCCGGAAAAGGCGCACACCAGCATGAACAGTGTGGATCGCGGCAGGTGAAAGTTCGTGATCAGCACATCCGCGGCTTTGAAACGGTAGCCCGGCGTGATGAAGAGGTTCGTCTCCCCTGAGAAGGGCGAGATCACACCGTCTTCGTTTGCCGCAGATTCCAGCAACCGAAGACTGGTGGTTCCGAGCGCCACAATCCGCCCCCCTTCGGCCTTGTGCCGATTGATCGTCTCGGCGGCGTCGCCGGTGATTTCGCCCCACTCAGCCTCCATTTCGTGAGATTCGGTGTCGTCCGCGACAATGGGGCGAAACGTGCCGGCCCCGACATGAAGGGTGACATGAACGCGCGAAACAGTCTTCGGCTCCAGTCGCGACAAGAGATCGTCCGTTATGTGAAGTGATGCAGTCGGCGCTGCCACGGCACCCGGCTCGCTCGCGAAAACGGTCTGATAGTCCCGGGTATCCCGCGCATCTGCCTGGCGGCCGAGATACGGAGGGATCGGCATCCTTCCGTGCGTTTCGAGAACGCCGAGGAGATCGGCCCGGTTGAGGGGGAGACTCAACACGATTTCTCCGCCCTGACGACGTTCCAGAACCTCCGCCTCCGGCACGCCATCGAAGACCAGAATATCACCCTGCCGCAGGCGCTTAGCTGGCCGGGACAGAGCGGACCAGGTGCTGCCCGTGGCGTTCCCGGCCATTTGCTTCAGCAGCGTTACCTCAACGCGCGCCGTTCCCCGTTTGGCATTTCGAACGCCGGCCAGCCTGCCGGGAATGACCCGGGTGTCATTCAGCACCACCACATCTTCGGGTCGAAGCAGGTCGGGCAGATCGGAAAACCGGTGATCATCTAGGGTGTCCCCGACGGCCAGCAGCCGCGCGGCATCCCGCGGCTCCACCGGACGATCCGCTATCAGCGACTCAGGAAGATCGAAATCGAATAGATCAACGCGCATGGCACGAAGATGACACCCCGGATTCAGTTTGCCTACGGCTGAAAGCGAACACGTCCTAGGCAATAACCTCCCACCCCCTCGCTGGGGGAGGAAGTAAGCGCCAATTTAATTTCAGAGAGGAGCCGGCCTACTCGTCGACGTCCGCGGCAACCCGCATCGTTACGATCTTGTCGGGATCATCGACCATGCCGTTTCGGCCGCCACCCCGCTTGATCTTGTCAACATGCTCCATGCCTTCGGTCACCTGACCCCAGACCGTGTACTGTCCGTTCAGGTGGCTCGCACCCTCGAAAACGATGAAAAACTGGCTGTTGGCGCTGTTTGGATCGTTGGTCCGGGCCATGGATAGCGTTCCCCGTACGTGCGGCTCGTCAGAGAATTCGGCATCGAGGTCGGGTTTGTCCGAGCCGCCCGTACCCGTACCCGTGGGATCTCCGGTCTGCGCCATGAAGCCCTCGATGACCCTGTGGAAAACCACGCCGTCATAGAACTCCTCCCGCGCCAGCTCCTTGATGCGGTTGACGTGATTGGGCGCAAGATCGGGCCGAAGTTCGATAACCACCCTGCCGTGTTCAAGCTCGAGGTAAATCGTGTTTTCGGGGTCGGCGGCCATGGCATTCTCCACTATCCAGACACATGCCACGATGGCCGAGAGAAACAGCCTAAGCAACATATGGTCAGCTCATTTCGTTTTTAGGTTTGTAGGGTGACTACCCTTTCGGGAACTACGACGCATTGCCGCCCTCGGAACTGGCGCGGGCGACAAGCTGTTTCGCGACGTCGGGAGAGACAAAACTCGTCACGTCTCCCCCCAGGCGAGCGATCTCCTTCACGAGACTCGAAGCGATGAACTGGTGGTTCTCCGACGCCATCAGAAAGACAATCTCGATCCGATCGTTAAGCCGGGCATTCATGCCCACCATCTGAAATTCAAAGTCGAAGTCCGAAACCGCCCTCAGGCCTCGAACAATGATGTTAGCGTCGACTTCCTCGGCGAAATGCATCAGCAGGTTGTCAAAGGCCTGAACCTCGAAGGTTGCCCCGTTGAGGTTGTCCAAACGTCCGACCTCCTCCTCGATCATTTTGATGCGCTCATCGAGGCTGAACATCGGTTGCTTCCCTGGATTGCCGGCCACACCGATGACCAGATGATCGACCAATCGCGTCGCCCGCCCGATGAGATCGAGATGGCCGTTCGTGATGGGATCGAAGGTTCCTGGGTAAACGCCTGTACGAGTCGTGACCAAAGAGCTATTCCTGTTCGTCTACATCTTCGCTCGGTTCGGCGTCGGACAGTTCATCAGGAGCATCCACGGGCTCATCGAGTTGTTCCGATTCGGCGTCGGTCTCGAGTCCGGCGTCCACGTCAGAGTCCCCATTAATGGCGCTTTCCTCGAGGCGGGAGACCGAAACGACGCGTTCGTCTTCGGCCGTGTCAAACAAGGTTACACCCTGAGTATTTCGGCCCGCAATGCGGATATCGCTGATCGGCATGCGAATGATCTGGCCCCCATCGGTGACCAGCATGATCTGATCGTCTTCGCCGATCGGTCCGGAGGCAACGAGCCCCCCGTTGCGCTCTGACGTCACGATGTTGACGATCCCTTTCCCGCCTCGTCGGGTGGTCCGGTATTCATAGGCAGACGAGCGCTTTCCATAGCCGTTCTCGGTCACCGACAGGATGAATTCCTCAAGCCCCTCGAGTTCGGCAAACCGCTCTTCCGAAAGCGACACCTCTTCCGTCCCGTTTTCGTCATCCGGCTCGGGCGCCGTCTCGGTTTCTGCTTCGGGGTCAGCCTCTTCGCCCCGCCTCATTGCATTGGCCTGCCGCACATAGGCGCGGGCTTCCGGTGGTGGGCACTCAACGTGCTGAAGTATCGACATGCCGATGACGTCGTCGCCGTCCTCGAGCCGGATTCCACGAACCCCGGTGGAGTCGCGCCCCTTGAATACGCGAACCTCAGTCACCGGGAAGCGGATGCATTTCCCCTGGCGGGCCGTGAGGAGGACATCTTCTTCCTCCTGACAGAGCTGGACGCCGATGATGTGATCGCCTTCATCCAGATTCATCGCGATCTTGCCGTTCGACTTGACGATGGCGAAATCCGACAGTGCATTGCGCCGCACGTTGCCGCCGGCCGTCGCGAACATGACGTGAAAATCGCCCCATGTGTCTTCGTCCTCGGGCAGCGGCATCAATGTCTGGATGACCTCGCCCTCGGCCAGCGGCAGGAGGTTCTGCATGGGCTTGCCGCGCGCATTGGGAGCAGCCAGCGGCATGCGGTAGGTCTTCATCTTGTAAACGCGGCCGTGACTCGAGAAGAACAGCACCGGCGTGTGGGTATTCACGACGAACACCTTGGCAACAAAGTCTTCATCGCGGGTCGACATGCCCGTGCGGCCCTTGCCGCCGCGCCGTTGCGGACGATACGTCGAGAGCCGCACGCGCTTGATGTAGCCGGCGTGCGACACGGTAACGACCATGTCTTCACGCTGGATCAGGTCCTCGTCATCCTGGCTTTCGAAATTACCTTCGAGGATTTCCGTGCGCCGGGGCGTGGCGAACTTCTCCCGCATTTCGCTGAGCTCTTCGCGCAGAATTCCGAGAAGTCGGGGTCGACTGCGCAGAATGTCCAGGAAATCCTTGATCTGTTCAGCAATTTCCTTGAGTTCGTCGCCGATCTTGTCGCGCTCGAGAGCCGTCAGTCTTTGCAACCGAAGATCGAGGATCGCGCGGGCCTGAACTTCGGAGAGACGATACGTGCTATCCTCGGCAGCGACGCGGCCTGGCTCATCGATGAGCGCGATGAGCGGTTCGACGTCACCGACTGGCCATGCCCGTTCCATGAGACTCGTGCGAGCGATGGCCGGGTCCGCCGCTCCCCGGATGATGGCGATAACCTCGTCGATGTTGGCGACCGCAATGGCCAGACCAACCAGCACCTGCGCGCGTTCCCGCGCCTTGCCAAGGTCGTACCGGGTGCGTCGCGTGATCACCTCTTCCCGGAAGTCGGTAAAGGCGACGACGAGATCCTTGAGGCTGTGAAGCAGCGGCTTGCCACCGTTCAGCGCCAGCATGTTCATGCCGAAATTGGTTTGCAGCTGCGTGTAACGGTAGAGCTGATTCAGCACGATTTCGGCCATGGCATCGCGCTTGATTTCGATCACCACACGAACGCCCTGCCGGTCCGATTCATCTCGAAGATCCGAGATCCCCTCGATCCGCTTGTCCCGGGCCAGTTCGGCGATGTGCTCGACGAGTCGTGCCTTGTTCACCTGATAGGGGACTTCGGTGACGATGATCGCCTCGCGATCCTTGGCGACCTCTTCGATGGTGTGCTTGGCGCGCATGGTCACCGATCCACGGCCCGTGTGGTACGCCTGGCGCGCACCGCTGTTGCCCAGGATCAAAGCACCAGTGGGGAAATCCGGCGCCGGTACGTAAGCCATCAAATCATCAACCGAGATGCCCGTATCGTCCAGATAAGCAAGGCAGGCGTCGATGACCTCACCCAGATTGTGAGGCGGGATATTGGTCGCCATCCCGACAGCGATACCGCCGGCCCCGTTGACCATGAGATTCGGAAACCTGGCGGGCAGAACTGCCGGTTCCTCGGTCGTATCGTCGTAGTTGGCGATAAAATCGACCGTATCCTTGTCGATGTCGTGAAGCAGGGCTTCGGCAGATTCGGCCATGCGAATTTCGGTGTAACGCATGGCGGCCGGTGGATCCCCGTCCATGGATCCGAAATTGCCCTGGCCGTCGAGCAACGGCAGACGCATGGCAAAGTGTTGCGCCATGCGGACCATCGCATCGTAAATCGCCTGGTCACCATGCGGATGATACTTACCCATGACATCGCCCACGATGCGGGCGGATTTTCTGTAGGCCTTGTCGTGGGTGTAGCCCTGTTCGTGCATGCCAAAGAGGATGCGCCGGTGAACCGGCTTCAGCCCGTCACGAACGTCGGGGAGCGCGCGCGAGACGATGACGCTCATGGCGTAATCGAGATACGAGCGCCGCATCTCCTCTTCGATGGTTACCGGAGCAACGTCGGATGTGGGCGGTTCGGGAGGTGGAATTTCGGTGTCAGTCACACGTGTTCGGGTGCGCCGGTATGGCGCTCAGGGGATGAAGTCGCTCGCAACAGCAAAAACGCGACATATAGGGTAACGCTACCACCAGAATGTACCAGTTATTGTGGTTCGCGGCAAACTTTGCGAGCCAAGATTCGGGCGAATCCCGGGCCGCGAAATTGCCTGAACTTGCCCCTCGGCAATCTTCCCGGTACACCAGCCATCACGCCCGGTCATCCGGGGATTGAAAGGTGCCGAATGCGCCGCGGAACTTCTTCATCTCAGAGCGGTCGATAAGGGTAACAGCATGAACACGACGAGTGGTGGCTCCATATTCCTGAGTGTCTTAAAGGACGAAGGTGTTACCCATCTTTTCGGGAATCCCGGAACGACCGAGCTTCCGGTGATGCATGCGCTCACCGAGCACCCCGATCTAAACTACGTCCTGGGCCTTCAGGAATCGGTGGTGGTCGCGATGGCGGACGGCTTTGCCCGAGCATCCGGACAACTGGCAGCCTGCAATGTCCATGTCGCCCCGGGATTGGGAAACGCCATGGGGTCGATCTTCAATGCAAACTGGAGCGGCTCGCCGATCATCGTCAGCGCCGGCCAGCAGGAGCAGGGCCACGGTCTCATGGAACCGATGCTCTATGGCGAACTGGTGCCGATGGCCGCCCCTTGCGTCAAATGGGCGTTTGAGGTCACCCGCGCCGAGGATCTGCCCCGGGTGATTCGACGAGCCGCCAAGATCGCCCTGACTCCGCCCATGGGCCCTGTATTCCTGTCCCTTCCCGGCGATGTCCTGAATGCCCAGGTCGCCGTTGAGATTGGCCAGCGCACGCGTGTCGAAACCGGCGCAGTACCTTCACAGGACACACTTGCGGCACTCGCTGATCGTTTGATGACGGCAGAGCGCCCCTTGCTGGTGGCGGGCCAGGAAGTGGCGAGTGCGGATGCCCTAGAGGACGCCGCCCGTCTGGCCGAGCTATTGGGCGCAGCGGCAATGCAGCAGTCAGTACCATCGGGCGCGCATTATCTTTCCGAACACCCAACCTACATCGGTGGCCTGACTCGCGTGCAAAAACAGGTCCGTGAGGTCCTTTCCAACTACGATGTGGTGGTCGCACTTGGCGGCGATGTCTTCAGGATGTCGGTCTATGCCCCCGTGGAGGCCGTGCCCGAAGGCACGCGACTCATCCATATCGGTCAACACGATCGGGAAATGGGCAAGAATTATCCCGCTGAAATGGCCGTCCGCGCGGATATCAAAGCGACTCTCGGGGCATTGCTCGCATACATCGAGAAGAACCGGAGCGACTCCCAGGCCGCTGCCGCTGACGAGCGCCTCAGGGAAATCGAATCCCGAAACTGGAGCGCCAACAGGGCGCGGATCTCCGAGACGATCCTCTCCCGGGAAGCGGGGACGGCACTCGACCCCGAACGAGTCATGCTGGAGATCACGGATTCCCTGCCGGCGGATGCCATCGTCGTGGATGAAGGGCTGATCAGTTCGCGACAGCTTCCCAATCTGCTCGCATACCGCGGCCGCAACGATTTCTTCGCACTGGATAGTGGCGGGATCGGCTTTGCCATCGCCGGCGCTGTCGGCATATCTCTTGCCCATCCGACACGCCCCGTCATCGCTGTCATTGGCGACGGCAGCGCGATGTACAGCTTCCAGGCATTGTGGACCGCAGCCAACAAGAACCTGCATATCACCTACGTAATCTGTAACAACGCGAGTTATCGCATTCTCAAGGAGCGCCTTCTGGCCTTCCACGGCAACGACAACTTTGTCGGGATGGACATGCGCGACCCGGCCATCGACTTCACTGGCATGGCACGGTCATTAGGCGTGTGGGCGCAAACGGTGGAGACCATCGAGGAGTTCTCCGAGATGCTCCGTGCATCCTATGACCGTGAGGGCCCGAAGCTGATTGACGTCAAGGTCGCCGACGGATTCTAGGCGCCTCCGCTGTCGTTCTAAAAAGGAATCTCGTCGTCGATGTCTGCACCCGCAACCGGGTCTCGGGACGGTGCTGGTTCGTCCATGGGTGAACCGTAATCAGGCTCACCAAAGTCGCCGCCCCCGCCCATTTCCCCTCGAGAATCTAGCATCGTCAATTCACCGCGGTAGGGCCTCAGGGCGATTTCTGTCGTATATCTCTCCTGGCCGTCCTGGCCGGTCCATTTCCGCGTTTGAAGCTGGCCCTCGACGTATACCTTGGAACCCTTGCGGAGATACTGCTTGGCCACGTCACCGAGGTTCTGATTGAAGATCACCACGCGATGCCATTCGGTACGCTCACGACGTTCACCTGACTGGCGGTCCCGCCAGGTTTCATTGGTCGCCACCGACAAGTGGACGATTTGATCACCCGACTGTGTGTTCCGCACCTCTGGATCACGCCCCAGATTGCCGATGAGTTGAACCTTATTCAGGCTCCCTGCCATATTCGTCTCTCCCAAAATTCCAAGTTAGCAACCCAGGCGACCGGCGAACGCACTATACGCGTTTGCCGACCGACATGGCCACTCGACAAATGGTTGTCGAGAACAGATTTGCCACCGTCCCCGGATATGGAAGGGTCAGGGAGAAACTATTCGCTGGTGGATAGGCATTTCGGCCGATCAGGCGACTGCGGCACCCGCGATAATCAATGCGATGAGACCGGTCAACCAGATGCCACCGCCAACAATCCAAGTGGAAATGAACTTGCGCGTTCCCATTGTGGTCTCCTGAATGTCACTGCTGGGTCTCTATGACCCGCTCCTCCGGAGATAGTTTTGTCGGGAATGTTTTGCCAATCACCGTAGCTCACGTGTCTTTGAGTGCCTCACAAAACTTTTGAGTGTCAGGCGGTCGATTGGTGAGCCGACATCGGCATAAATTAACCTTTCGCGCAATAAAATTTCAAAAATGGCGGTAGAACGAAAAATTCGCAAAATATCGAAGGTGTGACACGCATCACTTGGTAAGCCGACAAGTGGTCCCCACATGGCAGCTATCGGACGGAAAGTAAGTGATCACACCCAAATCACGCGGGACCAAGAAGATGCGAAAACGGCCAACCTCTCGGGCAAGACCAGTATCGGTATTCAGCAACCAGATGATCAAGAGTGCCGCTGTCTTAAGCGCCGCACTTTGGACAGTGTCGCTGATCGCACTCTACGTGTTTTAGTCGATCAGCTTTGCCTTACGACTGACGTGGAGCCAGTATTCGGGCTCCAACACCGCATAGAGGTATGAATCGCGCCAGTTACCCCGCACGTTCTTATTATGACGCAACTCCCCTTCCCGCCGCATTCCAACCCGCTCCATCAGGCGCCATGATGCGGAATTCTCTATGTCTGCAGTCGCCCAAATCCGGTGTAGACCGAGATTGTTGAAGCCATAGTCCATTAGTTTGTGCACGGCTTCGGTCATGAGGCCACAACCCTGATATTCGGTATCCAGAGCAAACCCCAATGCACCTGATCCGTGTTCGGCGTCGACGCCTCCCAGCCGAATGGTACCGACAATGTGCCCCACATCTTTGAATTCAACCGCAAATTCGCACTTTTCAGGGCGGCCACTCGCCTGTCGGGACAGTTTCGACTCCAGGAACACTGCTACGGTTTCGGGCGTTTGTTTGGGAATAAACAGGTACCGGTAAAATTCGGGCCGCACAGCGTAGCGTTGCATATGCGGCAAATCGTCCCGACGGAACGGCCGCAAGATCAGATGCTTGGTTTCGAGTAAGAGGTTCATCGCGCCAAGAATACCTGAAGGCCCACATTCCGGCGCTCCAGAGAGGGATGGACGACTACAGATTTGCAATCCCGACCTGACGCGTCGATCATTTGAACCATGAATGAAGAACTTGATTTCATCATCCCCGAGGCGACGCCCGCTGACATTGAGGTACTCGTCGAGTTTCGCTGTCAACTTCAGGACTTCATAACAGAACTCAACCCCAACCTTTTCGGGCTAACCGCAGGATGGGAAGAAAAGAAGCGCGACCAATACACTGGGATAATTGACGATCCCAAAAAACACCTGATTTTGGCATGCTCGGGCGCCGGTATTCCGATCGGCATAGGCCTCGCGTCGATTGTCGAACACCCAGACTTTGTGCCGCCTCAGTTCGGATACGTTGACGACCTGTGGGTCGCACCCGAGTTCCGGCGATCGGGAGTGGGTGGACGGATTGTTGAGTCGCTCCTCAAGTTTTTTGAGGACCAGGGCATCGATCACATCACACTCAACTACGTCGTCGGGAACCCCGAGGCCGAGCGTTTCTGGAAAAAGCTGGGGTTCAACCCCGTCGTCGTGGCAGCGAACAGATCACCAAAGACATGAGCCCCATAGGCGTCAATTGACGCGTGGATCGATCGGCACGCGATCCTTCAGGCCCGATAAGCCCTCGAAAACTGCTGCCGCCGACAACAATGCGGCCTCCTGTCCCATGGGTGCGACCAATTGCAGACCCACCGGGCGATCGTCAGTGGTGAACCCGGTCGGGACAGACATTGAGGGACAGGCCGTCAGCGTAATGGCAAAAGCCATGACCAGCCAACCGAAGTAGTGCCCGAACTTCACGCCGTCCACTTCCTCGAGATACCGGGTGCGATGATCGAAGGGCGGTGCCACGACGGCCGGGCAGAGCAGCAGATCATACGTTTCGAAGAATTCAGCCGCGCGGTGGTACAAATCGCCCCGGGCCCGTTCAGCCCAGGCGATCCGTTCTGCGTCGAGCTTCAATCCCTGCTCGATGTTCCAGACGAGATCCGGTTTGAACTTGTCCCGGTGTTGTTCGAGAAAATGCGCGCGATCAGACGAGAAGTACATGGCGCGAATGACCTCGAAGATCTCCACGACATCGTGAAAATCGATGCATGCCTCTTCCACAACAACGCCCGCGTCAGCGAATCGCTGCGCCCCTTCGGCGCACAGGCGTCGTACCTCGGGATCAACCGGACCGAGGCCGAGGTCAGGACTGAAGGCAACGCGTTTCGGCGGAACCGGAGAGGCCGTGGACTCGCGATAGGGAATGGCAGGTGCCGGGCGCGTCAAGGGGTCTCGCGGGTCGAGCCCGGACATGGCATCGAGCATGAGCGCCACATCCGCCACGTTGCGCGCCATCGGACCGTTCACGGCCAGCGTATTGAACGGCAGCCGGAGGGGGCCGTGCGGCACGACACCGGGGCCCGGGCGAATTCCCGTGGTCGAGGTGAAGCTTCCCGGGTTGCGTATCGAACCGCCATGGTCACTACCCGTCGCCAGCCAGACCTGACCCACCGCCAGAGCCGCGGCGGAGCCTCCCGAAGACCCTCCGGGGGTCAGCGACGTGTTCCATGGATTTGTCGTGGTGCCAAACACCTCGTTGAACGTCTGCGACCCCGCACCGAATTCCGGCGTGTTGGACTTGGCGACCACCAGCGCACCATTGGCTTCGAGCATCTCGACCATGAAATCCGAACGCGTCGGGATATTGTTGGCAAAGGCCATCGAACCGTAGGTGGTACGCACACCGGCCACATCGCTCAGGTCCTTCACGGCAATCGGCAGACCATGAAGATATCCCGGTCGATCCGCGGCATCATGTCCTTTGGAGAGCTGCTGAGCGCGCTCACGGGCGCGATCGAAACAGAGCGTTGGCAACGCGTTCAGGACGCCGTCCGTCTTGGCGATCCGGGCTTCGGAGGCATCCAGCAGCTCAAAAGGGGTTAGTTCGCCTGCGGCAAGCCTTCTGACGGCTTCGCAAGCAGATAGTCGGAAGAGTTCTTCTGTGCTCATGGTGGCCGACACTGTAGGTATCGGCGTGGCAGGTGTCGATTCAGCGATTCCTTACCGAAAAGGCCAATCATGTCAGGAACGTTGCCTATTGTTGCGATTCGGAGTCGCATCCCGCCGCCGCCATCCCATATGATGCGCATGACCGATCCGACGTTCCCTCGTTCATGCAAAAACTGATCAGCATTCGCGGCGCTCGGGAGCACAATCTTCAGGGCGTCGACCTGGATATTCCACGTGACCAGCTCGTGGTCATCACAGGTCTGTCCGGATCCGGCAAATCATCTCTTGCCTTCGACACAATCTATGCCGAAGGACAGCGGCGCTACGTGGAGAGTCTGTCCGCCTACGCGCGCCAATTTCTGGAGCTGATGCAGAAGCCGGATGTCGAACTCATCGAGGGTCTCTCGCCGGCGATCTCGATCGAGCAGAAGACGACATCGCGCAACCCGAGATCCACGGTTGGCACCGTCACCGAGGTGTACGACTACCTGCGCCTGCTCTACGCGAGGGTCGGCATCCCCTACTCCACGGCAACCGGACTCCCTATTGAGAGTCAGACGGTCAGCCAGATGGTGGATCGAGTCCTCGAAATGCCGGAGGACTCGCGTCTCTACATCCTGGCGCCCATCGCGCGCGGCCGTAAGGGCGAATACCGGCGCGAGTTCGCCGACCTGCTGAAGCGTGGTTTCCAGCGGGTCAAGGTTGATGGCGAGCACTATGAGATCGAGGAAGTACCCGCCCTCAAGAAAAATCTGAAGCACGACATCGAAGTCGTCGTGGATCGCGTTGTTCTGCGTGATGGTCTGGGCAACCGCCTGGCCGACAGTATCGAGACGGCGCTTGGTGTGGGTGATGGCATCGTTGTCGTCGAAAACGCCGATGATGGCGAAAGAACACTGTTTTCCGCGAAATTTGCTTGCCCCGTCTCGGGGTTCACGATCGAAGAGATCGAGCCGAGGCTGTTCTCGTTCAACAATCCCTTCGGCGCCTGCCCCACCTGCGACGGTCTGGGCACGAGAATGTATTTCGATGCCGAGCTCGTCGTTCCTGACGACCGTCTGTCCTTGTCGGAGGGGGCAATAGCGCCGTGGTCGCGAGCCTCCTCTCCCTACTACGACCAGGCGTTGGAAAGCCTGGCACGCCACTTCAAGGTAAGCATGCGAGAGCCGTTCAACGATCTCCCGCAAAACGTACGCGACGCCATTTTGACGGGTACCGGGGACGAACCGGTCACCATGAACTACAACGATGGTGAGCGTGCGTACTCAACGACCAAACCGTTCGAAGGAGTAATTCCCAATCTCGATCGCCGATGGCGCGAGACGGACTCGTCCTGGCTTCGCGAGGAACTCGGCAAGTACCAGAGCACTGCATCCTGCGAAACCTGTGGCGGCCAGCGCCTCAAGCCCGAAGCTCTCGCCGTAAAAATCAATGGCCGACACATCAGTGATGTTACGGAATTGTCCGTAGCGTCCGCAGCTGACTGGTTCACGGAACTGCCCGATCACCTCACGGAGAAGCAGAGGGAGATTGCGGACCGAATCCTGAAGGAGATCAACGAACGCCTCGGATTCCTGGTGAAGGTAGGCCTCGAGTATCTGACCCTCAACCGTTCGTCAGGCACGCTCTCAGGCGGCGAGAGTCAGCGGATTCGGCTTGCATCACAGATCGGGTCAGGTTTGACCGGTGTGCTTTATGTCCTCGACGAACCATCAATCGGCCTTCATCAACGGGACAACGCGCGCCTGCTCGAGACACTCAAACGCCTCAGAGACCTCGGAAACACGGTGCTTGTGGTCGAACACGACGAGGAAGCGATCACCAGTGCGGACTACGTTGTCGATATGGGACCCGGGGCGGGTGTCCATGGAGGCCAGGTCGTCGCTCACGGCGCGCCTGATCACATCATGCAATCAAGCGAAAGCCTGACCGGCCAGTACCTGACGGGGCACCGCCAGATCATGCTGCCACCGGAAAGGCGTGCGGCCCACAAGGGCCGGACAGTGACGGTCGTTGGCGCACAGGAAAACAACCTCAAGAACGTGTCTGCCGAAATCCCTCTGGGCACGTTCACCTGTGTCACCGGGGTCTCGGGCAGCGGCAAGTCCACGTTGATCATCGAAACGCTCTATAAGGCGATCGCGCGGCGCGTCCAGGGCAGCCGCGTCGTCCCGGGCAGTCACGAAGACATCGAAGGCCTCGAGTACATCGACAAAATCATCGATATCGATCAGTCACCCATCGGCCGCACGCCGCGCTCCAATCCCGCCACGTACACCGGGGCCTTCACGCCCATACGCGACTGGTTTGCTGGACTTCCTGAAGCGGTCGCCCGCGGCTACAAGCCCGGACGCTTCTCATTCAACATCAAAGGCGGACGCTGCGAGGCCTGTCAGGGAGACGGTTTGATCAAGATTGAGATGCACTTTCTGCCAGATGTCTACGTGGAATGCGATGTCTGCAAGGGCCGAAGGTACAATCGAGAGACCCTTGAAATAATGTTTAAAGACAAATCAATATCTGATGTTCTTGACATGACAGTAGAAGAATCGGTCGACTTCTTCTCCGCAGTGCCCTCGATCCGGGACAAGTTGACGACCCTGCACGACGTCGGCCTCGGCTACATTCACCTGGGTCAGGCCGCAACGACCCTCTCCGGCGGAGAGGCGCAGCGCGTCAAACTGGCCAAGGAGTTGTCGCGCCGTGCCACCGGCCGCACGATCTACATTCTCGACGAACCAACCACCGGTCTTCATTTTGAGGATGTGCGAAAGCTCCTAGAGGTGCTTCATGCCCTGGTCGAAACGGGTAATACGGTGGTTGTCATCGAACACAACCTCGAAGTCATCAAGACCGCGGACTGGATTCTCGATCTGGGGCCGGAAGGGGGAGACGGCGGCGGTAAACTAATTGCCGCAGGCACACCAGAAGATGTGGCCAAAGTCGGCGCGAGCTACACTGGCGGCTACCTCAAGCAGTACCTCGCCCGCTCCAGCCGCACTCGCAGGACTGCAACGGCCCCGAAACGCAAGTCTGGAAATGGCCGGAAGCGCAAGTCCCAGAACTCGAGTGATTCCGCACCTCGCAGGAAGCGGGCTTAACTGCCGATCTCAATAGCATCCCACACTGCGTCACGAATCGGCGTAATCAGCTTGTCGTGCTGATGGCCCAGGCACTGGCGGGTGAATAATCCCTGAAATTCTGTCGCTTCACTCGCCTGATTCAGGTCGCAGCGATCAAAAATATCTTTCATCCTGCTTCGAATACCGGGTTCCGCCTCCATCGCTGGCAAGGCCTCAAATAACTCACTGCGGACATCGATATCAGGTTGCTGGCGCCGGCTGTACGGGGTGGGAAGCATTCCGATCGTCCGATTGATCAGAGAGGCTACTGCGACACTTTCGCTGCTGGACTACAAAATGACATCTGCCGCGTCTCGTAAGGGCCCCGTCGCCAACGCGATATCCTGGGCACTCTGAGGGTTAGGATCACCGGGTATTCCTACGGGAACCAAAGACACGCCATCGCAGACGTGCAATGCAATCTCTTCCAACCCATTTTGGGCCAAGACCGTCTGTGGCACCTCGATCTCCACGGCGGATGAGCCAAACGTCGCGATGATTGAAAGTTCCAAATCGTCGGAGAGATCTCGAAGCCCACCATCCTGCTCTACTCTCATGAGTCTCAGGCCCTGCCCGCCTGTTGCG
>MDTE01031628.1_pt1 | contig 22066 bp, 17 predicted proteins | sample 811231 | NCBI WGS metagenome assembly MDTE01 (sample SAMN05326651, study PRJNA326480) | marine metagenome | isolation source: seawater | place: Indian Ocean: Red Sea | collected 2010 | reverse complement strand
TCACCCGATGGTCGTTCATTGGTCTTTGCCTCCAATCGAAATGCCGAGACCGATGGTGATACCAACGTTTTCATTGCGGATTGGAACGAATGAATTTTCGTATTAACCCGCTATCAAAGCACCCTTAACGCGGAAGCGCTTCCTGGCAACATTCCCAACGAGACCGCATGATGCCTGAGTGCAGCTAAAGCCGAACGACCTTTGTCGCCAAGTTCTACGGTCCAGTCGTTAACGTACAAATCCACATGTTTAAACATAACGTCATCAGTAAGTTCTTGTGCATATTGCCGCATGGTCTCTAGCGTTTCATCTCGATGTTCCATGCCGTAAACAATAGACTCTTTGATTACCTTTTTTACGGTATCAAGACACTCAGACTCAAGCCGATAGCGCGCGACAATCCCACCGAGAGGCAGTGGTGTGGACGTCTTCGCTTCATAACTCTCACCGAGATCCTCGATTAAGAACAAGCCCTGATCACGCCACGTAAATCGCCCTTCGTGAATGCACACGCCAAAATCGGCTTTTCCCTCTTTGAGTGCCGGCATGATCTCCGAAAACACCCTGTACTCAAGTTCTCCTTGTCCTGCATGAAACAGGCGGTACAACAGTGCCGCCGTTGTTTTTTCACCAGGACACAAGACACGTGGCTGTGGCCTCTCAGAACCTGATTTCCAATGACTCGGATGTGTATCCGGGCGTGCCGCAAGCAGTAATGGACCGACGCCGAACCCAAGAGCCGACCCAGCGGGAAGCACACCAACCTCAGATCCCAAAGACAGCGCTGCATAAAAACTCGTCTTCGCGATATCAAAATCTCCGCGCAGTAGACGCTTGTTCAGTTCATCGACATCCAAAAGTTCAATCCGAAATTCTAAGCCCCGTAGATCGATTTTTTGTTTGAGTATCGCGTGAAATGCAAACGTGTCGTTCGGACAGGTTGAAATACCCAAGTGGAGCGGCGTCATACAGGATTGTCCCACGACGCACACTCGATGACCTCTTCAGCGAGAGACCACGCCGAAATTAATGCTTCTGGTATCTGCCAGTTCTTGCTAAGCCGATCACCCACAATATTTGAAATTCCGCGGATGATAACAAGTGGTACGTTTTCAAGGCCACAAGCCAGTGCAACTCCATAGCCCTCCATGTCTTCCGCGACTATATCTGGATATCGATTTAATCGATGCCGCATGTCTTGTATTGACGCCGAGGCCGCACTACACGTCAGCAATGAACCAGAAATCCACGGCCGCGGAGTACTCAATACGATCTCGTCGCCAATCGCAGTCTCGTCGTCCTTCCCAGGCCAGTGCTGAAATCCCATCTCGCCAGCAGGCACAAACGTCTCGTCCGTTCCCACGCCAATGCCGTGCATGATCACCCGAGGCAGCAATGCGGCCCCTCCAACTGGCAGCACCGAGGTATTAAAAGTTCCAGCAATCCCAATCAGTATGACTCTGTCCGGTTTATGGACAGCTATTTGACTTGTTGTCCTGGCTGCGGCCGCCACAGGCCCAAACCCACACAACTCGTGGGGACCATAGGAACTAAATCGAGGCTGGCTTGCAAGGTGCTTCCGCTCGATTTCGGTCGGCACCAGCAAGAGTGTGTTCGGAATGATCGTTATGGCTACGGCTGAGAAACTTTCGGTTTCTTCGCCTGTGCTGGATGCAGCAACTCAGGCTGTGGCTCCGGCTTCTTTTCATAGATATCACGAATCGCAGGCCGTTCGCCGGCCATCGATAGCCCCTCTGCCTTCATAACTCGCGTCACGGCTTCCGTGGTCGGGCGCGAGAGTTTGAAGCCACCACCGCGATAGCCCTCAGCAATAAACAACGGCGTTAACCCGCGTTCATTTTTCTCTTTCCACACCGAAGAATCTGCACCATGTTCGGCTAGCAATTCAACGACCGTAGGGAAATTCCCATACGCAGCGCCATGCATCGGGGTATCACCATTTTCGTCAATCGCATCAATGTCTGCACCGAGATCCAACAAAAACTCAACCGCCTTGTACGCTTCCGGCTCCGTGCCGGCTTCTTCGAGCGGCGCCGTTGTCCCAAGACCCGCCGCAGCCATGAGTGGGGTCGTAAATTCTATGTTCGGCATGAAGGGATCAGCGCCTAGCTCAACCAATAGCCGCATAAACGACACGTCAGCTCTATCGGCCGCCATAAGAAACGCCGTCGCCCCTTCATTACTCAACCGAGATGCCGTTTGCGGCGGCCTACCCTTCGGCTGTTCTAACCGTAGGTTCACGTCCGCACCACGGTCCACCATCCCTCTAACAAAATCTAGGCTCGTTACGTTTCCAGACCCAACAGGTGAAGGGTTCCCCGTATCACTCGCGTCCGGCTTACGCGTCCAGCTCACACTATGAATCGGACTAAACCCGGTGCGCTGATCATTCGGGTCAGCACCCGCGTCAACGAGCGCTAACGCCAACTCAAAGTGGCCATTTCGAACGGCCAGAAGCAACGGACTCATCCCATCATTGACGGGTCGTGCAGAGCGGGTATCACACCACGCACAAACAGCATCCTTATCGCGTTCCAAGAGCGCATTCACATCAACGCCAGCCCGTAATAACCGCTCAACGACCTCAATGCGACCCTCTCGAACAGCAAAAAACATTGGTGTAAAACCTGAGTACAACTTGGCGTGGACATCCGCACCCGCATCGATCAGTGCATCAACAACTGAGGCATGTCCCTCAGCAGCCGCCCACATCAACGCTGTTTGATTGCGCTGCTCCGTCGCATTCGGGTCAGCATTGTGCCGAAGGAGGGCCTCGACAACGCCCAGGTTTCCGGTGTACGCCGCCGTCATTAAGACGGTTTCACCGCCATCCGATACTCTGTTCGCGTCGGCTCCGGCGTCAAGCAAGAGCTCAACAAGGGGACCATTCCCATTCGTCGCTGCAAGCGAAATAGGCGCCACTCCGTATCGATTCTCTCGACGCACATCGGCACCGGCCTTCACTAGCAGCTTGGCCGTCTGGAATTCATCGTGATAGACCGCCCAATGTAACGCCGTCATTCCATCGACCTGTGCCGCATTGACATCAGCCCCCGTCTTTAACAGGGTTTCGATGACCGTCGCGTTTCGACTCTCGGCCGCATCGGCTACTAGAGATTCCTCCGCCGGCGCGGCTATCCCACCACCAACTCCAAGCACGAGCAACATGACCACCTGAACGAAAACTCCTACAGTCCGTAGCATGCCCATCTCTCCTATCCTTCGGTTAGACGGTAACTTCATCAAATAAATTCTCGACTTTCGCATTGCTGTCACCAAAAGAATCCAGATGCACCCCGACACGATCGAGTAGTGTCAAATGCAAATTCGCCAACGGTGTCTGCTCCGCGTACCGAATATGTTGCCCACCCTTCATGCCACAGCCTGCTCCCCCGGCCACAAGAATCGGGAGGTTCTCATGGTCATGAATGCTGGGATTACCAATACCACTTCCATAAAGGTAAACGGTGTGATCAAGGAGCGACCCATCTCCGTCAGGAGTAGCTGCCAACTTTTGAAGAAATTCAGAGAAAAACGACACGTGATAGGTATTGATTTTTGCAATCTTCTCTAACTTCTCAGGATCGTTTCCATGGTGACTCGTCGGGTGATGCGGGTCCGGCACCCCGATTTCCGGATACGTCCGGTTATTCAATTCACGAGTCAGTTGAAACGTAATCACCCTCGTTAGATCCCCCTGCAACGCAAGGGCCTGTAGATCAAACATCAACCGCGCATGCTCTGCGAATGTCACGGGCACACCTGTCGGACGATCCATGTCAGGCTCAGGATTCGTCATCGCACCGTGCTCGGCTCGCTGGATCTGGCGCTCCACTTCTCGAATACTATCGAGATACTGATCGACGCGAATACGGTCTCCAGCCGTCAGTTTAGCCTTCAGTTGCTGGACATCCGCACTAAAGGAATCCAGCAGACTTGCTCGATTCTGCAACGCCGCACGCCGCTCCTCAGGTGTCCCACCCTCACCAAACAGTCGCTCAAAGACCATCCGAGGATGCGCCTCTGACGGCAGTGGTGTCGTTGGCGATGACCACGACAAACTGTTCTGATACACACACGCGTAGCCGTTATTGCACACACCCGCAAGTGGATCCAAGTCCATGCATAGTTCCAATGACGGCAACTGGGTGTCTTGCCCAATTTGTTTTGCCGCGAGTTGGTCCGCGGTTGTTCCCAGGTGATAATCAGAACTCTCGGTATGCTTGGCAAACGCCGCACTCAGAAATCCTGAATTCGACGTATCGTGCGTCCCCGGATATGACATCTCCAACTCAAGGTTAGTCACAACGGTCAACTGATCGCGAACCGGTTCTAACGGGCTCAAGCTCGGCGACAACTGCCCCAATACGCCTTGGCCCTCAGGAATCCATTTATCGTGGTGGCATCCCATAGGGATAAACACATACCCCAACCGCGGCACAGGCTTGGCTGCAGTCTTTGCGAGTGCCGTAGCCGCCGGAATCATGGCATCCAGCAAGGGCAATGCCAGAGTTGCCTGCAAGCCGCGCAAGAACGTACGTCTTGGTAACGCCTTCTTTGTGATGATCATGTCGAATTCCTCATCTGAAACGGTACGCTGTTTACAATTCCCAATATAACTGACGAAAACCGATAACCCTCAGATTCCACATCGCGAACAATTTTCCGGATAGCCGGCGCATCATAAAATTCAACGCCGCGGCCGAGCGCAAAGGTTAATAATTTCTCCGTTAATGTTCCGGTAAAAAGATCCGGGCGACTCAACAGGCCTTCCTCTAAACCCGACACCCCCACAAAATCCCCAACACCAGGGAGCCCACCAGACGCATCCATCACACCGTTATCCCCTTCATGCTCACGCCAACGTCCAATTGCATCAAAATTCTCGAGCGCAAACCCAACGGGGTCGATTGTACGATGACAGCTTGCACACACCGCATTCGTGCGGTGCGCTGCTAAGCGTTCTCGCATTGGTAAGTTTGCGGCAACCGCATTTTCTTCCAGAGATGGAACATTCGGCAAAGGCGGTGGTGGTGGTGCACCAAAAATGTTATCAAGCACCCATACGCCGCGAATGACAGGTGAGGTCCTCGTTGCATACGACGTTACTGACAAAATGCTGCCGTGGCGAAGTAACCCACCTCGCTTACTCTCAGGCGTTAGCGAAATTCGACGAAACCGGCTCCCGTAAATATTTGGAATTCCATAATGCTTCGCAAGTCGCTCATTCAAAAACGTGTAGTCCGCACTCAACAAATCGACCACACTCCGGTCGTCTCGAAGCACACTATCGAAAAACATTTCTGTTTCTGTACGAAACGCCTGCCGCAAGTTATCGTCAAAGTCCGGATACAGTCTTGCATTTGGGGTCACGGCTTCAAGGTTACGCAGACGAAGCCACTGCCCCGCAAAGTTGCTAGCCAGATTAAAAGATCGTGAATCGGCAAGCATTCGTCGCGTCTGTCGCTCTAATTCATCCGCATCACTCAGCACTCCACGAATTGCTGCATCAAGGAGTTCGTCGTCCGGAATGCTGCTCCACAGGAAAAACGACAGTCGCGACGCCAGTTCAAGATCACTAATCCGGTAAGCCCCTCCGGCCACATGATCTTCTGGGTCGGATTCCACCCGGAACAGAAAACTCGGGCTCATGAGTACGGCACTTAGCGCCTTCCCGATACCGGCGTCAAAATCCCCCTCTGCCCGCCCCTCTTTGAAAAAGCCCATCGGACGATTTAGATCGTCCTTGGATACCGGGCGACGATACGCCCGACGCATCACCGTCATAAGAATCTGCTCTGCACATTTTTCTTCCAACGACTGACTCGCCTCGGTCGGTTTACACACAAACAACCGTCGGCGACTGGGCGTGTCAGCAACGCCTGTCGCGTTATACGGTCCGGTAATGGATATCTCATACACCGCTGGTGTCTGACGAGGATGCCGTGTCTCGTTAAAGTGAGACTGCAACGGTTGACGTTCTGTTTCCAGAAGTGAAGCTGTCCGCTTAAAAAACGTCACACCGACGTCGTGAGGACCAGCCTCCACTGCAATTCTCGTCTTCAGATGGGCATCCACTAACCCATGATCATCATCATCAGGTGGTTTTTCAATCGTGAACAGCTCAACGCGTTCTCGATCAACGAGCAACTCCAGCGTGTGGTCTTCTGGTTGCCTCAGCCCTCCTACACGTCCTTCACGATTCCTCGCCAAGCGGATTTGAATATCGTACTCGCCGTCTTGAGCAAACGTATACGAAACAACAACTCCACCACGCGTTCCTATAGGAAGCCCTTCCATATGGTCTTCCTGTGTCACATCAGCCGGCACACGAACGACCTCACTCTGCGCTGAAGTAACTGTCGTGCCAACGGCCAACCGACTAACCCGCTGAGCCGCAGATATATAGCGGTCTAGTAGCGCCGGAGACAGATCGCCGACATTGACATTGTCGAACCCATGCCCCGCTTCGTCTGGAGGTAACAGCGCTGCGCCATCGATGTCCAAAGCCAATAAATCACGAACGGCATTCTCGTACTCAGTGCGATTCAGACGACGAAGCGATTCCGTTCGACCAGCAAATGGCCGCGTCTCCGCGACAGCATCTAAATTGGTTTCCAACCATGTTTGCAAGGCAAAACTGTCTGCAACCGGCGGAGGAGTCCGGTTCGGCGGTGGCATCGTACCCGTTCTCAGTTTGCGTACAACTTTTTCCCATACCTCTGCGTGTTCAGGTGGATTTCCGACGTCAAGGCTTTCCAAGCTCAAGCCCGCGGTTTCAAGCCGGTCGTTGTGGCACGTTACGCAATACCGATCAAGGAGTTGTCGATGAGAAGTAGAAGCGTCCTGCGCAGCCACGGAGCTAACGACACAAGTCGTTATAGCCAGTGAAAACGCAGTCTTTGTTATTTGCATTCTCGGCATCGCTACGTTCTTGTCACATGGATATCAGAACACGTAACATTCGTCAGGTTGAGACTAGTTGTACCGGTAAAGCAAGTCAAGAACAAAAATCGACCTAACTCGAAAGAACGCAAAGAGTTAGAACTGATCAATCCTCATTTCAGACACCACTATAATCTCGGTGCCCTTTTCTTTTTGGAGTGTTATGAGCGAGTTAATACAAGCCGTCCGCTGCCACCGTTACGCTGGCCTCGATAAAAATGGAAAACCCGTCCCCACACCAGATCCACTAAAGGACGTTCTGAGGCTAGAAGAAATCCCTGCACCGCCGTGCACTGACGGTCAGGTTCTTATCGATACCTATTACGCTGGCGTCCAATACCCGGACGCCCTACAGGCGCAGGGTTTGTACCAAATGAAACCTGACCTGCCGTACGTCCCCGGAATGGACGTGACGGGTGTTGTGAGAGCGATCGGTTCTAGTGTTGACCATATCGCCGTTGGAGACCGAGTCATTGCACAAATGACGATCGGCGGCCTCGCATCGATAATCAGTGTGGCCGCGACAAATGTCTGGAAAGCACCTCAAAATATCCCACTAGCAAAATGCGCAAATCTCGGCCGGAATTTCTTCCCCGCCTACCACTCCCTGAAAACATTAGGGAATGTTGTAGCCGGTGATCTTGTTCTCGTCGACGGTGCGTCAGGTGGTGTAGGCATGGCCGCGATTGAACTGGCAAAAGCCATGGGCGCACAGGTCATTGCTGGTGTGAGTGTTCCGGAAAAGACCTCTTTACCAAGCGAGGCTGGTGCTGACCGTGTCTTTTGTTACGGTCGCGATCGGAATAGCTACCGCAATTTCAAAACTGATGTTAAACAAGCTTCCGCAGAATTAGGACACCCAGAGGGAGTCGATTGTGTCCTCGACATGGTGCAAGGCGATCTGTTTGAGGCAGCGCTCGTTTCAGTCATTAGACCGCTCGGCATCATTTGCCTCGTCGGCTTTACGGCCGGTCAAAAACCTATTCGGCCAGGAATTCTTCTTATTAAACAAGCGACCGTTGTTGGCAGCATCTGGGCTGGTTGGGCAAAACAATATCCTTCCGCTCACCAGGACAACGTTGCTGAAATCATGGGTTTTTTGGAAAGTGGCTCAATCTCACCACGCGTCGATCGATTGTTTCCAGTACACGACTACCTCAAGGCCTTTGAACTCTTTGAGAACAACCGTGGGCGCGGCAATACCGTTGTATGTTTTAGGGAAGAGTAAGACGAACCTTTTGGTCAAGTTCTTTCTCATGCACTTTGATCATCGAGCTTTTCGGTTCATCTCCATACCCCATATCGATGGCTGCCTGGTACTTCGAGACCATCGCCGATACCACCGGCAACTGAGCCTCATACTCCGTCGCTGCTTCCTGAACATTGACAATATCTTTGTAGGCAGCTTCTAGCGAAAAATCTCCCTCAAACTGACCTTTGAGGATCTTTGGCACAAAGTATTCACCCGCGAAACTCCGAGCACTGCCTGTCGTCAACACATTTGCCAGCGTCTGTGGGGCTAGCCCCGCCTTAACGGCCAAAGGCATAACCTCTGCAAGCGCGGCAATGTTGATGTCATAAATGATGTTATTGACAGCCTTCATAAGCTGCCCCTGTCCAACATCACCGCAATGCACAACAAACTCTCCCATAATATCGAGATACGGTTTGATTTCAGTAAATCGCTCATCCTGCCCACCAAACATCATCGTGAGCGTACCGTTCTCCGCACGAAGCGGTAAGCCAGAAACTGGACAATCGCTGTATGACAACCCGGCTGCTTCCGCACGTGTCGCCAATCTCACGGCGGCACCACGATTCATAGTCGTCGTATCAACAACTGTTACACCTCGACCGCTAGCGACGACACCGCTCTCCCCAAACAAGATAATTTCTGACTCCTTATCCGTCGGCACGCATAAGAACAAAATGTCTACCGCCCGGGCCACGTCGGCGGCATCATTCGCCACCTTCGCCCCTTCTTGCATTAGGAGCTGTTCCGGATGCTTATCAAGATCCCACACCACAAGGCGCACTCCGGACTGCAACAAATTCTTCGCCATACCAAAACCCATATGGCCAAGCCCAATAAATCCTACTGACCGATCTGTCATCTGTTTCCCCACGACTTATAAATCTATTTAGATTTTCTTATTGGTGCCGTGCCAAGACGCGCCTCGAACTAGTTCGTCGCAAGCAATTCTCGCAGCGCGTCGTTTATGTACTCATCGTCTTAAGGCGTACTCGGACCGAAAAACCCGGTCCCAACAATGTGCATGAAGGTGAATTGATCTATTACTTCGCTTTAATAAAACGGTGGCTTTTCGACTTCAACCACTTCAATCTCAAAGATCAAACTGGCACCGGGCGGAATAGGACCCTGCCCTTGTGACCCATACGCAAGTTCCGGTGGAATAATCAGCCGACGAATACCACCAACCTTCATTCCTGGCACGCCTTGGTCCCACCCTTCGATCACATGCCCCGTGCCGACGATGTATCGAAAGAGCTCACGATCTCTATTGGAGTCAAATGATTGCCCCTTATTCCCAGGGGCGGATTTTACATAGATCCAACCGGTATACCAGACCTTAATTCTATCTCCGTTAGCGACCGTGTCACCGCTTCCAACAGTCAAGTCCACGCTACTAAATGTCACAGCAGACGAGGATGGGCTAGTCGGAGAATCACCGCAACCGGTCGCAATAACAGCGCCAACCAACAGAACAACGTTAAACCACACAATACGAAAACTCATGAAGGCCCTCCAACAACCCTACCGCGTTCCCCGCCGACCTAAAACCGTGACCGACGCATAATAAACCTCGGCAAAAACCTTATCACCAACATCACCCATCGCCAGATCGCGGGAGCGTAAACAACCGGTTTCTGACCATCAATCGCGGATATGACTCGTTTTGCAACGCCATCTGCGTTGCCTGCAAATGGTGGAGGTGCCAAACCTGCAGTCATACTCGTTCGAATAAAACCAGGTTTGACACATAGTACCCGGAGGCCTTCTTGATGGTAACGATGGTCAAGTGCCTCAAGATAAGTCGAAAGGCCTGCCTTCGCTGCACCGTAGACACGGCTCGGCGCTCGTCCTCGATCTCCGGCAACCGAAGAAAACACACACAGCGTCCCTCCGCCGTTCCGCAAAAGCCGTTCTTTCGCCTGCTCACAAAACTCGATCGTCTGAACAAAATCAACCTGCATTAACTGCTGCGCCAACCGCACGTCGTTGTCCAGTACGTCTTGCGTCGCAAATACGCCCGCAGTAATCACTACCAAATTCACCTCGCCTAACACCATTACAGCGACATCAAGCGCCTTTGAAAAAGTCTCTGGTTCTTCGAGATCACATAGAACCGTCTGCGGTTCCTGCTCCAAATCGCCTCTCACCTGCAAATCTCGCGCCGTTTTCTGGAGTGCTTCCTGATTGCGACCGAGCAAACAAACCGTGTCACCCCGAGCCACTAGCGCCCGAGTTAACGCTCTTCCCATGCCCTTCGTTGCGCCTAGGACAATACAGTTCATTCTGGATCTCCAAAGATACGCACCGATTGTGCACTCCGAATACGAAGCGTTGGGTCCCAACGACAACGAACCGATTTCCAGTGCGCCAATCGCGGTTCCATCGCTTTAAAATGTTCGGCCCGTGTAAACGCATCTTTGGCCAGATAGATTCGTCCCCCAAGCCCAATCACCCATTCATTCAAAAAATCCACAAGATCTTGCGTATGACGATCAATCGGCAAATCAATGGCCGCCGACATACCGGACAAAGGAAAAGACAGCAGGCCATGGCCTTCATCACCACAATTCTTGATCACGCACAAGAATGCATTCGCATGTCTCTCAGAAAGATGCTGTAGCAATTGACGCATCCCTTCCTCTCCGTGTTTTTCTGGAATCACGCACTGGTATTGGGTAAAACCTCGTCGGCCGTACACTCGGTTCCAGTTTCCGACACTATCCAATGGATAGAAAAAATCGTACGGCGACTGTGTATAGACCCGCGTTCTCGCGCCGTGTCTGTAATAGGTAACATCGTTAAATCGTCCGACTGACCACCGATTGAGCACCCAATTTGGCAAATCACATGGCACGGCCCGTGCCTGGCGAGGTGCCGCTGCCGACAAACCGTTAGCGGTTCGTTTCGACCAGCGCCCCTTGTACACAATGCCACGCCCAAGGTTTCGTCCTCCGGATAACCCGTCCACCCACGCGACCGTAAAGGGCCAATCATTACTGGACTCTCGTAGTTCCGTCAGCAACGTATCGATGTCATTTACGCGTACGCTCTCAGCCGATATCCACGGAGACGGTATTCGATTCATACGAAATGTGACTTCAAGAATGTGACCCGTTAAACCCATACCGCCAATCGTCGCCCAAAACAAATCCGGTTCGTTATTTCGATTACACACAATCGTTCGACCATCTGCTACACGAATCAACAATTCATCGACATAGGAGCCAAAACATCCATCAACGTGATGATTCTTTCCGTGCACATCGGCGGCAACCATCCCGCCAACCGTCACCTCACTAGTTCCAGGCGTTACCGGCACGAACCACCCTCGCGGTAAGAACACTCTTGCCAACATCCGAAGACTGACACCCGCCTCCGATTTCACACGACCGCTATTCGGTTCAAAGTGAAGCAATCGGTCCGCTAACGTCGTACAGGCGACGACCGATTGTGGTGACGCTGGTAAGGAGGCATCGCCGTAGGAACGACCAAGTCCCCGACACAGTGTGATCTCGGGCGGTAATTGAGATAGATCGTCGGTATGAATTTCTTTCCCAACGATCCCAACACGGCCCCAGCCTGAAATTAGCTGTCCTGACATTCCATTGACACACTGTAATTAAAACGGGGCCGGTAAGTGCACGCTTAAACTGGCGGCTAGCAACCAACCGGCACCGCAGACAATCAACGCCGGTGACGAAAGCAACACGTCAACCGGAGAATCCCCTGAATCATTTCTGTAAACCAGCCTGAGATATTCCATCACACCAAAAACGACAAATGGCACTGACCAAAACTCTCTACCACCAACAAGGCCTTGACCATCCATGCAGTACAACGCATACGCCATTACTGTCATTCCGGCAGAAACCGTCAGTGCTTGGTCCAAAAAATTCCGGCTATACCCGATGAGACTCGGTCTATGCCGTGCGCTTAGACCTCCTACGATATCGGCCCGACGCTTCGCTAACGCCAAAAACAGTGCCAACGCCGAAGAACACAATAGCAGCCAATTCGACGGAGGCGCCGACACTAGAGCGCATCCGAGTAACACACGAATGACAAAGCCTGAGCTGAGCAAAAATACATCGACGAGCGGCACCTCTTTACCACGAAGGCAATAGAACAACTGGAGTCCAAGGTAAGAACCAATCAAGCTAACAACCATCCCTCGTTCGCTGGCTACCGCCAAGATCAGAGCCACGATAGCTAGGCTCGCACTAAGCATCAGAGCCGCAGACTCGGATATTTGATTCGCCGCCAATGGCCGAAACCGCTTTACTGGATGGTCGCGATCTCGGTCGATATCAAACCAGTCATTAAATACATACACGGATGAATTGGCGACACACATCGCCAACAGTCCGACACCAAAAACAAAGAAATCGAAAACGCCGCTACCGCCCAATGCAAATGGCACTGGAATAATGACGAATACATTTTTCAACCAATGCGTCGGGCGTAATAAACTCCCAACATGGACAATTGGATGAACAGATTGCGACTGTCTGTCGCTAACTGGTTCATTCATACTTTTACGATTCCGAACGTCGTGTCATGAATTCTCAAATAATTTAGTATTCGGACCAAAACAGTAGAAACCAAGATCGAAAGAACAAACCCGTTTGCAACTTCTATGGCACTCGAATACGAGCAATCCGAACACCGCCCGCTATCCCACCAATCCAAATTTCATCGCCAACCTGAATGGCAGCCGTCCCCAAAATTAACTTGTCGTTTGTAGGGTATGAAAAAATTTCTTCCGACGTCATTGACTCCGTGTCAACCAGAGCCACACGTGACGTAATTCCGTCACACACGCCTTCCCGCATGCATTCGCCGACCCGCGTATTCGTCGGCGTGCTATGACCAGCGGCTAGCAATGTACCGTCTGACGCCCAGTGAACATTATCGACATTAAAACCAACGGCGACAGTCTCCTTCACAACCGGACTCACAGCGCGCGATAAGCGCGTTACCAACTGCCCTCTATACCCAGCGACGTAGAACCAACGGCCATCCGGGGACACTTCAAGGCCATTTGGTCCGATCCCCGTACTCCCTGGAACAAGTGTCCACCCCGGCCCCGCCTGCCATTCCCACACATCATTAGTTCTTGGACTTGTTGCTGCGAAACCCCCTCCAGGAAGCGGAACAACTGCATTTAAACCTAGCCCCTCAGGTGCGACCACACAACCAATCCACGTCATGCTCGGAGTCGCACTCCCTACATCCAATTGAAAAATCTCGATCGCTTCTCGTTGGCCATGACGAACAACGTAAAGTTCGTGCACATCATCAGACCCAGAAAGCAAGCTAATGCCATGGGGCCGAAAGCCATTAGTTGTCATACCAGGACAGGATCCGTACCGCTGCCGGTCATGTTTCGATTGCGATGTAGCTGTCGGGAACACAACAACCGAACTGTGATCGCGACTATCTACCGCCGACAAATAGCCATCGTCCTCCATACTTGAGACGATGACCCACGGAGTTTCCGGAACGGCAATTAGGTCCTCTGGGCTAATCGGGCCACAAGCAAATTGCACATTACCATCCGGTTCACACTGGGCTTCCGAAACACTAAGACCGCCCAGAAAACTAACGACAGTAAATACCAAGACACGCATAGCCATGTGTTTACCTCTCTTTAAATTCCTTCACCCACCACACCGCAATAATGTTTTCAGCGTTATCCATCAGTAGATCGCTATGCACAAACTGGAACCAATGCTACTTCGCTATTGCCAATTCCTGCCGAAGATAGCGCAAACAGAGCACTGCCAGACCAAAAGGAATTCCAGCAAAAACAACTACTAAAGGTGTTGAAATAAGCCCGAGATAAAACAAATACATCCACCAAAAATCAAGGCTATAGGCAAACTGAGATGAAAAATCTCTAGCTTCTCCATCACCTGCTTTGATTTCTGGTCTCGCCTCGCTTCCGACAAGATGACTTATGTTGCGTGGCACAGCATCAAACGCTGCTTCCGCATTCAAAACCAGAGCCGACGACTGCCACTCCCACCGACGAAGTTCAAATGGACGGTACCCTATTTCCTCTGTGTGTCCGACTTTCGAAAAATCAACAAGCACCCCTGGAATCTGGACAAGTGTACTGACGACCAGTCCAGCAATAAGTACCCGCCGCCGCCATTCAAAAGGCTTCAGCGAAAACCACTGCACCAACGGAACACACATAAACGCCAAACCTGGCAGCAAATACCGAGGCCCATAAGACCTATCTGCATCCCAATGTGCAAGCGTCGCGTAAAAACAGAAGAGCGTCAGGACAACGCCGCCAAAGAGAAAAGCCGTACGACGATCTCTTCGAGCAAACTCAACAAGAGACCAAACACCAATAAGAAGTAGCGGGGAATAGAGAAAGACAGACCCTCCAGGACTAATGAGCAAGCCCCAGATCCCGGCCCACATCGAACCAAAACCAGCAGTTGCGTCACGAAGATAACCCGTATCCAACGGATTGCCGAAACGAATCAGATTGTAATAAGCCGTCACTAACAACGCCAGCGCAACAGGGATCGCTACAAAAAGAGTGTTCTTCAGCGTGCGTTTCCAATCCCAATCAGACTCAAGAAGTAACCAGAAACCAACGGGCACCGTCACAAGCGCCAGTTCATGACGTACTAAGAGCGCGCACCCAAAACCAATACCACCGCACGCTAACATCAGTGTCCGTCGTCCACGCATACCCACCCAGACACCATAGACACCACCCAGGACGCAGAATGTTGCCAGTGGTGCATTGAATCCGAACTTCGAATATGGCCAAAGCATCGTTGAAAAACCAAACGCCAAGGCCGTCAGCACCGAAGGCGCTAACCTACCTGCGATAGCCCACGCAAACGAGAACACAAGCCACACAGAAGCCGCCGCCACCACCACACTACCTGTCGCCACAGCCGCTTTCCGCAGCGACTCTGACCGTCCAACTTGACTGCCTACGACATTCTCAACGGTACGCCCGACAAGGTAAAAGGGCACACTGTAAAGCGCATGTCCGATGCCGTACGGGGCATAGTACTGGCCATCTACACCACGATGTGCCTCCATCCCGAATAAGTTGTAAGACATCGCAACCGACCGGCGTTCAACCATATTCTTCGCCACTTCGTAGGTCATGATGTCAGTAGCCATACTGCCACCAGTCGTCAATGCGTATACGCATAAAGTAAAAACAAATACCAGGCGACCCGTTTTCTTCGACGACGACGTCGGAGAAGTAACTTTCGAATCAAGCCTACCGGTCATGCCGTCGCCCTCTCAGAAAAATGAAGACTCTTCAACAAGACCCGTGAAAATACAACCGCCATGGTCAGTGGCACAAATGCACACATCACAGCGAAACCAACCGGCAGAACACCTAGGTAAAACAAGTAAAGCCACCAAAAGTCGAGACTAAACGAAAACTGCTGAGAAAAGTCACGCTGTGCTTCCTCTCCGGAGCGGGATACCGGCGGGATAGGCATTCTACCGGCCATATACGCCAGATTTCTCGGAATTGCTACGAGCGCTGCTTCCGCGTTGAGCTTAAGCGGTGCACCCGACCAGGTATACCGACTCATCTCTATGGAATAGTTCTCGGTCTGTCTCGCAAAGGCATTTTGTGTCTTTGAATAGTCAACTAACACACCAGGAAATTGCACGAATACACTGAGCATAAGAATAACCGGCAGCACTCTTCGAAAACGAGAGAGCCTATTCAGTGAAAAACTAGCAGCCAACGGAATCGTCACGAATGGCAAAACGGGAATCAAATACCGTGGGCCGTAGCTTTCGCCACCATCCCATTGATGCATTCGACAGATCACCGCCAGCAATAAACAAACCTGCGAACCGAATAACACGGCTGTTGATCGGTCTTGACGCCCCAGTAGCCATAGTGAGACCACTCCATATGCTGCAATAGGACAGTAAATAAACCACGCGCGCCCAGGGCTCGCCAATAATCCATACAGACCGACAAGCACAGGCGTGTCAAATCGAACGTTCGGATCACGTAATAATCCAGTATCAAACGGGTGGCCAAAACGAGCGTAGTTATACCCCATCCACAACGAAACACCAACGACAACAGGTACACCGAATAGAGCTAATCGACGAGTAAGTAGCTTACGGTCGTCGACTGACTCCATCACGATCCACCCGGCTAGCGGAATCGCCATGATGCCGAGTTCATGACGGGTTAACAGACCATACCCAAGCACGATCCCACCCCAGGTCAACATCGCCGACCGCTTCGATCGGACACCTATCCAAACACAGTACGTAGCTCCCAATAAACACAATGTTGCCAAGGGTGCGTTAAAGCCAAACTTAGAATACGGCCAGAGAGATGTTCCAAACGCCAGCGCAAAAGCAGCAAATAAGGAACCGACCAGACTGCCCGTAAGACGCCAAGCAAAGAGAAATACTAAAGGAGCACACAACGCCGCGGTGACTGCGCTCCCCACCACAACCGCTGCCTTATCCAACGTTTCCGGCTTACCAAGACGAACATTAAACAGTTTCTGGAAAACTTGTGAGCCAATATAAAATGGAACACCAACTAGTGGATGCCCGATACCAACGGGCGCATAATATTGCCCGTCAAGTCCGCGCTCAGCCTCTGTCTCAAGTACGTTGTATGACATCGCGACAGAACCTCGTTGAACAAGATTCTTTGTGACTTCATAACTCGCAAGGTCAGTCGCAAAACTTCCGCCCGTTGTCGTTAAGTAGATACAGAGAACAATTCCGAAAACGGTGCCCGCAGTTCGCCTGCTAGTCACAACTACGGCCCTTCCGATTCAGGTTCTATATAGGAGTTCACTGTGAGGACTGCGCCACTACTTCACTTCACCACTTCCGGGCGCCACACTCAGAATAACATGACGCGCATGCGGCCATAAATGCCGTTTCTTGATATTTCCCGACCGGACATTTAGACCTCTAAATACAGTTAATTGTCTAAACTATACCTGGGACTCGCTGCCAGTTTTCTGACCAACAGTTCGACAAAAGCATTCATGCTCGCAGCGTCGTCTTCAAAGACGCTACGAATGACGATATCGAAGGCATTAGATTTTTTGGAACGCCGTCCCTACCTAGTCATCCTTACCATTGGGGGCATATTTTCACTAGCTTATCTCTTCGCGATGACATTGTTTCCGCGTGCACACGGGCGAGTTATTGATGGCGATGGCATTCAGTACTACGCCTACATTCGATCCATGGTCTTTGACGCAGATTTTAATTTTTTCAATGACTACAAACTTCTGTACGGCAGCAACGACGGTGGCGTCTGGACAACAAAACGAACCAGCACCGGACACGCGATCAATTTGATGTCCATCGGACCCGCACTGTTATGGCTACCCATGTTTCTCATCGCATACGCGGGTACCTGGACAATCAATTTATTCGGCACGCATATTCCACTGGACGGAATCTCGCTACCTTTTCAACTATCCGTGGGCCTTGCTGGTATTGCTTATGCGACTGGCGGGTTTTGTTTGTGCTTCCGTATCGCAAAGCATCTGTCAAATGCGGAATCCGCATTCTGGGCGGTTCTCGTAACCTGGCTAGCCTCTCCGGCCATCTATTATTCGCTCAGCGCCCCTGCCTACTCGCATGCGACATCTTTATTCGCGGTAGCACTGTTCGTTGACAACTGGTACAGAACGCGTGAACAGACCGAGCTAACACGATACTTACTGCTTGGTGTTCTGTTAGGACTAGTCACGCTAGTACGTTGGCAAGATTTAATTATCGTACTCTTGCCGCTCGCTGAATCCGCGTATGGACTGCTGTACAAGAAAACCTCCTTTGCAGCAACACTTCAACGACTCGGGGTTATGGCAGGAGTAACGGCGCTAGCGTTCACCCCGCAAATACTTGCTTGGCATGCGATATACGGCGAATTACTTCTTACACCTCAAGGCTCTGATTTCATGCGGTGGACTGACCCGCAAGTGTTGTCCGTACTGTTCTCCTGGAACCACGGTCTCTTTTCGTGGACACCGGGATTACTCGTCGCAGTCTGTGGATTCTATTGGCTCGGAAAGCACGATGCGGTGCTAACCTTTGGAAGTGTTCTGGTCCTCTTCACAGCGATTTACGTAAATGCCAGCGTTGAAGACTGGTGGGCCGGAGAAGCCTTCGGAGCACGCCGATTTATCAGTTACTCAGTTCTGTTTACAATCGCCCTGGCGGCGCTCATGTCGTCTTATGAGTGGTTTCGGCTTAAAACATGGGTCCGCTGCACCGCTCTGTGTTTAATCTTATCGAACGTCCTCTTCCTAGCCCAGTATCAACTATCAATGCGAGGCTATGACAACCTCGCGTCATACCCGACGACGGCCCAGCAGGTACTACTTGAACGATTTTTGATCCCGTGGCGATTACTCACGCGACCTCAAAGTAATTAGCCCTTAGAGGGCTATCGCTCACCCACGAATTCTTCTAAACGATGGCACGGACCGACGGTACGTCCCAAGTATGGCTACATTAGACAGGGAACTGACTCTGCGGATATAACCGGAAGCGACCAAGACCAATCACAAAAAACAGCGCCAAGATACAGCGCTTAACCGATGTTGGAGTTTTCACAAACATCGTAGAACTCCGGAGACCACACGTTAGTCGAGAGCTATTTCGTTATGGGTGCCGCGCAGCCGTTACTCGAAGGTCGAGTTGACACAGCGACATCGTTTTCTATGTTTCGTTCACAATTTGATCATAGAACGCCACAAAATCATCTGGGGTATCACCTGCCCGAAACTCCATCGCCGACCGCGGATGAAGATTTAATTGCCCCGTAATGTTGTAAGGAATCAGTGGGCCCCACTCCACCGTTTTTCTAATTTCCGGCATGTATTTTTGTAGTAATCCAATGACGGGACGCAAATTGAACTTCGGATTCCGAAGAAATCCGAGCAGCAATTCCATTGGACAATTACCGGCTCCACGGCCTAACCCCGCCATCGTCGCATCAGCACGGTTCGATCCCAACACAATCGCCTCAATGGTGTTCGCAAACGCCAACTGCATATTGTTGTGCGCATGAATACCAATTTCCTTACCGGTCCCTTTCATCGCATCAGAATACTTACGGTATAGACGATCAATCTGCTCCCGATACAAATGCCCAAAGCTATCAACGATCACCATGGTACTCGCTGGTGTAGGAGCGACCGCTTCTAATACTGTCGCTATCTCCTCTTCTGTGATGTTTGAAACCGCCATGAGATTGGCCATCGTCTCATAACCTTGTTCATTTGCGTGTTGAATCATATCAACAGCTTCAGACACCTGATGCGCATAAAAGGCAACGCGGATCATCCCCAGAACACTATCTTTCGCAGGACCAATCGCTGTTTTCCAATCACTCTTCCCGGCATCTGCCATTGCTGAAAGTGTTAGCCCGGTACTCTCTGCATCGTGGTCGCCTACAACACGCCGCATATCTTGCTCATCGCAGTGCCGCCACGGACCGAACGACTCTTTCGAAAAGAGTCGTTCGGAGTTCTTATAACCAATTTCCATGGTATCGACGCCAGCTTCGATACACGTGTCATAAACGGCGCGAACAAATTCGTCGCTAAACTGGTGAGCGTTGATCAGGCCACCATCACGAACGGTGCAGTCGAGCACCTTTAGTTCTGGTCGATATGTAATCCACGGAGCATGTTCGGACAAAGCAGCGTTATCACTCATAGCACTTTAAAAACCACAATTTACCTTTTATCTTCAATAAACAATATTCTTGGGTCACCACACGATTTTCTATCGAGGCACCCTCTCTAAATCGCACTCTGTGTAAATCAAAAGCCTTCTACTTTTTGTAACGTGCCACAGAGTCACATCTCAGATTTCCTTCGCGGGAAACCCAAATCACACAAAAATAGCTGTATGGCTAAGCTATTTAGCATAGCAGGAATAGACGACGACCCTCCAAAAAGCAGCTATTGGAGCTAGAATGGCCCCAGTCGTGTCCACCTAATTACCGAAATCACCTGTCGCCCCTGCTCATCCGTGCGGACCGGGGGGCGTAAAGTTAAATGCTTGTCGTCCAATTCGTAGTACCGCCTCGCATCAACACCACTAGCACTCGGATCTTCACTTCCAATCCGATGGTGCAATAAATAGCCTTGGTCCCGAGGGCCCGGACACGAGATACAACCGGCTATCTCGTGCACAGAAAAAGGACCGAAGTAACTTCCATACGTTTGCTTTGCGTGCAATGCTTCGTCCGCTGTCGGTTGGTTCGAAACAAATGGTCGTCGGTCAGGCCGCATTAAATGAACGGACATATGACCAGAACGGGCATATAACAGATAGGCCGTCTCGTACTGTTCGGCTTCCACTTCGTAACCGTCAGTCGTATGGCGGGTCACCGACTCCACGCGAAATACCCCAAACAAATTTCGGTGGGTTTCACTCAGGTCGCCCTCACCCAAATCTGGCAGTCTTTCCCATGTCAGCAATGACTGTGACCCATCAGCTCTCACTGGAGGCCTGAGTTCTAAGGCGTCGTCCGTAAAACTGTAAAAACGCTCGTAGTCAGCCCCCGCTCCGCCAGGATTCAAGCTACCTTCAAGGTGGTGGGTGACCATATTTTTTTCTTCGTTGACGGTAAATCTTCCAAAATACGAAGTGTACGCACCGTAATCCTGAAGCGCCTCCTCTGCCGTCGGCTCACCTCTTCCATCTACCACCAGGGCATGTGGAGTTCTGTTCGGTGTCATAAGGGTGACACCCATATATCCAGTTTCGTCATAAATAAGATATCCGACCCGATCCTCGGTCGGGGGTCCCAATAAGGCGCCTTCTGCGTCACGACGTTCGATCTTTATTAACGACCACGCACCAACAAACGGCAGCCTATTCCTTGGAATTGGCGGGGAAGCAAACTCGCCTACGTCATTCGAGTCCACAACTGACTCGCCACCACACGCACACGTACTTACAACCGCAAGAGCCAAAAGCAGATGAATATAGCGAATAGTCATGGGTATCCTCCGACCACACTCACAACAAGCCTGCGCCCCTCACGTCCGCCACTCAAGGACTCGCCTCTCTTACTCACCCAGGGATTCCTTAGGATGCACTAGGTCGCGTGGGGAAATTTCCACTTAACGCTTTTTTGATCAACGCCTTCAAATCATGGGGAAAGTCACTCTTGATGATCCACTCTAAATAGCCGGGATCTTTCTCGCAAACTTCTGCCAACGAAGCGCCTTGATGTTTACCGAAGCTCAATCGCGCTGCTCCGTCTCGCCAGATAAGTTTTCCATCGCCGTCAAGTCGATTCACATTAGCTTGATTACGAACTGACGACAACCCACCCACAGACAGGTCAAGCTGGTCACTCGCCCCAGCGCTTTTCATTTGGCCAAGTAGTACACGAGCTGTCGTGTCGATATCCGCATCTGCCTGATGCGCATCATCTGGTCGCTTACCAACGAATCGCTCAGACGCATCGATCAATGTTCTTGGCTCTAACCGCTGCCACACATGAAGTGGGTCAATGAGCGAGACGCCATCAAACGAAAAGACCACACCGACACGATCGCACTCGGCCTGAAGCATCTGGCGGTCAAACCGAAAGTTATAACCAACAAAATCATTTCCGGATAATGACTCCGTAATCGGCACGGCGACCTCTCCAAAAACCGGCGCATCCTTTACATCCTCGTCCGTAATTCCATGTATCGCCGTCGATTCTCCTGGAATCAAACGTTCGGGATTAATCAATTGGTTGTATTCAACTATTTGCAGCTCCGGTGTAACGGTGACATACGCAATTTGAACGATCCGATCCGATTTCGGCCACACACCGGT
>MDTE01118938.1_pt1 | contig 22069 bp, 15 predicted proteins | sample 811231 | NCBI WGS metagenome assembly MDTE01 (sample SAMN05326651, study PRJNA326480) | marine metagenome | isolation source: seawater | place: Indian Ocean: Red Sea | collected 2010 | reverse complement strand
GCCGGAGTTTGGCGCAGAAGGTAAGCAAAATATCACTGTTGCTCAATTGTTATCTCATCAGGCTGGATTATGTGGAGTTGATCAGGAATTGGTGGTTGAGGACCTCTATGATTTCCCAAAGATGGCTAATCTCTTGGCTGCCCAGAAGCCATTTTGGGAGCCCGGTACTGACGTTGGATATCACGCTATTACTTGGGGCTATTTCCCTGGTGAGTTAATTCGAAGAATAGCCGGAAGATCTCTTGGAAGGTATTTTCATGACACGGTTTCAGGTCCCTTAGAGGCGGACTTTTTTATCGGTATACCTGAGTCAGAAATTAGTCGGTGTGCGGTTTTGATTGGGCCAAACCGGGCACGCACGAAGGTAAAAATATCCGAGCCATCGACTGGTGCCAAGTTTTACTCCAGCGCTCTTTTAAATCCCTCAATCGCTCCTTACCGCCATGCAAGTAGTAATGATTGGCGTCGTGCAGAGATTGCAGCAGCCAATGGTCAGGCTAATGCTAGGGGTATCGCAACTATTTACGGTGCTTTAGCAAACCAAGGTTGTCTTGACGGTACCCGCATTATTTCCTCCGAAGCCATTGCTGCAGCTACTAAAATAGAAGTTGACGGAAAGATTGATAATGTCTTGGGCACGAGGGTTCGCCGCGCTCGTGGTTTTATGCTTAATCATGAGAGAGCTTATGGGCCATATGAAGGCTCTTTCGGCCACGGTGGCGCCGGAGGGTCATTGGGGTTTGCAGACCCGTTAAATAAGGTTGGATTTGGCTACGCTATGAATCAAATGCAGGCAGGTAGTAGCGTAAAGCCTCGATCTCTAAAGCTTGTGAATAGTTTCTATCAATGCATTGGTCAATGATTATCAATTATCTTATTGAACCTGTTCAAAACGGATTCGATGGCGAGATGTGCCAGCATTTGAAACTACGTACTGTGGTCGAGGAACCCCTTGAAAATAGACTAATACCAAGACTATTCGATGATGGATAAACAAATCGCATTATCGCTTGTCTTCGATTAGCGAAGACTTCCACGATTGATTTATCGATGAAAACTCGAAGATTTAGTGCTTCATTTTTGTTCAGGGAAAAGGGACCCTCCTCCACGTTCTTTGGTTCTTTAACAGGGCCAGATTGGCTAGCATCTATTTTAATTATTTTACGTGAGGGCTCATAGGAAATTATTGTTTGTTCGTTTCCATCTGCGGACGTACAAACCTTTACTCCATATTCTGAAGCTCCTTCACTTTCCATCTCGATAGAGAGTTCTATACTATTCGAACCTATATTTTCGATTAACTGTTCTTTATCCGGGGATATGTTTAAGTTATTCCTGCTAAAAGGTCGATAACGCAGCGCTTCTATTTCTTCCGGGACATCTATCAGCATAGTTCCTTCATCGCTGATCGATAATACTCGGGGTAAACTCATCGTTCCTGTCCAGCCCCTTTCCCAGCCTTTTCCCCAATGTACGACATCCATTAGCCATGCCCACATGATTCGCCTTCCCTTGTCATCAATCAAGCTTTCTGGGGCAAAAAAGGAGTTATCATTCCAACTCATCTGCGCGTGGGACTCTGGGTAAAATTGTTCGTCTTTCCACTCACCAATGTAATAACGGCACCCAATTTTGTGGCTAATACACATCAAGATATCTTTGTTACTTAACTTAAAAAGATCAGCACAGGAAACATCCTCATCCAAGGCGATGCCCTCGACTCCGTGAGCAAAGAGATCTCCTGTATATTTCCAGTCACCTTTAAGGGTTGGGGACTTCGCAATCCCCGGATTTTTTCCACCGAAAATAGCGTAATAGGTATCATCTTCCAACCAGCCGAAAGGGTCCCACGAGCGATATCTCTCATGATATTCATCACCCGCTTTAGTCTCGGGAGTTATTACTTCTAATTTTTCCCAGTTGTTTAAGTCGTCATCTAGAGCTACTGCCATCGCATTTCCTTTGTCTACCTGGTGATAACAGATAGTGGGTATTCCATCCTTATTAACGAAGCAATTACCGCTATACATTCCTACTAGAAGGGTAGTTGGGTGATGGCGCCAATGGAAAAGATCCGTACTAGAAATATGACCCCAATGATCCAATTTTTTGCCAAATCGTTGGTCCTGAAAGATATAGAAAAGATGGTATCTGCCTTTCCAGTAGATCGCGCCGTTCGGATCGAAAGGGGCTCCAAAACCTTCAGGAGATACTATGTGGTAGCCTGGCCGGTGAGGATCACTAAGTATTTGTTCGCGGAATCGGCGAGAGGCAAGGGCTGATTGTGCTATGGCTGCCTTATTCATTCTCCCCTCGGAATCTAGTGGGAATGTTTCCCAATCAATTCCTTTTGTATAAACCAAACGCCAAACCCCATCGACCTCCTTCTTTAGGGTATGAGCATAGCTAATGCTGCCGCCTGACGAAATGTGTGTTACTGGAGAGAAAACGGCTTTTTTTCCGTTGATAGTAACTCGAGCTGCGGTGGTATCGATATCCTGAATCGTTTCAGACAATGAGACCCCTTTGCCCCCTGTTTTGTCATCGGTCTGCTTATACTGATACTTTAGACTGTCTTTGGTTGCCCCATGATAGTCTTTCCAGTCTTTCGAATAGAGACTGAGTAAAACCTGAATATCTGATCTTTTTAGGGCATCGCAATGGGCCTGCATAATTTCTAATACCGCCGCCTCTTCCTTTTTCACGTCCAAGGGTAATATCCTTTTTTAACCTGAAATCTTAGTTGAAAGTAATAAGAGCACGGCGCTTCCTGAGTAGTTGTTTGGAGGAAATGAGGCAATGTATATCCCGACTCTTTTGGCAGCAAACTCAGGAAGAAACCCAAGCTCTTCAATGCGTTAAGGAGTGCTAGCAGGTGCACCTTTATTTTGCAGCTCATATTTTACACAGCTACCTTACTGAGATCCCATTAATTCATCGAAGGCTATATTCTGATCAACGATTGCGTCGCTTGCAGTCTCGATGATGACATCCAAAATTGTACCCGGGAAAACATTAGGGGATTGATAAAATTGATCTACTGGAGTCTGACTATCTCTTCCCACCTCAAGCGGTTCATTAGTAAAGTTGTATGGGCGAAATTGAGTTAGCGTACCCTCGCCAGCCTCTCGTTCATTGACAAAGAGCCGCACGAGCCCTTTTTGTTTGTCAGTTCGTATTACCTCCACTCTTATCGATAGGCTGCCATCGGGAAGAACTCCAATAGTAGATATTCGATCCAAGTCACCGAAATAATTTGCCGTGTAGTGAAGACGTCTTTGATAAATAAACAAGGACCAACCGCCAAATTTTCCACCATCGGAAATTATGACTCCATCGTCAATTGCTGAATGTATTAACCGCGCTTTAATACGGTGTGATACGCCAAATAGTCGCGGACCCGCTTTAAAGTGATGTGGGATTACTGCATCTTGGTAAAGGGTCCAACATTTTTTTTGTTCTGGCCACCAACCAGAACCATTCATACTGCTCATATCGTCAAGAGGGAGTACCCCATATCGCTCTGCTTCGTGCCACCAAAGTTTTATTAGTTCGTTTAATTTCTCTGGATGTTGGTCTGCGAGGTTGTCAATTTCCGCCATATCGTCCTCGAGATCATATAGTTCCCACTCCTCGGTCTCAAAGTCGTCACCCTTTCTATGAAATGTTACTGCTTTCCAACCCTCTGACCAGATCGCTCGGTGTCCTGTTGTTTCGAAGTATTGAACCTGTTTTTGAGTACTAGCCAGATTATCGTCCAATGAGCTTGTCATAGAAGTTCCGTGCAGTGGCATTTGCTTGAAACCATTCACATATTCAGGAAGTGACAAACCAATGAGCTCCAGTAAAGTCGGCATTAGATCCACAGCATGATAAAACTGCCGTCGTGTTTCCCCTTTGGCCTTTATTACTTCTGGCCATCGAATAATCAATGGTGCTCGGATCCCTCCCGCATAGGTATTGCCCTTATATCGCTTGAAAGGTGTATTGCCTGCCATCGCCCACCCGAATGGATAAATACTATAGTTCGACGGACCACCTAGATCGTTTAATCGCATCATATTTTCCGTATTAGTAGGCGGATGTCCTCCGCGACTGCGTTGATGGTCATAGCTGCCCAGGGGTCCACCTAAAGAAGCAGCTCCATTATCTGAAAGTGCAATAACAATAGTGTTTTCCCGTTTTCCTAGCGCATCTAGCTGGGCCAGCAGTTTTTCTATCTGTGAATCACAGTGGTCAATAAAACCGGCAAAAACCTCTTGGAATCTTGCGCAAACTTTTTTTTCCTCCGATGTCAGGTCTTTCCAGGCTTGGACACCAGGATTACGGGGAGCAAGTAATTGATTTGAAGGAAGTAAACCGGACGATTTCTGGCGATCTAATATACGCTCTCTAGCAGCATCCCATCCATCATCGAATCGGCCCTTGTATTTATCTGCGAAGTTGCGTGGAACATGGTGCGGTGAATGGCCTGCAGCGAAAGCAGCATAAAGAAAGAAGGGTTTATGTGAATCAGCAGATACCAGTTGACGCAGCCACTTACAGGATTCGCTGATGATGCCTTCCGACAGGTGATAGTTTTCCCGAGATGGTGGAGCAATTCTTTCATTACCCAAGATGAGTTCAGGGTTCCACTGGTTGGTTTCGCCTGATAGAAAACCATAGAATCGGTCAAATCCGCTCTGGAGAGGCCAATGGTCGTATGGTCCCGCTGGACTTGTGTCATCACACGATGCAAGGTGCCATTTTCCGGCCGCTAAATTTTGGTAGCCATGGGGGCGAAGGATTTCTGCTAAATTGGCCGCTTCTTTTGAAATGAATCCGCGAGTATTGGGGTAACCGTTGGTACTTTCGACAACGCGGCCAACACCAACGCTGTGGTGGTTACGACCAGTCAAGAGGCATGCTCGGGTTGTGGAGCAAAGGGGCGTGACATGAAAATTCGCGTAACGCAGTCCCTCGGCGGCGAGGCTATTGATTGCTGGGGTTTCAATGTCCCCTCCATAACAACCAAGTTGGGAGTATCCAACATCGTCTAAAACTATCATTACGATATTGGGCCTCCGTTTCAAGACGCTTTTGCTTTGTAACCACGATGCTAAAGAGCTGTTAGTGGTTTTTTTTATGACACCGTTAAAGTTTCTGTTATGTTCCATGTTTAGCACTTACTTTCTTTCAATTCTCGCAGATGTGTCCTTCGGACGAAACCATTTGTAACCCATAGGAATTAACTTTCTCGTTATAATTGAATACTTCTTAATTCGGCACTGACCATAGACTTTCGTGCTAAAATTGCGAAACCATGGGTTTATGACGAGGTATTTGTGGGACTTAATCTTTATCAAAAAGTATGGAATGACCATTTGGTTCGTCAACTCGATACGGGGCAGTATCAGGTTTTCATGGCGTTACATCTAATTCATGAGGTAACGAGTCCTCAGGCCTTTGGTATGTTAAAGGACAAAAGTCTTAAGGTCGCTTTCCCTGACCGCACTTTCGCCACTGTTGATCACATTATTCCAACGGATAAGCAAGAACGCCCCCTGGCTGATGATATGGCCGAAAAAATGATCCAGGTATTAAGCTCGGCGACCAAAGAAAATGGAATTGAATTTTTTGCTCCTAAGTCTGGAGCTCAGGGTATAGTCCATGTGGTTGGCCCGGAGCTAGGACTCACGCAGCCAGGAATGACAATATGTTGCGGAGATTCACATACATCAACGCATGGTGCATTTGGTTGTATTGCTCTTGGTATTGGTACAAGTCAGGTGAGGGACGTGCTGGCTAGCCAGACTTTGGTTATGGATCCACTAAAAGTACGCCGGATCAATATCCAGGGCACGTTAGCCCTTGGTGTCACCGCCAAGGATGTAACTCTTCATATTATTCGCACCCTAGGTGTTAACGGAGGAGTAGGCTTTGCCTATGAATACGGGGGTTCAGTTATCGACCAGATGTCGATGGAAGAGCGGATGACAGTTTGTAATATGAGCATTGAGGGTGGCGCGCGCTGCGGTTACGTGAATCCCGACCAAACTACATTTGATTATCTAAAGGGTCGAGAGAGAGTCCCAGCCGGAACTGATTTTCTTGCTGCTGTTGAGCGGTGGCGCTCCTATGCGAGTGATTCAGACGCAGATTATGATGATGTTGTGGATATTAGCGCCGAAGATATTAAACCAACTGTTACATGGGGAGTGACACCTGGTCAGGCTGTATCTATAGAAGGTTGCGTTCCGGATCCAAATGATAAGGATGGGCTTGAGAAAACCCTCATAAACGATGCGCTAACATATATGAAACTTTCCGCTAATCAGCCGATAAAAGGAATCAAGATAGATGTTGCCTTCATAGGTAGCTGTACCAATGGGCGGCTAAGTGACTTCCAAAGTGTGGCAGCTGTTATCAGTGGAAAGAAGGTGGCGCCTAACGTTCGTGCGATCGCGGTGCCCGGTTCGGAAAAGGTTGATCGGGAGGCAAGAGAGCTTGGTTTGCATGAAGTTTTTGAGGAGGCGGGTTTCGAATGGCGTTTGCCTGGTTGTTCCATGTGTTTGGCGATGAATCCTGACAAACTTGTGGGTGATGAAGTTTGTGCATCCAGTTCTAATCGCAATTTTATCGGTAGACAGGGTTCTCCAAAAGGAAGAACAATTTTGATGAGCCCCATTATGGTAGCAGCGGCAGCTATCGAAGGGTTTGTTGCAGACGCGAGAGAAGTATTTGATCTTGAAGGAGCGGACGTATGAGCGGGGTAGCGATACGGAAGATAAACGGGCGAGGAGTTTATGTCGAAGGTAACGATATTGATACAGATCGAATTATTCCAGCTCGCTATTTGACCTGCGTTACTTTTGATGAGTTGGGTCCCGCGCTTTTCTACGATGTTCGTTTTGATGAACATGGTCGATCAAAGGGGCATGTACTAGATTCTCCCGAGCGTGCAGGCGCGGAGATTCTGATTTCTGATAATAACTTTGGTTGTGGTTCCTCCCGAGAGCACGCGCCCCAAGCAATTATGCGTTTCGGCTTTAAGGCTGTCATCGCAGGATCATTCGCAGAGATTTTTCACGGCAACTGTACTACATTAGGGATACCTTGTGTGGTTATGGACGACGACCATCGGTCCGAGCTATCTAAGTTGGTAACCAATGATCCAGCGCTCGATATGATGATTGATATTGAACAGCTCCAAATAATTTGTGGGAACCAAGTATTTCCTATTACGATGAAAGAAAGTGTCCGAGAGGCATTCCTTGATGCAACCTATGACCCATTGGATACTCTCTTAGCCTCTGGAGACAAAGTTAATGCCGTGGCTGAAAAACTTGGTTACCTATGAAAAAAATAGAGATATATGATACGACATTGCGTGACGGTACGCAGGGAGAGGGGGTAAATCTAAGTTTGCAAGACAAGCTTGATATTACTGTAGCCCTTGATGAGCTTGGTGTTGATTTTGTTGAGGGTGGTTGGCCTGGCTCGAACCCCAAGGATGTAGATTTCTTTAATGAAGTAAAAGGTCTTGAGCTTAAATCTCTCAAAGTCAGTGCTTTCGGCTCAACTCATCGAGTCGGGACATTGCCAGAAGATGATTTTTTTCTCACTAAGTTGATTGAGGCAGATGCCGATCTCACTTGTATTTTTGGAAAATCTTGGGATTTGCACGTGAGAATGATAGGGGCAACCCTCGATCGAAATTTAGAAATGATTAGGGGTTCGATTGAGTACTTGTCAAACAGAACATCGAAGCCAGTATTTTATGATGCAGAACATTTTTTCGATGGGTTCAAGAGTGACCCAATTTATGCAATTGCCACAGTTCAAGCAGCCGTGGATGGCGGTGCAAAGCGCATTATCCTTTGCGATACCAATGGCGGTGTTCTCCCCCACGAGATTGCTGCGGCAATGAAAGAATTGGTAACTTCGATTAAAGGAATCAAACTCGGTATTCATGTGCACAACGACGGCGGGCTAGCGGTTGCTAATACTCTTCGAGCGATTGAAGAAGGTGCCATTCAGGTTCAGGGTTCGATTAATGGTATTGGTGAGAGATGCGGTAATGTCGATTTAACTACTGTTTTAGCAAACCTGGAATTAAAACTCGGTTACCGATGTTTGCCTCAGGGTCAGATCAAGGGGCTTACCAATTTATCAAGGAAGGTTTGGGAATATCTGGGGTTAAATGGTCCTCTTGGCCAACCGTTTGTTGGTCCGTCAGCTTTTGCACATAAAGGTGGGGTGCATGTGAGTGCGGTTCAAAAGAATCCTGAAACCTATGAACACATTAATCCAGACATAGTGGGCAATTCACGAAAAGTACTAATAAGCGAGTTATCGGGAGGTTCTAACCTTCGAGCGAAGCTGGCAAATAGATATCCTGAGCTCGAGGACTCGGGAAAAGTCAGTGCAATATTAGAGGAAATTCAAGACAAGGAGCATAGCGGCTACTCCTTTGAAAATGCGGATGGTAGCTTTAATCTCATTGTTAGAAGGCACTTGGGTCGGTTTAAACCAGTATTTGATCCTATCTACTATCGGATATACGCGCTTAATAATGAAGAATATTCGCTAGCCAAGGGAATTAGCGAGGGCCTAATAGAAGCAGCGGTTAAAGCGCGTATAGATGACAGTACGTTTTTGTGCGCCGCAGAAGGCCATGGTCCAATCGATGCCCTGAACAAGGCACTTCAACAGGCTCTCGTAAATAAATATCCGGTAATCCGCGACTTACATTTGACTGACTACAGCGTGAAAGTTATCAATTCTTCTGAGAAGACGGCCGCGAAGGTAAGGGTTTTAGTTGAGCATAGTTTTGAAGGTGAGAAGTTCGGTACTATTGGAGTCAATACAGACATTATTGAAGCCAGCTGGAATGCCTTAATAGAAGCCTATCATTACGCTTTACTTCAGCACGCGGAGTTTGTTGGTGAACTTCATTCGTAAGAAGAATCGAGGTTGATTGCTGTATGAAAGTAGACAGTAATTTGGCCTTAAGTTGGGGGGAAATACCCAAAGTCATCCGAGAGCTAGAGCTGCTTGGTTATGATGGGGTGAGTACCTCAGAGCTGAGCCATGATCCTTTCTTTCCCTTATTTCTTGCTGCGGAGCACTCAGAGAGGATTGAGTTATACACCAGCATCGCAGTGGCTTTCGCCCGCAGTCCAGCTAATTTGGCCAGCTTAGCCCATGATTTGAATTCATTCTCTGGAGGGCGGTTCATGTTAGGCCTTGGATCGCAGATTAGGGCGCATATCACTAAACGTTTTAGCATGCCGTTTTCCAACAAGCCCGCTCGACAAATGCGGGAGCTGATACAGGCGGTTCGAGCGATATGGCTAAACTGGTATGAGGGGGAAGCGTTACGTTTCGAGGGCGAATACTATGCCCACACGCTCATGACTCCTGCATTTACCCCTAAAGATATCAAATTCGGTATGCCCAGAATTGCTTTGGCTGCGGTAGGGCCTGTTATGACCCAGGTCGCGGGAGAAGTAGCAGATGGGATAATTTTACATTCCTTTACTAATGAGACCTTTATTCGTCAAGTTACGTTGCCCGCGATAGATAAGGGCTTGGCAAAGTCAGGACGAAGTCGGAAGGACTTTGAGGTTATATATTCGCCTTTCATTATCTCTGGTGAGACTGAGGAGATCTTTGAAGAAAATAAGAAGGCCGTAAGGGAGAAAATATCTTTCTATGGGTCTACCCCCGCTTATAAAAATGTGCTTCGGGTGCACGATTGGGGCGATCTACAAGTGGAATTGAATGAAATGTCCAAGCGTGGTTTATGGGATGAGATGCCAAAATTGATCTCAGATGAGATGCTTAATACTTTTGCCATAATGGATAAGCCAGACAATATTGTTTCCGAAATTAAGAGGCGTTATGGGGATTTTTTAGACCGCACAGATGGTAGCTTCAGCTTCGTAAACTCTGATAGAAGACTAAGTATGGTGGCTGACCTACGCAATTCCCTACCTGAACGAAGATAGGTTGCTTGGAGCGGCATTTTTAGAGTTTTGTTGATAATAGTTCAAAGTCTAAGCTCGGGTAACCATAGCTGGCATAAGTTTTCGAATAATGTTGGAATAACTCGCGCTTAGGGTTAACTCTGTACCCTTTTAACTGCAATAAAGAATGACGTAACGTTATGAAACACTTTAGAACTAGAGGGCCCTATGTCCGATTATAAGCCAATTATCTTTGCTGCTGTCCTGGCTGGGCTAATGATAATTATCTTTGTTGGATACTCTGTGATTCAGCCGGGTGATGATACTGTTGTAATATCGCAGCCAGTTAGTGCAATTGAGCGCGAACCGGAGCAGTTACTAAATGAGGAGCCTGCGTCTGCGCCATCACTCCCCGAAATAAAGTTCCAAAATCGTCCCGAGGACAAACGAGCCGATTTTTCGGAAATTGATAATTCTAATCCAAGAGAGCCTCAGCTCCCGTCGTTTGTTTTACCGCTTTTGGATGATAGTGATCAACTGATTAGAGACGGCGTAGTGAGTCTTACAAGGAATGAGACCATTAATTTCTGGCTTGCCCCGACGGAGCTAATTCGTAAGTTTGTCGTATTTGTAGATAACATTGCGAATGGGAAGGTATCTAGAGATGTTTTGGAGGTTATCGCGCCAGAAAAACCTTTCTCTGTAACCACGATATCGCAGAAAACGTTTCTGTTGGACCCTCTTTCTTACGAAAGGTACGATGAATTTACGGAGGTTTTAACCTCGATAGATGCAAGACGAGCGGCTCAATTTTATGAGTTGTTAGAGCCTTTGTTTCAGGAAGCCTTTGAAGAGCTAGGCTATCCTGAGAAAAATTTTACCTCCATAGTATTTCAGGCAATCGGTCAATTACTTGAAGCTCCCGTAGTAGAGGAACCTATTTTGTTGACTCGGCCGGTTGTGATGTACGAGTTTTTGGACCCCAGTCTAGAGGCATTAAGCGCCTCCCAGAAGCAAATGATACGGTTAGGGCCAGAGAATACCAAAGCTTTACAACTAAAACTCAGCGAGATTGCCCTAGAGTTAAGAACCACATTAAACAACTGATGAGTCGGGACTTACCTTTATCAAGATATACCGTGCTTGATTTGACTGTGGCCAGAGCTGGTCCCACAGCTGTGAGGCTTCTTTCAGATTGGGGAGCCAACGTTATTAGGATCGAGCCGCCATTACAACTGAGTGTCTCCTCGTCTGCCCTATCAAAAGATAGGTATAGTCCTGATTCTCAAAATCTTCATCGCAACAAACGAAGCATTACGATCAATCTCAAGACTCCACAGGGCAAGGCCCTTTTTATGCGTCTAGCTAGCCACGCAGACGTTATTGTTGAGAACTTTCGCTCGGAGGTGAAACATCGCCTTGGCATCGATTATGAATCCGTGAGAAACGCTAATCCATCCATTGTATATGGGAGTATTTCAGGTTTTGGGCAAACCGGTCCCTACCGTGATCGACCAGGAGTAGACCAAGTGGTCCAGGGTACCAGCGGTCTCATGAGTATTACGGGGGAACCTGGAAATGGTCCAATGAGAGTTGGAATCGCTATTAGTGATACTTCTGCGGGTATGTTTCTTGGCCAAGGTATTCTTCTCGCATTGTTGCATCGTGAGCATACTGGCGAGGGCCAATGGGTTCACACCTCGCTACTTGAAGCTATGTTGTCTAAAATCGATTTCCAAGGAGCTCGTTACACCATGAGTGGCGAAGTACCTAACCAGGAGGGGAATTATCACCCTACCAATGCGCCTATGGGTCTGTTTGACACCAGCGACGGGCAGGTCAACCTTGCAGCAAGTTCTCAAAAAATGTTCAAATCTTTTTGTGAGACGATGAACTTGCCCTTATTGCTTAAGGACAAGCGATTTAGTTCCTTTGAGGATAGATTTAGCAATCGTTATGAGCTAAATGAGTTAGTAAATAAAGTAACCCGTAAATATTCTACTGCTCAGGTAATAGAGAAGCTCAATGCAGCAGGATGTCCGTGTGGTCCAATTTACGATATTGGGGAGGCATTTGAAGACATGCAGGCTAAGCATCTCAAAGTAGAAAGACCCGTCTCTCATAAAACCCTAGGCAAATTCAATCTTGTTAGATCTCCAATCAATTTGACCGCTTTTGAGGAACGAGAGGAGTTTGATCGGCCAGGTCCTGAACTAGGTGAACATACAGTAGAAATTCTTGTGGAGATGGGATTTGAAGAAGAGGAAATTAATTCTTTGAAGGAGCAGAATGTAATTTAAGGACGAGTGATCTATGGATTTGAGCACAGAAAAAATGAGAGCTTACTTGGAAGGAGGAATCGGTTGGATCGTGTTTAACAATCCGGCGCGCCACAATGCTGTTTCCCTTGAAATGTGGAAGGCCCTGGCCCTCATACTAGAATCGTTTCATTATGACCCGAGTGTTCGCGTAGTGGTTATGAAGGGTGAAGGATGCAAGGCCTTTGTTTCTGGCGCAGATATCTCAGAGTTTGATTCTAAAAGGAGCAACATTGAACAGAAGCGAGATTATGCTGATGCATCGGGAAAGGCTCAAAAGTGGATAGAAAAGATGGAAAAGCCCTTGATTGCAATGATTCAGGGCTATTGTATCGGTGGTGGTCTAGCGCTCGCTATGAGTGCAGATATTCGGTTTACTACACCCGACTCAAAGTTTGGCATACCTGCGGCAAAACTCGGCCTGGGTTATGAGTATAGTGGACTAAAAACCCTTTGCAATTTGGTTGGTCCTGCGAGGGCAAAGGATATTATGTTCACCGCTAGACTGATGGATTCTGAGGAATCCTATCAAATGGGTCTTGTAAATTTCATTGTGGATAACGACTTGATTGAGAAAACGGTTAAGGAATACGCTGAGATAATCTCCAACAATGCTCCGCTGACTATTGAAGCTGCTAAGGGGGCTATCAACGAGTTTTGTAAGGACCCTGGAGACAGAGACTTGGCTAAGGTGCAGTTGATGATTGATAAATGTTTTGACAGCGAGGATTATAAAGAAGGTCGCCTCGCATTCAAGGAGAAGCGAACTGCTAGGTTTACGGGAGACTAGTACGGACAACCATATTTAAACTAGGTCGCTTGGTAATTCAATAAAAACAGGGCTAGACTGATCTATCTGTTCTAACGGCCTTCACTAAGTGATTGATTCCAATCTGCAAGCCTAGAAGCCTGTGCCTCGAAAAGTTCTTCGATGTCGCCGTTTATCGATATGCTTAAAATTTGGTCCCCCTGACTTATACTATTTACAACGTCCTGGTCCTCCTCGCTAACTACTTCACCAAAAATAGTATGTGCATCATCAAGGTGGGGCGTGGGTACATGCGTAATAAAAAATTGGCTACCATTTGTGTTTGGGCCAGCATTGGCCATTGAGAGTTTCCCTGGCCGGTCGTGTCGAAGAGATTTGTGGAATTCATCCTCAAATGTATAACCTGGCCCGCCAGTACCTGAACCCAACGGACATCCACCTTGGATCATAAAATCACCAATCACTCTATGAAAAGTTAATCCGTCATAAAAATTTTTCAAAGCTAGATTAACGAAGTTGGTAACTGTAACTGGAGCTTCGGTCGGAAAAAACGAAATTTTAATTACACCTTTGACTGTTTCAATCTGAGCAGAAATACTCATTTGATCCCCTAGCGTTTGTCCATATCTACATAGTCTCTCGCAACTGGACCCAGATAAAGTTGTCTTGGCCGCCCAATTTTAAAACCATTGCTGAGCATTTCATCCCAATGCGTAAGCCAGCCTGGCATCCTACCCAATGCGAATAAAACAGTAAACATTTTGACGGGAATGCCTACGGCCTTAAATGTAATTCCAGAGTAAAAATCCACATTAGGGTAAAGTTTACGTTCAATGAAGTAGTCCTGCTCTCTTGCAATCGTCTCCAGCTTTTGAGCTACCTTCAATAGTGGGTCATCAAGGCCGAGTTCGCTGAGCACTGCATTACAGCTTTCCTGCATGACTGTTGCTCTTGGGTCAAAGTTTTTATAAACGCGATGGCCAAAACCCATGAGTCTAAAGGAGTCATTTGGATCTTTTGCCTTGGCAACGTACTGTTCTATTCGGGATTCATGACCGATTTCTGTAAGCATATCTAAAACAGCTTCATTTGCTCCTCCATGAGATGGTCCCCAAAGTGCAGCAATACCTGCTGAAATTGCGGCATACGGGTTTGTTTCAGTGGAGCCGGCGAGTCTAACCGTTGAAGTAGAGGCATTCTGTTCATGGTCTGCGTGCAAAATAAAAATTCTATCCATTGCCTTCGCAAGAGTTGGGCTAACCTTTGCAGGTGCTCCTTTTTTTCCGAAGCACATATTCAGAAAATTTTCTGCGTAATTGAGATCTGGATTCGGAGGAACAAAATCTTCCCCAATAGACTTCTTATAGGTCATAGCCGCTATGGTGGGGATTTTTGCAATTAGATTAAAAGCAGCTTCTTTTCTTTGAACTGCGTTATAGATATCGAACCCTTCGTGATAGCAGGATGCTAATGCCGCTACAGAGGCACAAGTCATCGACATCGGATGGGATTGAGAGTTGAAACCATCGAAAATGTGTTGAAGTTCCTCGTCGATAAACATTCGTTCTTTAATTTCTTGTTCAAAGCCTGCAAATTCTGCCGCTGTTGGCAGCTCTCCATTCAGCAGGAGGTAACATACCTCTAAATGGCTAGACTGCGCGGCCAGCTGTTCTATTGGGTAACCACGATAGAGAAGGACGCCAGCTTCCCCATCAATGAATGTAATAGATGAATCACAACTTGCCGTTGATAGAAAGCCAGGGTCATAAGTGAATATGCCCTCACTGATGAGTCCTCTGACATCAACAACATTTAGCCCCATGGTGGCTTGTAACACGGGTAACTCTGAAGTTTTCCCATCGATAATGATTTGCACTTTTTGGGTCATTGAAATTGCTCCATGACGAACACGCTCTCTCATTTTTCAACACGACGATCACCCGCTCGAGCGTGAACTCGGATCATTACATGTAATCAAAAGCGCCCTTACTTGTAAAGCTCTCCGATAATAATCATCGCCTTTCTTTTGCATTTGTTTTTTTTTCTTAAAAAATCTAAGATGCTTATTTTAATATCACATCCCGAGAACCTTTAGTTTTTTGAACACGCAGAAAAGACCCATTAATGTTGGAATTAGAGACCTCTTAGTTTTCCGCTTTCCTATAACAGCAATTACTTCTATCTCGCATCGGATAGCGGGCGTAGTGCTTTTTTTGGGACTGTTCGTGATGTTATTAGCATTACAAAAGTCTCTGCAATCTGAAGATGGTTTCAATTTCATTAGAGCGCAGATGGCCTCGCCATCAGGACTATTGATTTTTTTCTTTGTGATGGCACCTTTTGTTTTCCACTTCGTTGCGGGCATCAAGCATCTCCTTATGGACCTCGGTTTTGGAGAGACATACGAAGGAGGGGCTTTGGGAGCTAAATTAGTATTTACAATATCCGCCTTTTTAATCGCTATTATTATGTTTTGGCTGCTAACTTGAATCTCAGAAAATTCAAACTTATGGCTGTCAGTGGGGTCACCGATTGGCTCATCCAAAGGATATCTTCCATCGTAATTTCTTCGTATACAATTTGGATGGTGTTCTGGTTAATATCGACAGAAGAAGTTGATTATCATGCCTGGACAGCTCTTTTTTCAAACTTTTGGATGCAGATTTATACGGTGGCGACTATCCTTTCTATATGTAGTCATGCTTGGGTGGGATTGTGGACGATCGGGTCTGATTATTTGACGCCCCGACAATTTGGTAGTTCAGCGCCTTGGGTGAGAGCTTTTTATAACATCGTTTGTTTTCTCTCATTGTTACTGTACGGAATTTGGATCCTAATTATTATGTGGAATTTAACGTGACGAGATTACCGGAGTTAGAGTTCGACGCCATTATTATAGGCGGCGGTGGGTCGGGAATGCGAGCAGGACTTCAACTGGGGCAGTCTGGTTTTAAAACGGCTGTATTGTCAAAGGTGTTTCCCACCAGATCTCATACGGTGTCCGCTCAGGGGGGTATAACTTGTGCGATTGCGAGTGAAGATCCCAATGATGACTGGCGATGGCATATGTATGACACGGTAAAGGGCTCTGATTACATAGGGGATCAGGACGCCATTGAATACATGTGTAGTGTCGGACCCGAAGCAGTCTATGAGTTAGAGCATATGGGACTGCCCTTTTCAAGGAAGGAGAATGGTCGAATCTACCAGCGACCTTTTGGAGGTCAGTCAAAAGATTTCGGGAAGGGAGGGCAGGCGGCGCGTACCTGTGCTGCTGCAGATCGCACTGGACATGCGCTATTGCACACCCTGTATCAGGGCAACTTAAAAGCCGGGACCGTCTTCTTTAGTGAATGGTTTGCGGTCGATTTGGTGAAAAATTCGGCGGGAGAAGTGGTAGGTGTTCTAGCGATTTGCATGGAAACCGGAGAGGTGCACCACGTGAAGTCGAAAGCTACAGTAATCGCTACCGGAGGCGCTGGGCGCATTTACGCCTCAACTACAAACGCTCTTAGTAACACTGGAGATGGAACAGGAATGGCGCTCAGGGCGGGATTCCAAATGCAAGACATGGAGATGTGGCAGTTTCATCCAACCGGTATCGCCGGCGCGGGCACTCTCGTAACAGAGGGTTGTCGTGGAGAAGGAGGTTTTCTCATCAATAGCGATGGTGAAAGATTTATGGAGAGATATGCTCCTAATGCCAAAGATTTAGCTGGACGAGACGTCGTTGCCAGGAGCATGGTTCTAGAAATTATGGAGGGGCGAGGAGCCGGGAAGGAAAAAGATCATGTCCTACTGAAACTTGACCATCTAGGCAAGGAGATTCTGGATGCTAGGCTGCCTGGTATTCAGGAGCTGTCGAAAACCTTCGCCCATGTCGACCCCGTTAAGGAACCGATTCCTGTCGTTCCCACTTGTCATTACATGATGGGAGGGCTCACAACAAACATTCATGGCCAGGCTATAACGGTTGACGAGGTTGGTAACGAATCTGTCGTACCCGGTCTATACGCAGTAGGAGAGGCGGCTTGCGTCTCCGTTCATGGGGCTAATCGTTTGGGCGGAAATTCCCTCCTAGACCTCGTGGTATTTGGGCGCGCAGCCGGTTTGTTTATAACCGATGCACTCAAGTCAGGAATTAGTATGGCTCCCCCTTCTAACGACGACCTCGATTCGGCGATGTGTAGGTTGCGGCGATGGGATGAGGCTCCACTTACCAGCGACACAGTGCCGCTCCTGAAAAAAGAGTTACAAAACTGTATGCAACTCAATTTCGGAGTTTTCCGCGAGGAAAAAAATATGCAGGAGGGAATGAAGAAATTGCTGGAGTTGAGAGATCGGATCAATCGGGCTGGTCTCTCAGATAAAAGCAAAGTTTTTAATACAGCTCGTTTCGAGGCTCTTGAGTTGCAAAATTTGCTGGAGATTGCCGAAGCAACCGCTATTTCAGCCGAAGGAAGGAAAGAATCTCGTGGAGCTCATGCGAGGGACGATTATCAAGAGAGGGATGATGTAAACTGGCTGGCACATTCAATTTATGATCCTCTGACGAAGCAGTTACGAAAGAGGGCTGTTAACTTTGAGCCGAAAACGATGGAATCTTTTGAGCCAATGGCGAGGACCTACTGAGAATATCATGTTAGTTAGTGTTTACCGTTTTAACCCAGAAGTGGACTCTGAACCCTATATGCAGGATTTTTCGGTGGAAATCCCCGAGAATAGAGACTTGATGGTGCTAGATGTTTTGTCCATGCTTAAGGAATCCGACGACTCATTGAGTTACAGAAGATCATGTCGGGAGGGAGTGTGTGGCTCGGATGGTGTAAATATGAACGGCAGGAATGGACTGGCATGCACAACTCCTGTTTCAACGGTTGTGAAGGGTGATAAGCTAAAAATTAGACCCTTACCAGGGCTTCCAGTAATTCGTGATCTAATCGTTGATATGGGCGACTTCTTCAAGCAGTACGAGAAGGTAAAGCCCTATTTGATTAATGATGAAGAGCCCCCCAAGCAAGAGCGACTTCAAAGTCCAGAAGACCGTGAAAAGCTCGACGGCCTCTATGAGTGCATCCTTTGTGGGTGCTGCTCGACGGCGTGTCCTTCTTTTTGGTGGAATCCCGACAAGTTCGTCGGCCCAGCCGGGCTTTTGCAGGCTTATCGTTTTTTGGCAGACACCCGAGACACTGCAAAGGAGGAGAGGCTTGCTGAACTCAAGGACCCGTTCAGCGTTTTCCGCTGCCGTGGAATCATGAATTGCGTGAGCGTATGTCCCAAAGGGTTGAACCCAACCAGGGCGATTGGGCACATCAGGAATATGCTTCTCAACAGAATTGCCTAAGCAATAATTAGAACACCTTCGCAAACTCCACGCCAAGCGTTGAAAATAGGTGCTGGATTCCCATTTTGCCAGTACAATTGCAAATTTCGACAAAGGTCATAGGTTATGGAAGACGGCATGATGGCTCGCCTTTGGCGTTCCGGGCATATTTCTGGTGGAAACGCATCCTATGTTGAAGAGCTTTACGAGAGATATCTGGCAGATCCCTCAGAAGTGCCTGATCAATGGCGAAGCTATTTCGACTCGCTTCCCCTAGTTGAGGGCTCTTTGGCGGCAGATATTTCCCATAAAACCATCCAGAATCACTTTCTACTGCTTGCAAAAAACCAATCTAGGGTCGCTCCTGTGTCGGCGAGCAGTATCAGCGCCGATTATGAGAGAAAGCAGTTTTCAGTGAGCGAGTTAATTAATGGATATCGGCGTCGTGGCCACTTGAAAGCAAACCTGGATCCCCTGGGCCTCATAGAAATCTCGGAAGTCCCCAAACTGCAGTTAAGCTACCATCATCTTTCCGAAGCCGATCTCGATACTCAATTCCAAGCCGGGAATCTTTTTTTCGATGGGAAAGATGCTGCCCTTATAGATATTGTGGAGGCGCTTGAATCTACATATTGCGCCTCTATTGGTGCGGAATATATGCACATCAGTGATGAAGTGGAGAGTAATTGGATCCAGCAGCGGATGGAAAGTACTCGCTCTCATTTTTCTTATGGTGAAGGGGTAAAAAGCCGAATACTCGATCGCTTGATAGCCGCTGAGGGGCTCGAAAAGTATCTGGGTACCAAATACCCCGGTACAAAGCGCTTTGGTCTTGAAGGAGGCGAAAGTTTTATTTTGTGCTTGGCAGAACTGATACATCGGGCAGGATCAGCAGGCGTGAAAGAAACCGTGATGGGAATGGCTCATCGAGGGAGAATCAACGTTTTAGTTAATCTAATGGGTAAAGATCCAGCGGATTTATTTGATGAATTCGAGGGAAGATATGAGCCTGGTTTTGGCTCTGGTGATGTCAAGTACCATCAGGGTTTCTCCTCAAATCTGATGACTCCTGGCGGAGAAATGCATCTAGCGCTTGGCTTCAATCCGTCACATCTTGAAATAGCTGCGCCAGTTATTGTTGGTTCGGTTCGCGCTCGCATGGATCGGAGAGAGGATTACTCAGGGGACAAAGTTCTTGCAATAAATGTTCATGGTGACGCCTCATTTGCCGGTCAAGGTGTTGTAATGGAAACCTTTCAAATGTCTCAGACAAGAGGGTTCTATACTGGCGGAACTGTTCACATTATCATCAACAATCAAATAGGATACACCGTTAGTAAGCAGGAAGACGCTAGGTCCACTCGGTATTGCAGTGAGATATCTAAAATGATTCAGGCGCCGGTATTTCATGTTAATGGGGATGATCCCGAGGCCGTCTTATTTGTGTCGCAACTAGCATTAGATTACCGAATGGAATTTAGAAAGGACGTAGTCATCGATATTGTTTGTTATCGGCGTCGTGGCCACAATGAGGGAGACGAACCTTCCATAACCCAGCCGGTCATGTACGAGACCATTGCTAAACATCCTACAGTAACAAATATATATGCAGCAAAATTAATCAACGAGGGGGCCATTGATGAGAATCAATATCATCAACGTATGGAATCTTATCGCGACTCCCTTGACGCTGGGAATGCTGTAGCGTGGAATTATTTGAAGGAGCCTGATACATCCTTATATGTTGATTGGAGTCCCTACCTTGGTCATTCATGGGATACTCCGGCGGACACAACAATTTCAGCGAAGCGCATTAAGGAATTGTCAAGCCGGATGGATGAGATTCCTGAAGGATTTGTTTTGCACAGGCAAGTTACGAAGATAGCAGAAGATAGAAGAAAAATGGGTGCCGGAGCTCTATCGGTGAACTGGGGTTTCGCAGAGGTGATGGCATATGCCAGTCTCATTTCAGAAGGCTTTCCTATTAGGCTGACAGGACAGGACGTGGGAAGAGGCACGTTCTCGCATAGGCATGCCGTTTATCACGATCAACGGAGTGGTGACACCTATGTGCCTCTACAACATATAGAACCTGATCAACCATCTTTCATGATCTACGACTCTTTTCTCTCGGAGGAGGCTGTGCTCGCCTTCGAATATGGCTATGCGCAAACAAGCCCAAGGACCCTCGTAATATGGGAAGCTCAGTTTGGTGATTTCGCAAATGGGGCGCAGGTCGTAATTGATCAATTCATCACAAGTGGAGAGCACAAATGGGCAAGATTATGCGGTCTGACGTTGATGTTACCCCATGGGTATGAGGGTCAGGGCCCCGAACATTCCTCTGCTAGACTAGAGCGATATCTGCAGTTATCTGCGGAGCATAATATTCAGGTGTGTGTGCCGACCACACCAGCTCAAATTTTCCATTTGCTGCGTCGGCAGGCGATCAGGCCTGTAAGAAAGCCACTTATTATTATGACACCAAAAAGCTTGTTACGTCATAAAGAAGCCACCTCAACACTTGAGGAATTGTGCTCTGGGGCTTTTCGGACGGTGTTACCAGAAGTCAACCCTCAGTATCCTCATAAGGTTACTAGAGTAGTCTTGTGTAGTGGAAAGGTATACTACGATTTGCTAACGAAGCGTCGTGAAGATCAACTAGATAACGTAGCAATTATACGCATTGAACAATTATATCCCTTTCCTGAAGCTGATTTGGCAGAACTCCTCAGTGAATTTCCAAATATGGAAACGGTAGTCTGGTGCCAAGAGGAACCTATGAATCAGGGCGCCTGGTACAGTAGCCAACATCATATTCGTCGCGTAATACATTCTAAAAACCCCTCTTTGTATCTACACTATGCTGGTAGAGATGGATCGGCGGCGGCAGCGGCGGGATACATGTCTCTGCACGTTCGGCAGCAAGAAACCTTAGTTAATACTGCCTTGTACAAAAAAGATTTGGATTAGCTTAACTTTAGGATGAAAACATGATTGAAATTAAGACGCCCGTTTTCCCCGAGTCCATTGCTGATGGTGAAGTAGCAGCTTGGCATGTTGAAGTTGGCGATACGGTAAAACGCGACCAGGTCTTAGTAGACATAGAGACTGACAAGGTCGTTCTGGAGGTTGTAGCTCCAGACAATGGCATCCTAAAAAAAATTTTCAAAGAGGTGGGCGAAACGGTCTTGACGGAAGAAACTCTTGGTGAATTTGAACCGGGAGTGCTCGATAATACTACCCCATCTACTAATGAGAATATGGGACTGCCGCCTAATCAATCTGACGGCTCGAAAGAAACTCCAATCAGCCCAGCCGCGAGGAAGTTAGCGAAGGAAAATAAGATCAAAGTTGATGAAGTCGAGGGCACTGGTAAGGGTGGAAGGATAACCAAAGAGGATATCCTCAGGTCGGTGGCAGCGATTGCGCACACCGATGAGTTAGCTGACAGACTCCAATCGGCGACCCAGGTAGCAGAAGCGTCAGAATCGAATTTGGTCCCGCAGGAGCGATTAGAGAGACGTGTTCCCATGACGCGACTTCGAGCAAGTATTGCTCAAAGGTTGGTGGAGGCGCAACACAATGCAGCTATGCTAACTACTTTCAATGAAGTCGATATGGGCTCTATTATTGATTTGAGAAATCAATACCGAGAAGCTTTCGAGAAAGCGCATAACGGTACGAGATTAGGTTTCATGTCTTTTTT
>MDTE01169955.1_pt1 | contig 22073 bp, 14 predicted proteins | sample 811231 | NCBI WGS metagenome assembly MDTE01 (sample SAMN05326651, study PRJNA326480) | marine metagenome | isolation source: seawater | place: Indian Ocean: Red Sea | collected 2010 | reverse complement strand
TTGTCGGGAGGCGAACAACAGCGGGTTGCCATAGCACGTGCCCTGATTCATCGGCCGCGCCTAGTCCTTGCCGACGAACCCACTGGAAATTTGGATGTCACTACTGGGTCGAAAATTCTGGCCCTATTCCATGAGTTAATTGCCAGTTCAGAGATTTCTGTGTTGATGGTCACACACAGCAAAGAAGCCGAACCATTTGCTGATCGCATCTTAGATCTTGTTGACTATCGGTTAGAAACAAGGAGCTGAAATTGCGTTCCTTAGCCTTGTGGAAGACATCCTTTCGTTATCTGTTTCGCAGCTACGTGTATTTGTCTCTTTCCGTCTTAGGCATAGCAATCGGCGTGGCGGTGGTGGTAGCAGTCGATCTTTCAGGGACCACCGTTTCGCGACAACTCAGGTTGTCCAATCAGGCGGTTCAAGGACTTAGCACGCACCAGATCGTATCTGGTCCAGATGGAGTTTCAGAACTCCTCTACGCTGAACTGCGTCGTAGCGGCAGTCTGGAACTGGACATTGCCCCCATCATCGAACGCCTTGCTAAGATCGAAAACAGAGACTACATCGTAACTGTAATCGGAGTCGATCCATTCGCGGAGCTTTCCTTTCGACCATTTATTGGTAACGGTGGGGGGCAACACAGGAATACATTGATCGAATTACTTTCCGTACCTAATAGCGCGTTAGTGGCCAAAAGTTTCGCGGGCCTTACCAGACAACCTATGATAGGTGACACGGTTGCAATTGATGTTTCCGGTACGTTCAAGGAATTGCATTTAGTTGGAATTATTGATCCAGATTGGGTACCTGAACAAGCTGGTTTACAGTCTCTCGTGTTCACCGATATATCTACCGCACAAGAGCTATTTGATGATGTAGGGATGGTCACGAGAATAGACTTGAAATTGCCTTCAAATGCAGGATCGAGCGAGGATATCGCAGCTATTCAAGATAACCTGCCATCTGAGGTCTGGATTCTGCCGACAAGTCTGCGTACCGATATGGTCCGCGAAGTGACCAGAGCATTTGATTTGAACCTTACGGCACTAAGTTTCCTATCGTTGATGGTCGGTGTTTTTCTGATTTACAACACAATGAGTTTTTCAGTTGTTAGACGTAGAACAACAATTGGACTATTGCGTTCTATTGGGGTGACTCGCTTGCAAATAATGGCTTTATTCATTGGGGAAGCCTGCATTTTGGCCTCAGTCAGTTGTACGGTAGGCTTAGTGATTGGAGTTGGTCTTGCGACCATTCTTCTCGATATTACTACTAGAACATTAAGCGACATATTCGTTGCTAGCAACGCATACACGATCAGAATCGATTTCATGATTTTGCTGAAAGGCGTAATAGTAGGAGTATTGGCTACGCTCGCTGCCGCAATAATTCCCACGTTTCAGGCGACATCAGGATCATCAACGGCGACTACCCGAGTTTCATCGGCTGAGGTAGCATTCCGAGGGAACTTAAGGCGGATATCGGCTCTTGGTATCATGATCGCTGGTCTAGGCTGTGGCCTCCTATATGCACCGTTTGAAAGTGTGTTCATGAGCTTGTGTTCGCTGGCTTTTGTCACTGTTGGTATGACTCTTCAGGTTCCCGGTTCCATTTCTGTGATTTCGAAAACCTTTACCTGGATCCTACGTCGGCGGGCCTCTGTAATAATCTTCATCGGATTGCGAAGCCTTGAGGCATCGTTGAGTCGTACTGCTATAGCCGTATGCGCTTTAGCGCTTGCGGTAGCTGTAACTATAGGTATAGGGCTCATGGTGAACAGTTTCAGAACTACGGTTGATGAGTGGTTAGTTACCTCCTTGGATGCTGATATCTACGTGTCACCTCCTTCTATCAACTCCGCTACACTTAATGGATATTTGGATACAGAATTGTTAGATATACTGGAAACGCATGAGGGAATCTGGCAGATTACCAAACTGTATACAACCGAATTAGGGACCCAGGCCGGCCATATAGATATAGCTGTGGTCGATGCTCCAACAGATATCTTGGAGGTCTCTTTGGCTCTTAAATCATCAGTCGAGGACGTGTGGGATCAGTTTGCTGCTCCTGATGCCGTTTTAGTTTCTGAGGCATACAGTTTACATAATGACGTGTCTGTTGGGGATACAATCGAATTGCCGACCTCTAACGGTCCGATATCGTTTATGATAGTTGGAATATATCGCGACTACAGTTCTACCAGGGGTGTCCTGATGTTTCATCATGAGAGTTACGATTTGCATTGGGAAGGTCGGAGAACATCATCAGTTGCGATATATCTTGATGATGACACCGACCGGGCACTAATGATGACCCGTTTGTATGAACTCTCTCAACCTTACCAGCAGTTGCAAATCCGAGACAGCAGAGAAATTTACACTAGTTCTTTAGCAATATTTGATCGAACTTTCGAATTAACCTCAGTATTACGGAGCATAACGGTCATTGTTGCCTGCATCGGTATTTTGAGTGGACTCGTAGCCCATCAAATCGAAACTGTGAGAGAAGGAATGATTTTCCGTGCGATTGGATTAACACCCAGACAATTCAGAATCTTTATTGGCATGCAAGGCGTATGGATGGGGGTCTACTCGGGCCTGTTGGCTGTGCCTCTGGGCTTGGTCATTTCGTGGTTTCTCATAAATGTGATTAATAGACGATCATTTGGCTGGGAAATGACATTACAAATGGATTGGCTCATCATCGGCCAAGGTTTTGCGATTGCGGTTGGTGCGGCTACCGTTGCATCCTTGTACCCTGCATTCCGGCGTCAAGCAGGCAAGGTTGTAACAGAAATGAGCAGGGATTTATGATCAGGATGTTTATCCTAATATTAGTCGGGGTGGTCCTGATGCCGATGACAGTATCTTGTGGTGAAACCGATGCTACTCTTGAAATTCGGCCTTCGGTAAATCCAATCTCCTTCTTGTCAGAGAAGGTTGAGAGTGACTCGCAATATGAGGAAGCTTCTCCGGGATATGTCTGGGTGTTCCCGCGAGACCATGGTTCCCATGAGGCATTCCGCAATGAGTGGTGGTATGTAACAGGCAATCTGACCGACGGTAGAGGAGCCAAGTACGGATTTCAATTGACGATATTTCGGAACGGTATAAATCGAGCGTTGCATACCCGCAGCACTAACTGGAGTGTTAACAACGTCTATATGGGTCACTTCACGATAACGGACATTGACAGTGGGCAGTTTTACCAGAAAGAGAAATTCAGTAGGGATAGCTTGGGGCTCGCGGGTTCCTCTGACACCGATTTGGATGTGTGGATTGATAATTGGTTCATACGTCAAAATGGCGAGAGCATAAATATAGCCGCATCCTCATCTGACGTCAGGCTCCAGCTGAACCTGCAGTCGATCAAGCCAATTGTCTTGCAGGGGGATAATGGATTTAGTGTCAAAACTTCGGATGGTGTTGGGGCCTCTCACTATTATTCGATCAGCAGAATGGAAGCGACCGGCTCAATTACGATTGGAGGCATAGCTAGAGCGATTAACGGACTAGCCTGGATGGACAGAGAGTGGAGTTCTAGTTCCCTTGGAGAAAAACACTCTGGGTGGGATTGGTTTGCGCTGCATTTTGCAGACGGTTCAGATTTGATGTATTACAGTATCCGACTCGCTGATGGCGGTATCGATGTTACGAGCGGAGGCACATTCATCTCGAAACTCGGCGAGGTGGTGAAATTACATCATGACGAAGTCCTTGTCGATACCCTTAGCTACTGGACGAGTCCGGCGACCAATGCTCGTTACCCTAGCGAATGGGCTATAAAAGTTCCCCATTTGGGGATTGATGTACAAGTGGAGCCCATGATGGCGAACCAGGAACTACAAGGGGTGTTCAGATATTGGGAGGGAGCAGTCGCTTGTTCTCAATCGGATTCTACCTCAGGGAACCAGTGCACAGGATACGTTGAACTTACAGGTTATTGATCGACAGCTTGGAGAGGAGATCTGATGGAAAGCAGGGGATTTCTCCAGCATACCGCCGTGAGCGCCTTATCCCTAGGTGGAGGGGGTATCGGGCAAGTCTGGGGACCCACAACTCGTGCTGAAGCAGTGTCAACTGTAATCGAGGCAGCAAACTGTGGTATCAATTGGATAGACGTTGCTCCCTCTTATGGCGACGGGGAAGCGGAGTCTGTTATTGCTGACGCGTTCAAAGGTACTGTCCCAAACGGCGTCCGAATTTCTACTAAATGCAAGTTGTTAAGTGGGTCACGCATTCCCTTCGCCGATCGGTTGCATATGAGCATTCAAGGTAGTTTGGAGCGGATGCACGTAAACTCCGTTGCGCTGTTGATCTTGCACAATATGATTACAGAGCCTTCAACACAATCAGAAGCAGGTTGTACGTTAGTTGATTATCAAGAAAACGTAATACCCGCACTAATTGGTCTGAAGCACGAGGGTATCGTTGCAGGTTGGGGTATAACGGGTATAGGCGTTCCGTCTGCGATCTCAAAGGCCATTAGCGAAGTCCCTAAACCCGACGCAATCCAAATAGTGACCAATGCTTTAGATTCTGCCGGGGATATTCAGGGGTATGAGGGTGAGTTCACGCCTCGATCAACCATACAGGAGGCCAATAGCAATAATGTGGCGGTGATGGGAATTCGGGCCGTTCAGGGAGGAGCACTTACCTCATCTTTTGATCGATTGGTGGATGAGTCTAGTGCAGACATGATGGATTACATTCGGGCTACTGACTTTAGACAACTGTGCCAGTACTTAGACATCAAACCTGCTGTTCTCGCGCACCGTTATGCGCTTTCGTTGAACGGGGTGGCAACCATTGTTATTGGTGTGAAGAATCGCTATGAGTTGTATGAGTGTCTTGAAGCTGAAGAAAAAGGGAAACTTGATGATGAGTTGATATCCCTTGTGGATCAGTCTATAGAGGGAAGGGAGTCAACTTGAAAATGACGATGACCTTTTCGTACCTTATGCATCTACTGTTCCGAGTACAGCCTAAGCACGATGTGTCACATTCCGTCGCTAGGTACAAAGTGACCCCCCGTGCAAACGCAACGGTTCTCTTTTCGGCCTTGCTGTTTTTAGCAGTTTTGGGCTGTGGTGGAGATAAGGTCATCCTACAGGATTCACTTCTAGTATCTGTTGAGACCACTTCAACTCAGGCTGCCACAGATGATCCTACTCAATCTTCGCTTAATCTTGCCGAAATAACCTATATGGACCATTTCGCGGTGTTATCCATCGGCTCGTCTCGATTCAAATTAGAAGTCGCATCCTCTCCCATCGAGCTTCAGACCGGGTTGATGGAGCGCAGCAATTTAGCACCTGATGAAGGTATGCTTTTTTCTTTCGGTCATGAAGAAAAATGGGGATTGTGGATGAAGCAAACACTAGTGCCCTTGGATGCCATATGGCTTGATTCAACGGGTAGTGTAGTTCACATTACTACGATGCCTGTACAGATTGGGGTTCCTGACTCACAACTGGTGGTATATGCGCCCACTAGTCCATCCTTATATGCCATTGAATTACCTGCAGGGACGGCACAGAGGGTAGGAATAGAATTAGGTATGAAAATCGATATCGCTCATGCTGGTTCACGGTGATAGAATTCATACAGTCTCTAATGATAGCGAAGCGCATGCTGGTTTGTAACCTTGCTATGTATTCGGTCACCTTATGAGGTTAGCTTGATGTTAGGAGAAACGTGCGGGGTTGTTCTAACTTGCAATGGACAGCCAGCACGTAATTCAGCGACGCCGCTTCACTGACAGCCATCCAGGTGCCCACCAGTTAAGATTACCCATTAAACGCATAAGCGCTGGAACTATCAGTGCCCGTATGATAGATGCATCCATCGCGATTGCAACACCTAATCCAACCCCTAGCAGCTTAACTATGACGATGTCTGCAAAAGCGAAAGAACCACAGACGATCACCATCAGCAATGCAGCACTGGTAATAATGCTTCCTGTTTTTTCTAATCCTTGGGCAACGGAGAGCGTATTATCTTGATTCCCATCATAGAGCTCCTTGACTCGAGTCAATAAGAATACCTCATAGTCCATACTTAGCCCGAAGATGATACAAAACAAAACAATCGGAGCCGTCGCCTCAATGATGCCGGTTGAAGTAAAGGACAATAGGTTACTCAGATTACCATCCTGGAATATCAGGACCAAGGCTCCATAACTTGCCGATATGCTCAATATGTTCATTAGAACTGCCTTCAAAGGCAATAACACGGATCGAAAAAGAATGAACAACAAAACGTAGGTTGAGACGAAAATGTACAAGATCGCTAGTGGAAAATCCGAATACATAGATTCGATGGTGTCAATCATATCTGCGGCTGATCCAGATACATATAAGGTCATGTCACCAGCCTGAGCTTCACTTCGTAACTCCCGCACAAAATCTGCAACTCTGTCGCTTACCGGAGAGCCCCTAGTGTACACCCTTATTACCGTTGTGTTTTCAGAAGATAGTTGGTCTAGAACACGCCGCGTTTGAAGTGGTAGTTGTGTTTCCTTTGAGGCAACTATCCCGGCCCATGCCACCATATCGTCCGAGTCGGTCAAGGTTACAATGCTGTCTAGTGATGTAACCCGCTCGTCAACTGCTAGTTCCTCGGCAACGCTTCTTAGCGCCTGTAGGTTTTCTGGTGAATACACGGTACTTGGAGAATGGTAGACCAATAGGATTGGAGAGGTTTGCCCCTCACCGATGGTGGTACTAAGCTTATCCCATCCTAGCCGCGATTCAACTTCCGTAGGAAGAATACTGACCCACGGCACTCCTAGCTTAACTCTTAGAAAGGGCGTGCCCAGTACGACGAGAAAAACGACGAGGGGCAACAACACCCATAATGGGTGCCTCATTACCCAAGTCGAGAGCGAATACCAGTATCGACCTGTGATACTACGCTTCGGCAACACCCGAAGGGAGTTGATTTTCGGACCCAGAGCAGCCAAGGCAGCAGGTAGTAAGGTAAGCGCTAATACTAGAGATATACTAATGACCAGCACCCCGCCTATACCCAAGGATTGAAGCATACTCATATCGAAAAAAAGCAATGCCGAGAGTCCAAGAATGGAAGTGAGCGCAGAAAAAAGGATGGCCTTGCCAGCAGTTGATACCGTTGTAGCAACAGCTTCACCTACCGTTCGGTGAAGAAGTTCCTCTCGCATTCGTGTAATCATTAGAAGCGCATAGTCAACGGCAACTCCAAGTCCCAAGAGAGTGGCTATGTTGAGAACGAAAATTGATATACTCATCGCCTGAGCCATCCCAAACACGATGCCCATGGTAATGATGACGCTGAATACTGCCAGCAGTATTGGCAAGCCAGCAGCTACTAAGCTCCCGAAGACTAGAATCAGGACGACCAGCAAAACTGGGAGCGCGACGGCCTCAGCCCTTTGTAAATCTTTCTCGCTGGTGACATTCATATCATAAAAAATAGCAGCTTCACCGGTGACGTACACGCTCAACCCCTCTGGATATTCGACACCTGCAATAGTCGCCCTGACCTCAGGTACCAGTTCCATGCCCCTTTCTAGCGAAGTATCGAGCAAGACCAATGCGTATATGGTTTTTCCCTCACTGCTAGTCATGCGAGTATCCCCTGTTGTGTATGGGTCAACTATGGACACTATCTGCGCGTCCGAATGCAGAACCTCGTTCATGATCTCGGTTACAGAGATCTGATATTCCTTATCAAGGTAATGTTGATTTGCATGGGTAAAAGCTACGACCATAGACATAGAAGGGGCGTCTAACTCCCTGCCCAGAATCTCCAGTCCCCTTTGGGATTCTGTATCCGCTAACCCAAACCCATTACTTAGAGCTCCTATTACATTGGCAGAAAAAGGTACGGCAGCCAGAAACACGGCGACGACCGCCGTTATGACGCCGTACCGCCAGCGGTGCATTAGCAGTCCCCATCTATATAGCATGCATGCCTCTTTCCAGATTTACTCAATGGTTTGGTCAGTTTCGGGTATTGAGCAAACAAATGCTTGTTTGCTCAAGCCGGATTCGTGGTCGATGAAGTATGCCGTATCTAGTGATAAGTGGGCGGACTCGATACTTGAACGCCAGGTGCCAACCGAATGAAGACCAAAAGAATGATAATCTACTTCAACTATTGTATCCGTACCATTCGTGATTAGAAAGACAAAAACCGACTGGATCCGGCTCGGATCAGTGAGATTTTGATACTGATATTCAACTAGCGAAACCGTCGACTGATCAAATTCCATTTCTCGATGCCACACGTGGTTGTGTGTATAAGTTTCCTGAGTCCAATCCGGTAGCAGCAACAATACCCCAGTTTTCTTCAGGTGTTGCCTACAGTTAAGAATCACTGCTTTGAGGTCTTGTTCCGATATAGCATAGCCTATCGAATCCCCCACAATGATGACATCGAATTTCATGCCGAGCTTGACGGAGCGCATATCACCGACACTGTGGACTGTGGTCGGGTTCAGTAATGTGGACTGTTCGATCATTTGCGGGCTCAGATCTACTGCGTGAGTTACGAAATCTCTGGTGAAGTGATTTAGTAACCTACCCCCTCCGCACCCCAACTCTAAGAGTGATGGTCTCTCAACTCCCTTTATATAGGGACTTACGAGCTCGTGTATACGATTCACCTCTGGGGTATATTCATCGAGTGGATTAAGAACCGGCCACAAATACGCCAACGTGGAATAGAGTTTTAACATTAAGCCACTTCCTGCAGCTTCAATAACGACAGCTGCCCTTCAGATATCCTGCTGCGCAAAACAGTTGATAGCCATGTACAGGTTCCTATAGAATCAAGAGAAGATCAATACATGAGGAATTTATGGAAAAAGTTTTCGGGCTTGAGCTTTCGCTAATATTTCTAGTGGTAACATCCCTTAGTATCGGAGCTACGCTCGCCATCCTCATTCTGGGTATCACCAATAAAGTCTTGGTAAAAATGGGCGTTAGAAACATCCCTAGACGACCAGCTCAAAGTGCGCTGATCGTCTTAGGACTGATGTTAAGTACTACCATAATAGGAGCATCTCTGGGCATCGGCGATACTATTTCGCACTCAATTAGAAAAGTAGCGCTAGATTCCCTCGGCATGGTGGACGAAACAATTACCGCACGGAGTGCCAACCCGTACGAACCAAGCGCTATTGACTCCGAAACGATCGATTTAGTCCGGAGTCTAGCCGCTGACAACCCTGATATCGATGGCGTAATTGCTAGGATAGAAACTGTCGCGCCTACATTGAATATGACTAATGACCGAACCGAAGCCAGACTTATTTATCGTGGCTATGAGGTAGACCAACAGCCTGAGTTTGGTACCCTTGTGGACCTCAATGGACAGAATCGCCAGCTAAGTGACCTTGGCGTTAATCAGGTATTTCTCAACGAAGATGCAGCGAAAAGATTAGGAGCATCAGCAGGGGACAACATGCAAATGTTTAGTTCTGCTGGTGTGCAGGAAATTTCTGTACATAGCGTACTTCAACCAGGAGGATTGGCTAGTGGAGGCAACAACCCCGTAGCACTCCTTTCGCTGAGACAACTTGGGGTATTGATCGATCGGCAAGGGGAAGCTGATACGATCGGGATTTCCAACAAGGGCGGAATAGAAGATGGTCTCGGTTTATCTGACAGTGTTACGGGATTCCTTCGGGTTAGCTTGACCAATCGCCAGGTCGCTGACGAGATGGTGTCCTTACTTAGCCGAGAGGAACCTATTTCTATATTGAAGGATAAGGTTACTGAGACCGGGTTGAATGAAACTGTCGCGGAGGACCTCGTTTACCTGATTCAGGAACTGGAAGGTAACAACAGAGCAACGGACGAAACTATTAGGCTCATTGGGGATAGTGAAATCTATGGTCTGCTTGCACAGGCACTAGCACAAGTGGAGAATGGGGATTTCGTCGTAGAGTTGGATGTGAAGCGAAGAGGACTAAGTGACCTGATTGTCGATGACTCTAAGAAAGATGCCATCGAACTTGCGCAAACTGTAGGGGGATTCGTCACAAGCATTTTTACAATATTTGGATCATTCTCCGTAGTGGTCGGCCTTTTGCTTATCTTCTTGGTCATGGTGTTATTAGCTGCAGCTCGTTCGGCCGAGATGGGCATGTCTAGGGCAATAGGGTTAAGGAGATTACACCTTATCCAAATCTTCACCTACGAAGGTTGGGCGTATGCTCTTGGTTCTGCTGTCATCGGTACGGCGGTCGGGATTCTAGCCAGTTTAGTCTTGGTATCCTTACTACAGCGTGCAATCGGTGTCGACGAGTTTGCGATATATCCAAAGATGACCATGCGGTCAATCGCCATAACAGTTTCGACAGGGTTTCTACTCACGCTCATTACCGTTGTCGCATCTGCTTATCGAGTTAGCCAACTCAATATTATCTCAGCAATTCGCGGTGTTGGTGAGGAACTCGCGAGTTCACCTCCGGTAGGTTGGAAATATCGAAGCTTTATAATCTTATTGGCTATGCTTGGCCCGGTTGGTGTGCTTATTCAAGGTCGCAGATCCCAATCTAGAATGCGACTTCTCACACTGACGCTACTAGTAGCCTTGCCACCGGTATGGATTGCCAGATTTCTATGGAAAACAGTGGCAAACTTATCACCACTCGTAACCCAAGGTTGGCTCCTGATTCTCCTTGGAACTTACCTGACATGGTACGGGCTCGACATCGATCAACGAACATCATTCGACTTTGGAGTTACCTTGCTGATTCTGGGAACATCACTCTCTCTACGTACAGTGTTATTCAGAGTGGTGCCCGGACAGGATGCGAGCGGGAGGATAAGCGCTAGCCTAGGTGCATTGGGTTTACTTGTTTATTTTGGCTTGCCTTTTGACGCACTTGAGGGGATTACAGGTAAGCTGAGCGATGGTCCTGCAGACTTCGTTTTAGGAGGCTGCGTTATGGTCGCCGCTGCCTCATGGCTCATCATGCACAATGCCGAGATCTTTCTTTTTATAATGAATAGAACCCTCGGCCGTGTGGCCGGCCTGACAGCAGTATTCCGCACGGCGGTCGCCTATCCCGTCAATTCCCGTTTCCGTACCGGACTCACGATATCCATGTTTGCCCTAGTTATCTTTACTTTGGTCATAAATGCAACTCTGAGCAACCTCGATAATGTATCGCGTGACACGCCCGAACGAGTAACCGGTGGATACGACGTCCAAGCTACTGTTACTGATAGTTCGGCGATCATGGATTTTGACGATGAGGTGGCCGCAAGTGACTTACTCAATGTTGAGGATATTGTCACTGTGGCTCGGAGCGGTGATTTCCGGTCCAGGCTTAGACAGATTGAAGCTACCAGCACTCGTTTCAAAGGCATTCGCACGATAGTCGTGGATGATGCCTATTTAGAGAGTAATCTGTTCGAGTTATCCCATTACGATGCATCTTATGGAACCACTGATGCGCAAGTATGGCAATCTCTCAGTGATTCGACCAACTTGGTCCTCCTTAGCAGCAGAGCCATCGCAACAGAAGATCCCTTTGGACCACCATCGAGTGGCTTTAGAGTTGAAGGTTTTTCCGCAAGCGATGACGCCGATTCCTGGAAATCCGTTTCCCTTGAAGTAGTCTTGCCGTCATGGGACGGGCAAGACACCCCGCTTGTAATGGAAGCCGTCGGAGTGGTTGACCCACTAGCCGGTATCGGAGGTGGAGACGATTGGGGAGGTCAGTCACTGTTTATGGTGATTGGAGAATCAACAGCTCAAAACTTGGTTGGTCAAATACCCGAATGGAACACGTACTACCTAGACGTAAATGCGCGAGCAGATGTCCCTGATGTGGTCGCTAAATTGGAAACAATATTCCTTCAGTTCGGCATGGACGCAACAGACCTTCAGGAACAAATCGAGATGAGCCTGCAGCAGGAAGCAGCGTTCAACCAGCTTTTCCAGGGATTCATGGGCCTGGGTCTATTTGTAGGGGTCTGCGCGATCGGCGTGCTTGCGATCAGAGCCGTCGTGGAAAGACGCCAATCGATAGGGGTACTTCGTGCAATAGGTTATCGACCCGCAATGATTCAGTTACAGTTTCTTCTCGAATCACTTTTTGTCACGTTGCTAGGAGTAGTCATTGGGCTAGGACTTGGCACGCTAACTTCATGGAACATCTTCAAGGCTATAACGACGGAGGTGGACGGACTTACATTCACTATACCTTGGGCGTCCATAATTTTCATAACTTTCTTGACATCGCTCTTCGCATTGGTTAGCGGTTATTGGCCTGCTAGACAAGCGAGTAAGATTCGCCCTGCTGAAGCTTTGAGATATGAATAAGCATACCGCTAAAGTTCACGACCGCAGTGTAGGCATCCTGGCAATCAGTGGCAAGGGCATCGCGGCTATCGTAACAACTACTATGGTATAGGCAGCGGGCGTATAGGTACCGTAAAAGTCGTAGACAGTGCCAAAGAGAATCGGACCTACAACTCCCGAACCGACAGTGGCTGCCTGAAAGAGCCCTTGTATCGTGCCAAAGGATCTTGTTCCAAAAAACTTACCTACCAATATCGGTCTTGATGCTAGTATCGCACCAAAGGAAATTCCCTCAAGCGTGGCGAAAAGTGCCGCACCCCAGTACTCAGTTGCATGTACCAAAACCCAAAACGCTGCAACCTGGCCGAACAGAACCACTACTAGTACTAATCGCCAGCTCACACTATCGAGCAGAAAACCCGCTCCTATTCGTCCAATGCCGCTAGTGGCGAACAAAATAGTTACGGTGGAGGCAGCAGCAGTTGTAGTGAACCCCAACATTTCGAAATAGGCCATCTGGTGTGCGAGAAGCCCACTGACGGCTATACCCTGCGCACAATAGACTCCGAAGAGACACCAAAATACCATGGTTAGGGTTGCTTCCTTTACTGAATACTGATGCAGACCAGCCTTGGTGGAGCCCGCAATAGTGGCTCCAGATTTGCTTTGATCCACGCCATCAGGACTCAACCCCAAGTCAGATGGATGATTCTTAACAAGCAGGCTCAGGGGAATACCTACAGCAAGGAACCCTATGCCAAGAATGATGCTAGTATTTCGCCAGCCTAAAGATTCGACCATCCCCGCGACCAGAACAACGAGTGGTCCACCAAAAACGGGACCCAGAAGAGCAAAACCTAGAGCCCGCCCCCGCATTTTATCAAACCAATTAGCGATGATGGCAGCCCATGAGACTCCATGAGATGCTCCGCTTGCTCCGACCGAAATAACGCCAACTACCAAATAGAACTGCCAAAGAGATGTAATCTGGCTAAGCCCGATCAACCCCAATCCCGAGCATATAACGCTCCAGAAAATCACTGGTTTGCCACCCCATCTATCTACTATGACGCCAACGATAGGAGCAAGAAAACCAGTTTCCATTTGTCGCAGGGAGTACGCAACCGAAGTGGCGGCATTCGACCAGCCAAATTCCCGTACTATGGGTAGAAAATATGCTTGCAGCCCGATAAAAAATGATGCCGAGAGATAGATGTTCATCGCGATACTGGCACCTACAAGATACCAGCCGTAAAATATTCTAGGTCGATTTCGCTGATGTGTTTCCATTAATTATCCTACTAACAAAATCGCTGCATACCACATGGGTCACCATGTGAATCCAGCCGTTTGGAGACAGGGGACCTCGTGGAACGTTGACTTAGATGGAGCACTTATTCCCCGATTCTCAGATAGGATGAGGGAATAAGCCAGCAATGGGTCAGACAGCGCATTTAAGCGCGACATCAGATCTTATCTCTTGTTACCACTGCACAATGATAGACTCTACGGAGGGCAAGTTTCAATGGCTGTCACTGCTCAAAAGTAGAAACTTGCTGGCGTTTGCTTTATGATCCCTGTGTAATTGAATGAAGGAGGTATTTATGTATACAACTGACCAATATGAAAGCATGATAGCTGAGACGATCTCCTTAACCGGAGCAAATGGCGATACGATTCGTGCCTATATTGCTAGGCCACTCGGCAATGGTCCTTTTCCGGCCGTTGTACTTATCCACCATATTCCGGGATGGGATGAATGGAATAGGGAGGCCACACGGAGGTTCGCACATCACGGATATATCGCAATCTGCCCTAATCTCTACGAGCGATATGGGCATGGAACTCCGGAGGACGTTGCGGCACAGGTCCGATCTGATGGTGGCGTTGCCGATGCGCAGGTTATGGCTGATGTGCAAGCAGCTGTAGATTTCGTTAATAGTTTACCGAATAGTACAGCACGTACTGCAGTTTTTGGCACATGTTCCGGAGGTCGACATGTCATGTTGGCAGCTGCGCAAGTCAATGGATTGGCTGCTGGGATCGACTGCTGGGGTGGGCGAGTCATTATGTCCGATGAGGATCTCAACGAAAAAATGCCGGTTGCACCAATTAGTCTGACGGAAGAAGTAGCGTGCCCAATTCTCGGCCTATTTGGCAACGACGACCAAAGTCCTCCTGCTGATCAGGTCGATACCCACGAACAAGCGTTGAAAGCTGCGGGCAAAGAGTATGAGTTCCATAGGTATGATGACGCTGGCCATGGATTCATGTACTATCATGCTCCGATGTACAGGCAAGCAGCAGCCGTCGATGGTTGGGCTAAAATATGGGACTTCTTAGGGCGGCGCTTAGGATAGTGGGCCCCACAGTTTGTTTAAGGAGAAATAGTGAATGTGTACAATGATTGTAGATAACATCAAGGCCACTGGCAGTGCCAAGGGCCGCGACGGTTGGTTTTCGATAACCGATATAAGTGTATCGTATGACCACCCATTCCATGCACCCTTAGAGCATGCTCTCAATATCGATTTTATGGCAAGAGCTGAGTCTGGGTTTCAACGGATTTCAGCGGAGTTGACTGCGGCTGATGCGCTTGAACTCATCAAAAGCATAGAGAAGGTACTCAGTGAAGCTGAATCTCGCGAAATTCCACTTGATGCTCACATCCTAAAGGCTTCATAGCTAAACTCGGCTATAATGTTTCAATCCAACGCTAACAACGAACCTAACGGGGACCGCACATGGATGTACTGAAGAATCTGGCACCAGGTCTATTTCTCCTAGCCGCTATTCTTATGGCAGTGGTTGGTGTTAGAAGCCAGAGAGGACAAGTTACTCCAGCCCGAATCACTATCTACGCGGCCATTCTATCGTTAGTGGCATTGTGGGGATTGTTTGGTCCCAGATAGCTTTTAGTGTTGTGCTTAGGGTTGGTTCGCAGCCAAAACCAGGCAACTCCGTTGGTACTCAAATCATGAGAGCCGCTGCTCAAGAGTCGCAATGTCCTGATCGGACAGGTTGAAGTACTTAGCATCCGGGTGATGAAACACTAACGCGCTCACGGATGCCTCTGGATCCATCATGAATTCATCAGTGAGTTGCACGCCTAAAGACGATGAGGGGTCCAACAAGCCCCACAGCAAACCTTGATCTTCTAAACGCGGACATGCAGGGTATCCGAACGAGTAACGCCTTCCTAGGTATTGGGTGCGAAATAGCTCGGGCATTGATATGCCAGGAGGATCTCCGAGTCCCCACATTGACCGCATTCGTTGGTGAAGCAACTCAGCAAATGCCTCTGCGGATTCCAATGCTAAGGATTCCAAAATATGAGAATCCAAATACCTACCAGCCTCACGCCACGATTCGGCGAGCGACCTCACACCTGGGCCAACGGACGTGACAAACATGCCCAAATAGTCAGGAACCTGTTGGTCCTGTCGACGCAAATAGTCCGAAATACAGAGACCTTCCCCGTTACTCTGTCTCCCAAAGGTGAATGTTGTTAGTACTTCAGAGCCATCAGGGTTCAGTATCAGGATATTATCTCCGTCAGAAGCTGCACGGAAAAATTTATATACCGCTTTGGCAGTGATTGATGAATCTTGGACCATTTCACTGAGCACCCCCATGACAGCTGAGCGTAGTTCAGTTGCACGCCGATCGCCTAGTGCTAACTGTTCTTCGAATCTGCCCCTGAAACCTAAATGTCTCACATACAACATCGTGGGGTTAATGAAGTTGAATATATCATCCAGCGAAAAATCAAGAAGTTCGTGTGAATTCAGATCGGGTGGCAGTGGGGGAGATTCAACTTGGGGAACGGAAACTCGTGAACGCGAGTCAGCCCCGGAGCGTACAGGGTTGGTTTCACGCTCAGCAGCCTGCTGTTGGATTTCGTGCGTTTCAGCATTTAGACGAGAAGTGTATTCTGGTCGCTCATCTAACTTCATTAATCGATTAGCGACGTCAAGTCCTGCCATGGCATCTGGACAGTATACAACCATGCCATCATATTCAGTGGCAATTCTGAGTCTAGTGAAGCGATTAGAAAGAGCTGCCCCTCCTACTAATATCGGAACGTCAATCCCCGCAACTTTGAAATCCTGGACGGTTTCAACCATCATTTGGGCGGATTTCACAAGAAGACCAGAAAGCCCGATCAAATCAGGTTTGTACGCGTTGACCGCCTCGATCAATTGAGGAGCTGCCACCTTGATACCTAAATTCACAACGTTATATCCGTTGTTACCTAGAATAATTTCAACCAGATTCTTGCCGATGTCGTGCACATCCCCTTTAACAGTCGCGAGTAGTATTGTCCCTTTAGTAGAAGAGTCTCCTGCCTCCATGAACTGTTCCAAGTGAGTTACAGCTGTTTTCATCACCTCAGCCGACTCGAGAACTTCAGCCACTATCAATTGATTGGAACCGAACAACTTTCCCACCTCGTCCATGCCATCCATTAGCGGTCCGTTAATTATCTCTAATGGCTGGTCGCGCAACAACGCTTCTGTTAAATCCTCTACAATGTGCGTCTTAATACCTTCGATCACTGCGTTACTAATGCGCTCGTCCAGTGGCATAGCTAGACGATCTTCGTCAGAGACAGTCGGGCGCTTCTCTCTGAAGTGGTCTGCAAAGGCACTAATAGGATCCTCTCCTCGGTTCCAAATAAGGTCCTCTGCTAGCTGTTTTTCATTATCTGGGATCGAGGCATATCTCTCGACGCGCTGCGAATTCACTATCGCCGCATCCAGTCCAGCCTGAACGCAGTGGTACAGCATCACCGAATTTAGCACCTCACGTCCTGCAGTAGGCAAGCCGAACGAGACGTTGGAAATCCCTAAAACAGTTTTCGCTAAGGGAAAGGCTTTGGTTATTAATCGAACTCCTTCTATGGTCTCCAGGCCGGCACCTACGTAATTCTGGTCACCGGTGCCGATCGGAAAGACCAGTGGGTCAAACACGATATTTTCAGGGGCTAGCCCGTACTTAGTGGTTAGCAAATTGTACGATTTAGTAGCCACTTCCAATTTTCTCTCTCGAGTAACTGCCTGAGCCTGCACCGGATCGTCGTCAATGCATCCGACAATGACCGCAGCTCCGTATTGTTTGACTAATGGTATTATGGTTTCGAACTTAGCCTCTCCATCTTCCAAATTTACCGAATTAATAATGGATTTACCCGGTGTCAACTTTAGTGCTTCCTGCACGGCTTTGGGGTCGGTTGAATCGATCATGAACGGAACTTTTACCTTCCGACGTAACGAGGTCAAAACGGCTGTTAGGTCAGCAATCTCATCCCGATCAGGATCTTGCAGGCAAACGTCAAGTATATGAGCTCCACCCCGAACCTGTTGTCGTCCTATCTCGGCTGCAGCATCAATTTCACCATCTGCTATGAGATTTCGGAAATGACGACTACCCAATACGTTGGTACGTTCCCCTATAAGAACTGGTCTTGAGTCCTCATCAATCGTGAACGCCTCCAACCCAGCGACTGTAGAAGTTGTTAAATCGATCGCTGTACGGGGCTTAGCTAAGTTTGGTATATCCGATAATAACTCTATATGGCGGTCCACAGTCCCACAACAACCACCAACAACATTGACCCATCCGGCAGTAGCATAACCCCCCAAAGTCGATGCTAGATGCTCGGGGGTTTCATTATAATTCCCATCTTCATCAGGTAATCCAGCGTTCGGAACGACTGCTACAGGGAACTTGGATATGCCGGCAAGACTGCGGACATGATCGCGCATAAATTCAGGACCGGTCGCGCAATTCATTCCAACCCAAAGGAGATCATAATGCTCGACTGAAGTATAAAAAGCATCAATATCCTGCCCACCGAGCATGGTACCCATTGGCTCGATAGTGCATTGAATTGCAACTGGCAGAGTTGAAGATAACTGTTTCTGAGCTATGGCTATCCCGGTCATCGCAGCCTTAACGTTAACGGTATCTTGGGACGTTTCGACTAGCAACAAATCGCAACCACCCCGAATAAGTCCTCTAGCTTGTATTGCATAACTATCTACCAATTGCTGCCAACTAACACCCCCTGTGACTGTAATCGCTTTGGTAGTAGGCCCCATGGATCCGGCAACAAATCTGGGCTTTTGTTGCGTGCTTAGTGCAAAAGCAGCCTTTTTGGCAATAGCGGCACCTGCCATCGAAATCTCCTCACTCGATTCCCCAAGGCCATACTCGTCCAGAACCATAGGCGTACTACCAAATGTGTTAGTTTCAATAATATCCGCCCCAGCCAAAAGGAACCCTTGATGAATGCTTTCGATGATTTCAGGGCTGGTCAAGTTGAGGTTTTCGTTGCAACCTTCGTACTCAATCCCTCCAAATGCATCAGGTGACAGATCATAATTTTGAATGCTGGTGCCCATAGCACCATCAAGGACCAAGATCCTCTTACTCAGTGCAGTGTATATATCATGCTGCGTAGTGCCCATCGTAGCTGTAATTGTCTCCTCTGTCATATGAATGTCTTCTGCCCGGGATAGGTTGTTTTATAGGGTTATATTAAAGGCAAATCCCGCATCAAATTCCTCACACGGTACTCAACTAGTGACTACCATGCTGTATGCTTATGAAGGGGAAGTTGAGTTAGTTAGTGTTGTCCCATTACTGTCCGGCCGCCCAAATCTTCAACGCGTGTAAGTTTTATGACGACAGCAAATCCGGTCTTATCAGGATCTCGATCCATTTCTGGCGTGACCACCCGATCCATAATCTTCTGTCGAATTGGACCATCCCGTAATACCGTCGCGGTGCCGAAAAATTTCCAACCTCTTCTCTGTTCAGGGTTTCGTAAAATTACAGCAGCCTGTCCACCAGATTCAAGGTGTTCCACACTTTGACCCTTTCCTCGCTCCCAATAGGCCAATGAATCCTTGCCCCAAGCCATCATACTGCCTCTGAATCCAATAGTCAGGTCTCCATTATGAGACGCAGTGGATAACACACAGGGGGTTCCATAAGCTAAGGAGTTGTTCACTAAATCTTGCATTTCATCGGTCAACTCTATCATTCACTACTCCTGAAAATTGGCTGGAGGGCTTTACACTCCACGCTGCCATTGTATCATGCAATCGGACGGGAAAAGAATCGGGAATGTAGCAATCCAACTTCGTGCCAAAACAGACTGCGTCGAATAGAGCAGATAAACAAGCTGCATTGCCCGCTTGAAAAGAGGCAACATGCACTATCAATTTCTTGATATCCAGATATCTGACGGCATAGCACGCCTCTGGATCAATAGACCTGAGAAACTAAACGCCCTTCGCGAGGATGTGCAAACAGAAATTTTGGGTGCCGTCACTGACATGGACAAAAATGATCAGGTGCGGGTCATCACCCTCCAAGGTAGAGGCAGGGCATTCAGCGCTGGCGGAGATCTGTCGGGTCCTCCCGAAAGCGCCACGGCTGAGGAAATTGCTAGACAACGTGAACTTCGCGACAATATTCGATGGGATATTCAAGACATGGAAAGACTTTCTAATCGATTTAGCCAGATATTGTCGATTAACAAGCCAATTATTGCTGGAATACATGGCTATTGCCTAGGAGAAGGTACTGATCTCGCTCTTCATTGCGACATTATTATCGCGAGTGAAGACGTAATGATTGGATACCCTCCTGTACGTGGCATGGGTTCCCCTCCCACTCATATGTGGACATATATGGTGGGGCCTCAGTGGGCTAAATGGTTTCTTCTGACAGGATCGACAATCAACGGAAAAGAAGCAGCAGAGATCGGTCTGGTGTTGAAAGCAGTACCAGAAGATGACCTTGCAAACTCCGTGGAAAGTCTTGCAGTCACTATCGCGAAAATACCGTGGGAGGTCCTTGCTGCCAATAAGAGTATTGTCAATAAAGCTATGGATCTCATGGGCAGGGGACCGCTGCAACATATGGCAGCACAAATAGATGCCGTTGCACACCACACTTGGTTTGGTCAGGAATTTCGCAGAATTGCAAATGAATCCGGATTAAAGGAAGCATTAGAGTGGCGTGATAGACCATTCAAGGAGTAGTTCCTGGTTTGGAAACGGGTTCGTTTATAATGTGGCTGTGTTAGGCCTTATGTTTTAGGGGGGCATCTCAGCTATGACCAATGGATCTTGTTCCGTCAAACGCAGACGTTCGAGAGTGGCTAATGACTCCTCTGTACCTATCTGAACTAATGCCCATACTGCATGGGAGCGAACCAATGCAGACTCATTCCCTAATGTTTTTTCTAGTAGCAAAATATCAGAAGGGTCACCAATGTTACCCAGTGCAACGCAAACGTTTCTTTGCATACCGACATACTTGGCTCGCATAATAGGGGTTCCTCTGAATTTTGCATCAAAGTCTGATTGACTCATACGAAGAATATCCCTCATATCAAATTCATTCATACTTTCCCGAATACTAAAATCGTCGAATGCAACGTCACCTGCTAATTGATTAACTGGGCAGATTTCTTGACAAAGGTCGCAGCCAAAAATCCATGTCCCTATGGGTTTCCTAAGTTCGACAGGAATAGGCCCTCTATTTTCGATGGTAAGGTACGAGATGCAGAGATCATTTGCCACTTCGTAGTCCGACGTGATGGCCCCGGTAGGGCACACATCCACACAGCGGCGACAACTACCACAGGTCTTCAAGACGGGCTTGTCTGGGGTTAACTCAAGGGTAGTAATTATTTCGGCCAAGAACACCCATGAGCCATTCCCAGGGACTAAAAGATTCGTATTCTTACCAATCCATCCCAGACCCGATTCGCGCGCGAAAGCTCGTTCAAGCAGGGGGGAATCATCTACAAAAACTCGATACGGAGGATTCTGGCCTATCTCCTCAGCAACATCCTTCATATACTGAACCAATCGTCGTTTCAGCACTCTATGATAGTCCCGACCTAAGGCGTATCTCGCGATGTAGCCTTTCTGGTGCTCACGGTTCAATTCGCCCGTTGCATCGAAGTAGTTAATGGCAAAGGTTAATACTGACCTCGCTTCTGGCAACAATTTTTCCGGGTCACTGGCTATCTGCATCCGTTGTTGAGTCAGCCAAGGCAGCCCTGAAAATTTTCCTTCAGCGATACGGTCAGATGCAATTGTCGCGTCCGAGTCAACACGATTAGCTCTCGCTATGGCTAGAGAACTGAACCCGTGGGCTAAAGCCAACTTCTTTAAAAGGCCAGTTGTCGCTGCTATAGCGTCGTTATCTAGCATTCTGGTTGAACCATTTGGTCATTCATCAAGCGTTTACCACCACTGCATCTAGGGTATACATAACGACTGGCATAGGCAATAGATCATATTTTCTACGTTGCAATACCGATATCATGAGTGCAGTTACCTAATTGACACACATTAAATAGACTAATAGAATCCCAACACTACGACCACGTGAGGAAGATGATGCCAGAGGTAGTAATAGATAGTATTCGCGTTAGCATGACCAACTACCAACGCGTAATCATTCTGAAGGAAAAGGACGCTAATCGGTATTTGCCAATATGGATTGGCCCTTCAGAGGCCGATTCCATTGCTGTACGACTGCAAGATATGTCTGTACCAAGACCGTTGACCCATGACCTGCTATGCAATTTAGTCGCGTCACTTGGAGGAGTTATCGAGAGTATCTCCGTCACCGACCTACAAAAAGATACCTTTATAGCCAGCATAACGCTACGTGTTGGCGAAGAAACGATTGATGTAGATTGCAGACCTAGTGATGCACTGGCAATTGCAGTTCGATCAC
>MDTE01075272.1_pt1 | contig 22080 bp, 19 predicted proteins | sample 811231 | NCBI WGS metagenome assembly MDTE01 (sample SAMN05326651, study PRJNA326480) | marine metagenome | isolation source: seawater | place: Indian Ocean: Red Sea | collected 2010 | reverse complement strand
CAGTGGCGCAGTAGCGTATAGAAGAAATAACTCATCATAACTGCGTCCTAGCTCGAGTTCTTCAGTAAGAATCGATTCAACTACTTCATTCACAGACGAAGAATCTTGACTCAGTCCTGGAGCCCTACGCCTTGCTTCTGCGCCGTATTTTTCAGATATTTCTAATATTTCGTCGAAATCTGAACTGACAACAACTCGTTCAAACAATTCTGACTGAACAGCCGCCTCAATGCTCCACGCAACCATCGGTTTGCCCAGTATCGGAAGTATATTCTTCCGTGGCAATCGTTTTGAACCGCCCCGCGCCGGGATAATTGCTAGTCTTCTCAATTTACCTTGCGTCCTCGAACATATAAAACGACAACATCTCACCGGAAGCTACATCTTTGTTCAAGTAACGCTCAACCTCACAAAAGTCTTCCCAATCATTTGGAGAGATGCCATGCCCCGGCCTACGATAATCTACCTTCAACTCACTTATACCCGTTCCTGCTTTTGCACTGCGTGCTGCGAAAACACTACGGCGCAGGTTTAGGCGCGCCTCAATCTGCTCATCGGACAACGGTCGTGCAACATGCGCTCCAAGCGCAGTCTCTAACTCTCTAATTCGCAAAACAAACAGATCAAACTGATCTGCTTCGAGAGAGAAACAGTGCTCAACACTCGGTGTTGTTTTGTCCGCCGTCACTGTTTTCTCAATGAGAGTAGCCCCTAGACTAACCGCTGCGATATTCATATCGATTCCCGGAGAATGATCAGAAAACGCTACCGGATAGATAAATCTCTTTTGAATTTGAGATATGGTTCGAAGAGAGATACTTTCTAAGTAAGCAGGATATCCACTAGGGCAATGGTGGATGATAATAGAGTGGCAGTTTTCTCTTTCCAACAGCTCGACTGCGTAACCGATCTCTTCAATTGTTGAATTTCCCGTATCAAGCTGCACATTCATGCCAGAACGTGCAGCAGTACGCAGTAATGGAGTATGGTTAATATCTGCAGATGCAATCTTTAGCGATGTACATCCAAGATCTCTCACTAATTTAATATCTTCCTCATAACTGATGGTTGCGAAAAACTCCATACTCATCGAGTCGATTTCTTTAGCAATTATCTCTAACTCTCTTAGACTTAACTGTCTTCTCTTTAATATTTGGTAAAGAGGCTCAGTTTTCTGTTGAAACTTGCCAGAGTCCGGATTGAGTATCGAGTAAGAAAATAGCTGCTCTTTGTCAGATACAAGCCTATCGGCATCGACGATTTGTAATTTGACTCCGTCGACCCCAGCCGCCCCAGCTTTACGGATTAACTCAAGTGCGTTCTCAAGGCCATCATGAGTGGGTCCGATTTCAAAGCAAAGAAAAATAGGTTGATCATCACCTACGGTTCTAGAACCGATTTTGACGGAAGTTCGGTTAATGCTCACAACGCACTCCGGGTACGTCGATTCGCATGATATACACGACAAACTCGCAAAATATTAATTAACTGCGTTCTTGAATATCGATCGGTGGTAAAGACCCTTGGTCAATTAAGAGTTGTAGGTCTCGCCGATTGACAGACTTTCGTGCTGCCTGCTGAATTATGGTTTTCAACACCAAATACTAACTGCGTGTAACCTGGCCGAAGTACACTGGATGACATCTCTGAATCCAAGACAAATCCAGAGTTCTCTATCAGCTCAATGACAGTATCAATCTTGTCCCACCCACATGCCTCCCATGGCCCCATCATACTCTCCTCCCCTTCGAATTCTTCATCGTCTCTGCCGAATTGAAGATCTAAAACGAAAAGGCCCTTCACCTTTAGGGTGCGGCTGATTTCTTCCAGCACTCTCTCCGGGTCTAACACATGATCAAATACATTCATATAGACATAGTCAAATACAGTGTCTGGGTAGGGCACCCTATGGAAATCTCCATAGTGGACAAACGAATTCGCAGAAGGGAATTCAATATCAATTCCGATGGCTAAATGGCCTAATTTACGCAGTGCGGCCACCTCTACTCCATCGCGAGCGCCGAGACACAGCACTGAGCTGCCTGTTTGATTCTTAAAGATCTTGGAAAACCGCACCTCTATAAATTCGTTTAACCTTTTTTCAAATCTTAAGTCTAAATTCAGATTTGCTATCTTTAATTTTGATCGTTGGTGAGAAATATAATCTTTCGTAGACTGATATTCTCGACTATACAAACCACTTTCTTGTTTCTTGATCGGCATCGTACGATAGTAAAGGTATGGGTAGAAATAACGTGATTTAAAGATTCTTATCCAATAACCAATGTGGTGCGGCTTGATTAAACACATGCCGAATGTTTTTATTCCTGGCAATATAAGTTGATAAGCTGATTTAGTCTTAATTTTCGACATATTTAACACCCATGCTTATCTCATCTCTCATACTTTGAGAGGCCTGTATCTTCACCTCTGTCAATGTTATTGATACTTTCGCCTGTAAGAAATCCATGCTCAAACTTTCCCTAACTTGGACAGGTCCGTTCATACCATCGCAACATGCGCAACAAACCTTCTTCTAGGCCTATCTTCGGTGAAAAGTCAGGCAGCGTCTTTAACAACTGAGACATGTTAGAGCTTTTTACACTTCTCCCTTCAGGCATGCGAGGGTTGACCCGAAGGACTGGAGTTTTCCCAGAGAGGCGGCAAATAGTTTTTGCCAATTCCATCAAGCTAACAGTCTCGTTCGTTCCAATATTAATTGGGCTACCATGATGCTCGAGCTTCGCAATTTCGACAATTGCATGGGCACAATCACTCGCATGTAAATAGCTTCGCCTTTGATTCCCTGAACCCCAAATTTCTATCTCGCCATCGTTATCGAGGATTTTCTTCACTAACATTGGTATGGCCTGGCTGTACTCGCCAGCCCATCTATAACGCTCGCTATAAATGTTAAATGGCCGTACTACCCCCACTCTGACGCCAAGTTCTTTACTTAAGAGCGACATCCGGGATTCGAGAAAACGTTTTGACCAACCGTATCCCCAGTTTGCCGCTTCAGGCTCGCCTATCATCACGGGTAACTCGGGAATCTCCTCCGGGCCGTGATCGTCATAAACACAGGAAGAACTTACTAACAAAACATAATCTGGCTTATGCCTTCTGAAACACTGCATAAGATTTGCCGTAATCTGCTCATTATGCTCGAGGATTTCCAGGTGTCGGCCATCTGAGTACCCTATGCCATAACTCCGACTAGCAAGGTGCAGTACATAATCACAGTCATGCAAGGATTCGTTTACGAATTTCATTTCCTCCAAATTTCCCTCACGAATTTCTACATGATCATTTATCTTGCTAAGGTTTGATCTATCTCCACGGGAAAAATCATCAACAACAACTACTCGACAGTTCTGCCTTACCAATGCCTCGCAGACTTCCGAGCCAATCATTCCTGCTCCACCAGTCACAGCGATTTTTTTGCTATCAAACATTTATAAAGGTATAGTTTTGCAGGAAATCATCATGCCACGGCCAAATACAGTAATCGACTGTTACGACATTTTGATTCGCGCAATAATAATCGCTGTCCCCGAATTATGTCGACGGACCTAATCGATTACTTCGTAGTGATCTTCTGCGCTCTATCGTAACTGGGTGGTCAATGAGAAAAATCTATCTAGCCGCCCTATTGTCTAGTTCATTCTCTACTGGCCAAATCTGCTTTGGATCTTTCGGGAACCCGGACCGCTTTGGTACGCCAAAGCGCCGATAGTGATCGTAAGGCGTAGGCGCATCAGAAGGATATATTGAGAACATTAGCATATAACGGCAATGGTCCTTTTTAGGGAATCCCCCCTTGTGGAGAACCTCTGGTCGGAACAAAAGGAACGTGCCCGGAGGCCCAGTAACTTGCTCCTTGTAGTGCGAATAGTACCTATCAATCTGACTTGAATACCATTCGGCACGTCTGATCCTGATTTCTTCTTTTGTCAAAGGCTTGGTGGTATCGCTCTTAATGTTCTTGTTGAAACTCCACTCTTTCTTAAGAAACTGAAGAGTCGGGTTCCAGGGAATCAACTCTGTGCCACCATTGTCAGGCCCAACATCATTCAGAAAAAACAAGATTTTTATACAGGTCCCTGGACAAGTGTCATGGTGCCATATCTGAGAACCCTCTGGTTCTGCGAAAAGCCTTTGCTGCTTGTACAACCTAACAAAAAACACCTTGAAGTGACTTTGATAAATTGCTGATAGTAGTTGCCCGCAGATTCCTTTTAATATCAACTCAACTTCTGGAAACACACCATATGCGTGGCTCTTCTCCGTTTCAATAAATGAACCGTCTGCATTCCACATCGCGCTCGAATTTTGGAGCAATGTGATTTTTCTAAACATCGAATTTGCCAAATCCTCTGTCGATACGGCCCGACTGATGACAAACCCCTTATGATCAAACTCTGACTTTAGAGACTGCGTTTCGTGATTTTTACTTCCGGACTCACCGAAATCGTCATTTTGAGCGTTATAGGATTTTTGGCAGTGCCTATGGAACGCCGTATACTTAGAGGAGAGCGGTACTGAAAGGCATGACTTGTGTTTCTCGACAGACCGAATCCAAATTGCCTGCCTAAGCAAATCATGCGGTTTTTTCCACATATCCAAAAGACCAAACCCGAACGCGCCCTAGCTTCGTAATCTGGATTTTATGTTCACGGCAGCGCGATGCGATAACGCCAGTATAGTCATAGTCGGGTTAATAGCGCCCCCTGTAGGGAAGACGGATGACCCCAACGTATACAGGTTGGAAACACCGTGGACGACACAGTTTTTGTCAACAACACCTGAGTTAACGCTATCACTCATCCTTGTCGTCCCCATGTGATGATTTCCATCATGGAGGGCCGAACCGCTTGCGCGACTCCAGCCGCTTAGTTCATCAAACTCTGGTGTCAAGTTCAATTTATCTTTTTTCTCAGTTGGAATTAACCGCTCCCCATACAGCCTGGTTAACTTTCGATAACACTCCAAATCATAGCCAGTACACTGCCAGTTGACTTCTAGCTTGGGCACGCCAAATCGATCTCTTTCATCGCTCAACTTCACGCAGCTTTCTCGATTAGGGGATTGTTCCATACAGAGATACCCTTCCATCTCGGCAGATCGAAACCCAAACGTTAGGTCATAGAACAGTCCAAGCGCATCTAATGGATCGCTCAACAAGTTCTTAACATTTCGGATCGTACGCCGACTAAGTTGTCTTCGTTTAATCGCCTTCAGTAATCCAAGCATTGCATTGGAACCAGAATTCATATCGTATGGTCTGTAGTGAACAGAGCTATTCAATAAACTATATTTTTTCTGGACCGCATCATTTAGTCTCAGTAGCAACTGACCGGCCATGAATACATGGGGTTGATTCAACTCATCAATCGCATACCGTTTTGCTAGTGGAGAATCTAAGAGTCGGGGACTCTTGAAGTAAAGGTGCTGCATAAAATATTTGCCAATATTTTTATGCGTCTGATTAACTTGCTTTAGACCACTTGATCCAAGCAAAATTCTCGCGTTCTCTAAGCCTCCGCAACAAAGCACTACGTACTTGGCTTTTACCACAAATCGTTTTCCGCCTAATGTTCCTACACATACCTCTTTGACACTTTTTCCTGACTCATGTTCGACTAAGTCAGTTACGGTAGATCCAAGAAATACTTCTATATTCTGGGCGTTTTTATAAGTTTTATACTGCGACTTAACTAAATTTACGGGCGGGCTTATGAAGCGCGTTACATGTTCGAGATCAGCAGAAAATATGTCCCTCACTAAGTTCTTATCGATTTTTTGTCGAACATTAGACTGGCACCCTAATTCTAATAACTCATAGGCTTTCTCATAGTGACTCTCTAGATCTGACTCATCTATTGGCCATCCACTGTTTTTTATCCATAAACGCTCCCTAAAATCTATAGGTTCGAGATATCCCGCACCTCCTGACCAGGAAGCACTAGTACCGCCAAACTGCCGATTCCTAGATCCTGATAAGCCACGAGCCAGCCTTACACCGGTTGACACCCCATGATTTAATAAGTCGACATCTTTATCAGGGGCTAACAGTCCAGACTCGACAATTACAACACTCGTGTCCGTACCCAAAAATTCCTGTGAACATCCAATGCCTGCAAAACCGGACCCTACTACGCAGATATCAGTATCAATTTTTTGATTGTCTTTAATTTGATCCTCAAAAATAAACATGAGCGTTCCTAAATCAAACGGGATGCGAGTGAGGACGATCCGCGTAATAATCTAAATTGCCGGCCGGCGCCTTTGAAACAAACAGGTTTAGTCGATCTCGATTAACAAAAATAACTTTTAATCGATGACCGATAGCCGAGACGTCGAATTGCACGTATGGTGGTAGCTCTAGTATTCCAGAGTGACTTAAATGTTGGATTAGCAAGATGGTGAGATCTCAAAATAATACGTCGCCCGCCAAGAGATAATCCACCACGATGGAGCCCGTGTGAGTCAAAGACTAGCAAGGTACCTCGCCTCCCAGGATACATAAATCTATCTGCATCACAATCAGTGGACTCTGAAAGAGCCCGAATGTCGTCCAATACGGAAGCGTCGTCGCTAACCAATTGACGAAATTCGCTTGATGAGTCTTCTAGCTTGTCGAGCTCTTCAACGAACGCCTCCATATCATGCAATAATTCCTTGATGTTATGAGTCGATCCAAGTCTTCTTGCTACATATTTCGTGACTATGTGAGATTTTCTAACATACTGAAATTCGCCGTGGCCCTGAGGCGTATCTGATAGATATAGATAAAACTTAAGGCAAGTTCTTGAGTCGTTAGTATTGTCCGAGTGCCACGTTCCCACCAGCTCATTTGTAAACTCACGGTCATCAAAAACTATGCTATGACTATTCCAGTTCCAGCCTAAATACTTCTTGCTAAGTTCAGCGATTGGCGAACTCAAGAACACATTTGAAACCGGCTTTAAACCCAGATCATATGCAGCCGAACCGACGTTTACTGGCCGAAAGGATAAAATGTAGTTATCTTTGCCAGGACTGGCAATAGTTTTGATCCCTGATTTCACAACAGCAGGATCATACTGGCCACCCCGGTAGAGATTTCGGCACGTAGCAATAAGAGATTCAATCTGACTATCCTTTAGGAAATCTTCAATTAAAGCCACACCGTCTCTTCTGATCAATGTCAAAAGTTGTTTGGTCTCCATTACGATTTTAACGCTCAGGCAGAAATCCCGTGGATATCGATCGGATCAATTATTGATCTAGACCTGATCAAAACCGAGCCAGGACTTGTATAGTCAAGCATACGAAAGATTTGGCTAATTTTTTATCAGCGCCAATCCAACAATCACGCTTGGGGCCGGTTCAGATCTCCTGATATTTTCTCATATATCTCAGCGCAGAGTCTCTAGAATAAGACAAATATATTTTCTAGTATTAACCTAACTCAACTACTGTTCACGTTCGACTAGAGCCAAATAGCAATATTCTTATGCTTGATTCCACGATGACAAACCCTAATGTCATGGTATTTGTAGATCACGATATTATCGTGAGAAATTTTCTCCAGAAAGACCTTCTAGATTCAATGGCTGCAAGTTTTTCACTAACATTTGTAGTGACTCCAAAAAACTACAAGGAAAAAGCCCGGATTAGCCAAGATCTAGATTTAATCGACCTGCCTGGAAAGTTGGTTTACTTGGAACCGATACAGAAACGTTTAGATCTCTGGAGCCATCTACGAACTATCAGTCGACTAAAACCATCTTTAGATCGGTTTTCGAAGCACATACGCGAAATAACATTAGCCCGCCTATCTAGAATCGGTCGAGTAATTTATCCGATACTTGCTCTACCCGGAATTTTCCGAGCCTATGAAAGCCTAATAGTACGCATAATTGAAAGACACCCCTATCTCGCGCTTGAACAACTTATTCTTGATTCTAGGGCGCAACTTATTTTTCATCCTACAGTGATGAATGGCGTGTATGTTCATGATCTAGTGGGAATATCCAAAAAACTGTCGATTCCTCTACTCTTGGCAATGAATTCGTGGGACAACGTAGCCGGTCGCCGCTACCTAGCCACAAATCCTGACTGGCTAATAGTTTGGGGAAAGCAAACCTTCAACCATGCAAAAACATTGATGGGCATGCCTGAGGAGAAGATAAAACGATTGGGAGCTCCTCAGTTAGACATATATAAAACGCAGTCCACAGTTACTCGGGAAACATTTTGCTCTCACCACAGTCTTTCTAGTGACAACCTCATAGTACTTTATGCGGGCTCATCAAAAGGAACTGACGAATATAGTCATCTCGAATTTTTAGAACAACTTATTCGGGAAAAATATAGCGACTCCGTACGAGTAATTTACAGACCTCATCCATGGGGCGGAGGAGGGAAAAACGGGTATAGGATTCTTAACAACCAATGGGACTTCGTCGAACTGGAGCGCTCGTCGTTGGGCTACCTGGAAAATATACAAATGGGGCGAAGCCATCGATCTTATCCAAAACTAGAGGATGCACGAGACACCCTGTACTCAGTCGATGCTGTAATCTCCCCTCTATCTACAATATTAATTGAGGCCGCCTTATGTGGAAAACCTAGTATGTGCTTCATACCATCTGATGAAGACTCAAAACATTTAGCAATCGCGGCTCCGTTGCGCCATTTCCAAGAGATTTATGACTCACCAGATTTTTTAGTTGCATACACTACCCAAGAACTCGAAGAACTTTTTGCTGAATTGCTACAACGCGCAAAAGATCCAACTACACGTCCACGGATGATAAAAGCTACAGAGTATTTTATTGAAAGTACACCAGAGCCTTATTCAAAAAGCCTAGTTCATCTGATCAACGAAATACACAATACTCACGATGATCCGCGGTAGAGTTCTGCACTAGCTCGATTCGATAGAACGCACATGCAAGATGACAGATCATTACATCCGATAGACCGTGGATCTCTTTCTGAAGCGCTGACTCAAGCCGAGTTGAAAAACGACCCATTTCCGTATCTAGTCATCGACAATCTTTTTGCGAGTGATTTCTATTCACGCTTGCTCGCATCAATCCCTCCGATCAGCCAGGCCGCAAAAGTATCTGACTCAATCTCTCGGATAACATTGGTGCCAGACCCTTATAGCGACAATGCAGATTGGAGCTACAAAAAACTACTCATTAATACTCCTGATCTTTATAAATTCTGGCATTCTTTCACCGAATTTCTCAACAGTCCGTCGCTCATACAAAAACTACTAGAAATTCTCAAAATCTCATATAGTAGTTCATACACTATGTCCGCCAGACTCGCTTACGACTCAAAAGGATCTGGGCTAGGCCCCCACCGAGATCGGGAAGACAAAGTGGCTAGTTTCATTTTCTACCTTGCGAGCCCACAAAGTTGCTCTACAGAAATTGACTCCGGTACAGAATTACTAGTTCCAAAGGTTCTACGCGACTCTTACTCTGACAAGCACTATAAGTTCTCTGAATTTCGAACAGTTAAAAAGATTCACTATAAACCAAATAGGTTGTTCGCATTCGCTGTGAAACGAGGCGAAAATGGAGTCCACTCGTTTCACGGCTATCGCCAGACCACGCACGGCACAAGAATGTCGATCAAATTTCATATTCATAAGACTGTTGAAAAGACCACAATCTCAAATATGATTGCTTCCACCAAAAAGTTTTCGAAGGATTGGGAGAGCGAGAATGAATGAAGAGAAAGATTCAAGGTTATCCAACATCGAAGCAGCGAATAGAAGTTATCTCAAAACATTATTTTTAGACCGCCCTATTCCAGACGAGGATTTGAGCCAAAACCTCGGACTATTTATCAATAGAATTGAACTAGGCAAGTTTTTATTTTTGCATGAGATCTACCTCAAATCTAAGGAGGTCCATGGCTGCATTGCAGAGTTTGGTGTTCGCTACGGACAGAATTTAGCCTATTTAATTAATTTACGTAGTATTTATGAGCCGTATAACTACACTCGATCAGTTTATGGTTTTGACACTTTTACCGGCCTGACTGAAAAGCATATCAAAGATGGGTCTCACCCTTCCGTCGAAGAGCATAATTTCGCCACCCCAAAAAACTATTGCAACTATCTAGAGGAGGTTTTGAATTGTCACGAAGCAGAAGGTCCGATTTCTCATATACAAAAATTTGAGATTGTTGTTGGCGATGTCCGCAATTCTATGGGGCCATTCCTAGAGCAAAATCCCCACGTGATTTTTTCCCTCCTTTACTTTGATCTCGACCTATACCAACCGACCAAAACAGTCCTCGAACTTATCGAACCTAGGATCGGAAAAAACTGCGTCATTGCTTTTGATCAACTCAATCACCGAAGTTTTCCCGGCGAGACGGAAGCGTTTCGAGAGTTCTTTGGCCTAAGTGACCGCCAACTCTATCGGACTCACTATCATCCAGGCGCTTCCTATATTCTGTATTAGTCTATTATCTGAAAACCTCGCTGAAAATGAACAGGAGTTAATGGTTTCAATCTCAATCAAGTAATTGGTCCCGATGTCTTCAGATCGTACAACCGAATTCGATAGGGCCGTTAGTAGACTGTCCATCCTGCACACTTTTCTTTTGAGACAGACGGCTCGTAATCAGACGCTCATCGAGTTTACTGGATTTAATTCATACGAATAATGAACCAGAGTCATTCTCCACCCTTTTGCCGATTTGACTAACTTCATGAGCCTTAGATCATTTGAGGGCGCAAAACCTAAGGCCTCCATCGTCGAATACCGAACGACAATTACCCCATTAGGCTGGGTGACACCGTTTATTTTTGAAAGAAACGTCTTCGGTTCGTAACATCTGTCAGTACTTCCTACATGCACACGGTATCAAATGTTTGTTTTTAAATGTCATTGATTCAGAAACCACTACGTGAATCGTATTATTTTTTGAAATACGTCTACGGCATTTATTTTGATTTTTCATCCATCACACCACGCAATTAATAATTCATGAGTATTTCTTGGACCTACTATTAATAGCAGTAGCCGTCCATGGTGGCCTGATATGAAAAGGTGGGCTGTATTTACGAATCGGCAAAGGATTTAAGATCATGTTGGCCTAATGGGAATTTTCAATGGCCTGGGGCTCGTTTTTATTTTGAGCAACCAAGCTAATCGAATCGGCGACCGAAAACGTTTTCCTTTAAGCGCGACGCCATTTCTTTTTTCCGGTGCCTTAAGTACCAAAAATGCGATCAGGAGTCGCTTGGGCTTAACAACGTCCCCTTAAAGAGTGGAATGTTTGTTTCAAGAGCACGTTCAACACTAAAAATCGCGTATGCTTTGGATGAAACTATTGGCCATTTCGTCCCTTTTTTAAATTAATAAGGCCTTCGAGTCATTACCTGATGCGACTGAGAAGTCTTAAGAACCGCCTCAAGATATTAAAGCGATCAAGAAGCTAAAAATGATTTGATCGTTTTCGACACGTACTTGACTTCGTCTTCTGTCAGGCCCGGATGGATTGGTAATGAAAATTGCCTTGAATAAAATTTCTCCGCGTTCGGACAGTAACCCCGGGGATAAGAAAATTTCTGGACATAAATCGGATGCCAATAGACTGGTATATAGTGGACTTGAAGCTTTATTCCTTTTTTCCCCATTTCATGGAATAGCTGACTTCTCGTGTACCGGCCAACATTAAACTCAAACTGGAGTGAATAAAGGTGATAACTATGTTCGATGTTTGCGCGTCGAGGTGGGATCAAAAAGCGTGAGTCATCCTCAAAGAATTTGTCGTAAGCCTCTGCAACATATCTTCGCTTAGTCAAGAACTCTTCTAGCTTACTAAGCTGACTAATTCCCAAGGCACTCTGAATGTCCGTCAATCTGTAGTTGAAGCCAAGGGAAACCACCTCATAATACCAAGGGGAGTCCGAGAATTGCTCTTGATCGCCTCTAATAATTCCGTGGTTTCTGAGCTGTGCAACTTTTTCAAACAAATCGCGGCGATTAGTTAGTACGGCTCCGCCTTCTCCACAGGTAATATGCTTTACGGGGTGGAAACTATATGTCACCGCATCTGCGTATAGAGTGCCATAATTTATCCGCCCATCATACGTTGCCCCAAGTGCGTGGCAGCTATCGTTGACCAAATCAAGATGATATCTATTCGCGACTTCTCTCAATGCTTTCCAATCGCAGGGATGTCCCGCATAGTCAACAGCAACAATCGCCTTTACTTTATTTCCATTTCTTTTATGTTCTTTAATCTTCTCTTCTAACTTTTCTATATCTATGGTGTTGTCAAAGAGATTTATATCCACAAAATCCGGGATAGCCCCAGCGTACAGTATCGCGTTAGCACTTGCGACAAATGTAATTGGACTCGTCAGTATTACATCACCTGTTTGCCAGCCAAGCGCTAGAGCGGTCAAGTGAAGTGCTGCAGTTCCATTGGACACGACACATGCATGTTCACAAGCCAGACTCGTACTGAGTCCTCGCTCGAAGTCCGCTATAGTATTGCCCTGCGTTAACCACGGGCTTTTTAATACATCGACTACAGCATCAATGTCCGATTGATCAATATATTGTCGCCCGTAAGTTAACATCTTAGGGATTCAATTTACTCTCTACCGCACTACCGCATCCATCTCATTGCAACACTTCCCCTCCAGGGACGTGACGGATAATCATGTCGCGTATTTCAGTTACAGAAAGGAATTCTGTATTTATTTCGCTGTTGTATGTAAAGCCTTCGGGACATAAGTTGCCGCCTTCAATATCTTTTCGAGCAAGATAAGCTTCTCTATCCCAACTCAGGAACTCCGTATTTGGCAGAATGACATACTGTTTAGAATATTCAACAACTTTCCCTAACTCGGTATGCGATATCAATTCTTCGTGCAACTTCTCGCCAGGTCTAACCCCAACTTCTTCATATCTGCCATCTACCGCCATCGCACGAGCTAAGTCTACTAACTTATAAGAGGGTAGTTTCGGGATAAATATTTCACCACCCCACATTCGACTATAGCAATCAATGACGAAATCTGCGCTCTCTTGCAGCGTGATACAAAATCGTGTCATTCGTTTATCTGTTATCGGAAGAGGGCCATCTTGTCGCTTCTTCAGAAACAATGGAATAACCGAGCCATTACTTGCTGTGACATTCCCATATCGAACCACGGAAAAATTAACCGATCTACCGCTGTAGTTGTTAGCCGCAATGATCAATTTATCAGCTGCTAGTTTAGTTGCACCATATAGATTTATAGGTGCGCACGCTTTATCTGTACTGAGAGCAATTACTTTGCTCACTTTATGCTGGATCGCAACATCAACTACATTCTGTGTCCCAACAATATTCGTTTTTATAGCTTCAAAAGGGTTGTACTCGGCCGTTACGATGTTTTTTAGTGCCGCTGCATGAACTATGACGTCGACGCCTGCGCTCACGGCTAAAGACAACCGTTCCCTATCTCGCACATCACCTATGAAATACCGGAGTCGTTTTCTGTTATCACTAAACGGAGCCGTGGTTTCCATCTCCGTCTGACGCATCTCACCACGACTGTAAACGATTATCTTTTTTGCGCGGGAATGCTCAACAAGCGTTCGAATAAAAGCTTGACCAAATGAACCCGTTCCACCGGTCACGAGTATGGTTTGGTTCTCAAACATCCTAAACTACCTCATCGTCAGAAATATCAGGAATTCGAAATATCGCCTACTCATTTAGTGCCCGGCACAATTCGAGGGAATGTGAAACTTTGCAACCGCACAGCGGATGTCAGAAGATCTCAATCAAAGAGAATACGCGAGTGACACAGTGCGTTACCTACCAGTCTCTTTTCGGTCATTCGCCCGAGTCCAGAGCTGCTCTTACTAAACAGCGCTAGATATTGGGTGATCAATTTAGTTTTTCCCTGACCCAAAAAATCGACTTTACGAGATTTTGAGTATCTGTAGTCCGAAAAATTAACCACCGTTGACTCCCCGATAAATCGCTCAACGGCATACACGAAGACTATCTTTGGCAAGTTATGAAAGTCGGAAAAGATGTTCTTTAACGTTACGCTATGGTAGCTCAAAAGCGACCAGATCAACTCCTCATACCTTGGCCCACTTTGGCCTGTGTTTCACAACGACTCTATCGCTTTGGGTGCGGGATAGGAACATAAAAGCGGCCTACCGTTTCAAAGCCACTCAAACTTGTCGGGGCGCTCATCCATCTGGCTCTCACCGGTTGGTATCGGCGGACTGGACTCATTGTAATGTAGAGCCTGGTTTTTTGTTGAAAAAGTCCTCTCCGCCTCATCAACCATTTTTAATCTGACTTTCTCTATCATGGATGCAGATTCGTCATCTTGAAGCCAAATCGGGTCTCTTAAAGACCACTCTCCTGCGTCGTTCCTTCTCCATGCACTATGATCACGGTGTTCGTCTATTAGTGAATAGAAACGCTTTTTCGAAATACCCATAAAATCACAGTAAAATGGGAGCGTTGAGGGCTCTATTGGATCAAATTCCTTCACAATCAGCTTCCCCTCCTCTCTGGTCAACCGGCCCCGACGAATTTCGCTCGAAGCGTCATCGGTTGCTCGCCCATATCCAAACTTCAAGAATTTTAGATAGTCATGGACATCATTTGCATGATCATCGATCTTCGAGTACTGATTAAATGTTCTTTCTCTTTTATAGGTAACAGGAAGAAAACCCAGTTTCTCACTAATTAATTTAGCGTGATTCTTAGCGTCCCAGTCAATGAAATTACTCAGGTAAATCCCACGAATTTCCGCTCTTTCAATATGTTCGTCCGATGGAAAAATAAACGGAGCGATGTCATTTAACTCTATCCCGCCTACTCCGAGAAGCTCCTCAGGCTCAATCCCTCTCATATCATGTTCTTTTCGTTTCCAGCGAGTATGTTCCACAAAATCATTGATTGATACAACACCAGTCAACTCAGCGAACCCATGCTCACCCCAAACGATTAATGGAATGTCTCGTGCAACCGCAATTTGAAACGGAATCGTTTGAATGCCGGCATGGTAATGCCAGGTGAGATCACCGACTTTCTCAAGCATCAATCTGGATAATTTTCTTACAGATTCCTTGCTAGATGTATATCGCACTAAGTCACAATCAGATCTTTCAACTAGATTACGAAGATTTCTGTTCCCCGATGGAGCATTAAACCCGTGGTTATAAGACACCAAAAGTGGGTTCATATTGAATTTTTCTTTTAAAAGCCACACTTGGTAATGTGAGTCTTTTCCGCCACTGACTGGAACTATACAGTCGTGGCTGTTACCTCGTTTCTTTGCCTCTTTTTTCGCTTCAGAAAAAATTGATTTAAGTATTTCTTGACGCTCATCCCACCCAATCTCAAGAAATTGGCGATTCTCATGATATCTACATCCGGAACAGACACCTTCTTCGTCAAAAATAATTGTAGGCTTCGCATTTTCGGGATACAAACACCGACTACAGTACTTCATACCCTGCCTGCCCCTCTGATCTAATCATGTACCCTTTCTCCGCTAGATACCGCTTCGCTTGTTTCGTCGAATGCTCCTTGTAATGGAATATGTTCGCCGCAGCTACCGCATCTGCCCCAACATCAAGGCCTTCGGCCATATGCTCCCATCGAAACACTCCACCAAACGCAATAACTGGCACACATACCGATTCGCATACACTTTCTAGCGATTCCAAATCGTAGCCTTTTCTATTGCCGTCAAAATCGATGGAGTTAAAAAAGATTTCACCTGCGCCAATATCAACCATTTTTTGGGCCCAGCGTGCAGGAGAACAATCCAGGAAGACGCGGCCTCTATCCACACCTATCCCAGCGCTAGTGAGGTTCTTTCGCTTTACATCAAGGGAGCCAGTAATAGCTTGATGACCGAATCTTTTTGCGAGGCGAGTGACCAAATCAGGATCAGTATGAAAGACTGTATTTAATAATAACTTATCAGCTCCATTTTCAATCAATGAAGCGGCATATTCTCCGGTTGTAATCCAACCTCCAGCAGTCAGTGGAACGAAACAGGTTGACGCGGCTTTCTTCAAAATATGCACAAACTGATGATTTACGTTTTCCGCTCGTATCGAAGCTGGTGAAGGTGATACATCTACAAGAATGATTTCATCTACCGACCAACGATTGAAAGCCTCGACAGCATGATAAGCATCGTAATGAATGACATTTGTATGCTTGAAGCGAACACTCTGCACAACCTGACCGTCTCTCAAAGTGATGACCGCAATGACTCGCTTTTTAAGCATAGAAGACAAAATTGCTCAACAATTTCAAGCCAGAGGATTGACTCTTCTCAGGATGAAACTGCACACCCCAGATATTTTCGCTTCGAAACATAGCAATGATTGAATGTCCATACTCAGTATATCCAAGGCACTTTGTCGTTCGACCTAGCGCAACGTGATAGCTATGGAGAAAATAGAAATCTTGCTCAGGACCTAATCCGTTTAAGATTGGATCGTCGCTAACCCATTTCACTGTATTCCAGCCAACATGGGGAATTCTTTCTGTCGTGCTAGGGCTTAACATCTTTACTGATCCCTCAACGACAGCAAGGCCGGCCTCATTGCCTTCTTCAGAGCATGCACAAAGAATCTGCATACCTAAACAGACACCGAGCGCCTTGTTACCAGGAGTAACGAGAAATTCTTGGAGGGGTTGAAACAAACCTGCTGTCTTCAATGCTAAGCAGGCTGCATCAAATGCGCCCACCCCCGGTAGAACAATCTTGGTTACTTGATCTAAATCGTGCGATGACTCAATTATTCTTACGTCAGAAACACCTACCGCAGCAAGTGCATTACGAATGGAAAGGATGTTCCCACATTGGTAACTAATAATTCCTATTGGATCTCCTTCACAACCCATAATAGAAATACGGTTCGCTTATTTTGGTATTCTATTCGTTGACTTTATTAAGCATAATATATATTCCAGTAATAAAAAGTCAATTTTTGACCCGATTAGTATCGTATCGACACTTACGATTTTAAAAACAAGAAAAAACACCAACCAGAAAAGGTAAACCCATGCTTAACCCCGACGCCTCCGAACTGGCTAGACTCGAGACTACCCGAGAAGCTAGGGTCAAAGAAATGACAGCAACCAACGTAAGAGTTTTGCAGGCGAAAGAGCGAATAAAAAAAGTCCCGGTTTACGACGATGATGACGCCGTCGCCAAGCGAATCAAAACATCAATCGAAACTATGGAGTCAAGACTCGGTCACCAACTTTCCCCGACAGAGGTTGCTGAGGTAGTCGGCGTGTCAGAAAAAGTTGTCTATTCTTGGATGAGTCGAGGCAAAGTTTCAAAGCAAAATTTGCCAACCCTCGCGGCCGTGTTAGGAGTCACGGTTGAGTATCTGCTCACGGGTGCGGAGCCTGACAAAGGATCGTTTGATCGCATTGACCAAGATCGCTTTCAGCGGATGAGTGTCGGAATCGGCGGCGAGATGTCCGAAACAATCATTCCTGTACCGATTCGCGAACTCGATGACTTGTTGCGCGACCTCTCCCCGTCGCTTCCGCTAACACCCAAGCATTTGGATTGGCTCACTTCAACGCGCGGGACAAGAACGATGGCAATCAATGTGCTGCAAGCCGATCATCCTTACGTCCCGACCTGGTGTTTTCAAAATTGTGAGACCACTTTTTTGCCGACGCTGAGGCAAGGCTCTTTTCTCCTGATGACGCACCGCATCATCCCAAAGGACAATGATTTTTGTACTTATTTGTACAAGCGAAATGGGAGATTTCAAATAGCGTCTGGCTACGTGCAGTGGCGAGCAACGCAAATGCACCACGCTAGTGTGGCAGGGGATTTAACCCGCACATTGATGACGCAAGACCTCAGATTAATGCGTCAGCCATACGCGCCAACAGAAAGCGACATCATCCTTACAGGCACGAGCCATCCTAATAAAATATCGCGCCGACTTTTAGGTACGTTGGTCATGGTGCAAGAATGGATTCACTGGACATCGTTACATGGGCAAACGCGCCTCCTCGACCGCAAACGAAGGTTTGAAGAAAAACTTCAACTCGATTGGGGAGTCACAGAAGGCATCCAGTTTTCTGATCAGGCCGACATCGATTGATCTTTCGAAAACAAAATCCTCCCCCGGCGCTGCACGCCAGCGCCGCCGGGATTTTTTTGTCTTGTGGCGCGACAATGCACCACCAACTGCCCGTTTTTTTGACAACCGCAATACAAAAAGAGAGCAAAAGTATGGCGATTAAATCCATTAACCCTTAAGAGGCAGTCCAAAAGCAAGGACTGAAAATGCTGGTCTACGGCCCAGCCGGAGCCGGAAGGGGAGCGAACACCACTGAACTAATTTCATCTCTAACCAAAAATCGGTAATCCATCTAAAACCATTCTAGTTGCATTTAGAGTCTGGGAGACGAAACTACTCTTCAACTCCAGTACTTGATTGAGCCGTTTGATCGGAATGCTAAAAAAAATGAGAAACGAAGCACCGGGTCGAATGAATTTGGCTCCATAGCGTGAAGATTGCTTGTCGAAAATAACAGGCAGTCTCCGAGCTTAAGTCTGAATTTGATTCTTTTGATACTCGCCGGAATCTCACTTATCTTTTTCACTTCCTTATAATTACGGTCCCACTTCTTATAAAAAATATGAGTCTCAGACATATCCTCGCTACACGACAGTAACATTGACATCTGATTATCGAGGTCAATGAGTGAGGATGTGTTCCTCGCATTCATATGACCTAGAGCCGCCTGGAATTTATCTCGATCCAAGGAATCCACGTGAGGGCTTTCCCCTCGCTCCAGATACAGCCTGAAGATTCCCCCAGAATGTAATCCTAGTTGTGGTTCATAACAGCGTGAGCAAGTCGTCGAGTAGACGCTCTCCACGAGACTACAAAGTCGCGCCTCTGGATACAGGCTTCCTAGAGCGCTTTCAGCCCAATAAGTGTCCCAGTATTTGGTGGTCAAAAAATAATCGGCACTTAGATCTTTAAAACGCCCAATAGATGAGCCAAAATTCATTTTGCTTGGGAGAACTCGATTCCAATACCGAGAACGAACTCGAGAAAATAAGAGTGACTTCACTCTCCCTAACCTGCCCGGAAATTTTAATTGGAAAACATTTCTCTGAATTTCTGCAATTTCACTCGAGTCAAACACATTTTTTATGACCAAGCCCGGGGCGATACCCAACTTCAGTTCTTCTAGAAATAAGTGTGGTAGTTTCCGTCCAGCTAACACATCTTGATATTCGATGGTTTCAAAAAACGTCATTTCTGAGCCACTATTTATTTATGAGAAAACTATTCTAGAGACTTGACGATATCCCAAATGTCAGCATTCATGCGTCGAATTCCGAAGTGTTTTACCGCTGACACCCTCGCGTTTAAACCAAGTCGACACGCTAGATCCCGGTTACTCTTAATACTTTCAATAGCATTTTTCAACGAGTTTTTGTCATTTGGAGGAACCAAAAGACAGTTTTCTTTATCCCGAAACACCTCTCTATCCCACAATCCTTTTATATTGGTCAAAATAACTGGCTTACCGCAAGCCATTGCTTGTAAGGTCACACTATATCCAGATGGCTGGGTGGTATCGTGTAAAGGCACTACGATAGCGCTTGCTCTTTGATAGGCTTCTCTAAGTTCCATATCCGTCAAACTTGGATCATGAAAGCTACCAACACGGGCCGAAGGCACTCGTTCCAATTTGTTTCTTTTGGAAATACTCGCTGAAGTAATTATTTCCAGTGGTGTATCACCTGCCGCGTTAAGCAAAAGCTGATAATTTCTCCATCTGTCACTGCCGACAGAGAGCAATGAGAAATCATGTACCGGACTATTCTCTGACGCCATCCAAAACTCTGTATCTACACCAAATCGGAACAGTCGGGTGTTTATACGTTCTAGCTCATATTTGGTGACTGCCGTCCGCCTATCAACATCACCAAAAAAGAAAGCCATACTAAGACCATAAATCGCATTTTTACAAAAATGATCTAAGTATTTTCGACTAATAATTTTATTGTTTGGTAGAAGCAAATCTGAAAGCCCATGAAAACCTCCAGCGATTTTGAACTTATTCCCCCGCTTAGCATTTTCTAATCCAAGCGAAAGACTAAACCAGTCAATAAAACTTATGATTAAGTCATCGGGGCTAATCGCATCTAAATATTGCGCTGCCAAGTTTCTGTTAAAGCTAACGTTGCATAACCGATTACTCGCGTACTCAATTAATTGGCTGACACGACATAAAACATTGCCAGCTATATCTCCACGAGTGTCCAACATCTCGACCGGAATGCCACAATCTTGGAGATGGAAAAATCCGTAATAAAATTCTTTCGGACTATTACCTGATTCTACTTGGTCAAATCTCTCGAATCGCGATCGTGTCGGGAAAGCAAAATAAACTTTCCGGCCTTTTTTCAACATGTCATTTTCAGTTTACTATTCACCGAACGTCTACTCGCGACCTCTAAAGACAATCTACGCCTTAATTTATATTTAAACGTTCACGATGAAGTGAGCGTACTTATCTGGAGTTTCTCTATGAGAAGCCATGATCACTGTGCAGTCCGAAGCTATCTGGACTAACGTTTTTAAAAATTTCGTCTCTGTTGCTATGTCGAGAGCGCTAGTGGGCTCATCTAGAAGTAGAACCCGCGGCTTATTGAGGAGCGCTCTGGCCAGCACGATTCTTTGACGTTGTCCACCAGATAGTGATAGCCCTCGATCACCAACTACTGTATTAAAGTTATTCTGTAAGCCCCCAACGAACTCATTCACCTCGGCTAACTCACATGCCTCCTCAATCTCATGATCCGAATAACCTTCTCGACCAAACAAAATATTTTCTGCAATAGTGCTATTTAAAAGAAAACATTCCTGGTCCACATATCCCAAATTGTCTAACCAGACTGATTTATCGATTGTTTCGAGATTTACACCGTCGACATTAATTCTTCCATCAGTTGGGATATACAGTTTGGCCACGATGTTAATCAAGGTTGACTTACCTGAGCCAGATTGGCCCTTAACAAGGTTAATCGATCCAGGTTGAAAGCAACAATTCATGTTGCTGATTGTCATTTGATCAACTTTTGGATACGAAAAAAATAAATTCTTTATCTCAATTCGCGGAGATGATGAATATCTAGGTCGAATCAAATCAGCGGGTAGTCTTGGAACTGGCTCAGACACCAGTTTCCCAATTTTTTCAATGCGTGAAGTCAAGCCAGCATAGGTACTCCTCATTGTATTTATTTGCTTAAAGTGAGGTAGCAACCGATTGAACACAACAAGAACAACCCCTGTAGTAGGTACAGCCTTAGCAATTTCGCCATCAAATGAGAAGTAGATGACGGAAAATATTACTCCAATAGTTACTATAAACAATACATCGATAGCTGGCGCAACCATCTGCTCCAAGATTCTCGTGAATTGGTGAGCTTCGAGCACTCTCTTTCGTACATTGTCGATTTGCTTTTTAAATATGTTGGCCGCTGGATAAATTCTTAGTAACTTAGCGGCACTGAGGTAATCTATTACCAGCCTACCAAGCTCCTGTTCTCCTTCAGCGATTTTTGTCCCGCCCTTCTTTGACATTCCATAAATGCTACCAAGTGACATCCACAACAATAATCCACACGCCGCCGCGACAAGAGTCACTTCCGGTGAAATGGCCATCAATACGATTAAATAGACCAAAATAAAAAATGTAGAATTAATCAACGGATTAATGATGGTTATTGTCAACTGCTTCGATACTTGGTCTGCAATAACAAAATAGCTATTCTGAGTACCAACAGAAATTCTGGACAGATCTCCATAGTCAAAGGAGAGTAACCTGGAGGTAATTTCAGACTGAACATATAGCGACACGTGGGTGCGTAGCCTCGTGGATACGACGCGCGAGACGAATTCGGTACAACTCTTAGTTATTTGTAGCGCAATCGCAGTAATAATGAAAAAAACGAACAAACTATTTGTGCTCCCGCTAACTCCTAGCCATTCGACAATTGCGGCTGGCCACGGACCT
>MDTE01077337.1_pt1 | contig 22094 bp, 14 predicted proteins | sample 811231 | NCBI WGS metagenome assembly MDTE01 (sample SAMN05326651, study PRJNA326480) | marine metagenome | isolation source: seawater | place: Indian Ocean: Red Sea | collected 2010 | reverse complement strand
CCCACAATAACACCAATTAGCGACACGTTCACTTCATTTAAAGACAATGTAAATCGTATATCTTTAGATTTAGGTGCAACGGGTCGATTAAATACTAACGTAGACTCTGATGTGGTTGCAGCTATCAATGAACTCGAAGTTGCAATTCGAGGAACTTCTAATAACTTAGTAGCTTCTGACCTATCAACAATGGGTATAGCTGCGAATAACCTCGTATCCGCAATACATGAACTTGACAGTGACCTTCATGGTAATGGTGGGGGTAATGCGAAAGCAGACTTAACCACAGCTGCAAAGGATATTGTATCTGCAATCAACGAAATCGAAGCGGTCTTCGATGCATCTACATACGAAATATCTGCGGGAGCAAATCAGTTTGACGTTACTTCAGGTGCATTCAATATCGATGCAAGTGGAGATATATCTCTAGATGCAGACGGTGGTGATATATTCTTAAAAGATGCGGGAACACAATACGGTTCACTAACAAACTCTTCAGGTAATCTTGTTATTAAATCTGGCACATCCACAGTGATGACAGGTAGTGGAGAAAATGCCACATTCAATAACAACGTTACAGTAGAAAACGCTTTACAAGTAGATGGTGCATCTAATCTCAAGGGTAATGTTACTCTTGGTGACGCAAATACCGACAACATAGTATTTACAGGTGAGGTAAACTCACACATCGTTCCTAATACGGACGATACTTATGACCTTGGTGATAGTGCAAAACAATGGAATGATTTATACGTAGATGGAACTGCATACATCGATGACCTTGATGTTGACTCTGCGGAGATTGGTGATATTAATATCACAGGTTCAACCATCGATGCGAATGGTGACCTTACAGTTAAATCAACAACTGGTGATGTAGTTCTTGATGCAAATGGTGCTGATGTATTACTAAAAGATGATGGTACACAATACGGAACATTAACAAATACTTCAGGTAATCTTATTGTTAAATCAGGTTCAACCACTGCACTGACATTCTCAGGTGCAAATGTAGAAACTGGTGGTACAGTAACCACTGGTGGTAATCTTATCATGGGTGGTACAACCATCTCAAGAACTGGTGGAATAATTGTTGACGCATCAACTAATATTACTCTTGATGCGGATGGTGGTATTATTCATCTGAAGGATGGTGGTACACAGTTTGGTAGGTTACAAAATAGTAGTGGTAATCTAGTTCTTAAAACAAGTAGTAATACAACAGTAGCAACATTCGGTAGTCCTGGCTCAGCAGATGTAAAACTCAGTGGAAAACTAGTTGACTCATCAGGTTTAAATACTACTGCCAAAGATGTAATAGCTGCTATTAACGAACACGAAGCAGATATCGGTAATATGACCCTAACAGGTCTTACTGCAACAGATTTATCTGCGGGTTTACGTGAAGTTATCGCTGAAGTTGGTGCGGTAGGTTCACTTGGAACTGCACACAAAACTACAACTGTAGGTGCAATTAACGAACTACATACTACTATCGGTAAAGACATTGATTCCGATGGTATTAACGGTAACCTTGCAAATAATAATATAGGACTTGGACTATTCAGACTTGATAGTGCTATTGGTAATCTTGCACTTCTTAGTGATTCAGATGTTTCAACACAAACAAACTTAGTAATTGCTATAAATGCGGTTGCAGCTGATGTAACACAATTATCAGGAACTAGTAGCGCACTAGATGGTAGAATTGGTTCACTATCAAACTTAGTAGCAGGATTCACAGGAGCAGAAAGGAACAGTGTTGTAAATGCCTTGAATGCGGTATTCAATTCAGTTCCACAGATATTTGATAGTTCAGGTACGTTGCTGAATTAACGGAGTTAAATAATGAGCGTGAATGCAGATACGCCAATTAAGAGAAAAGACTCCGATGGTACACTTAGACAATTAACCAATGCGGAGGAAAACTATCTTGCCTATCAGGCGGGATTACGTTTGTCTGTCGCTCCCGAAAGTGATGTAGGTTCATTAACAACAAGTTCTTCTAGTGCTTCCACTGTAGGAACTTATACTGATACTAAGTTTAATCAGGCAGTTGGAACTCACGGTACAACACTTACTACACAAACCACAAATACTGTTTTATATCAGAAAGAGGGAACTGCTGCTGAAGATGGTGCAAGTGGTAGACGTAGACCTATTCACTATGATATCTCAGGGAGTCAAACTGAACTTCATGAGATGACAAGTAGTGAAATGGACACTCTTGTTGATAGATTAGTTAGCACAATATTTACAAATGATTATGCGGGAACTTACAAACTCGCTACGTCTGCACCAACTGGATACTCTACTGCGTTGTCAAATGTCTTTACAGATACAAGGACTGACGGAAGTTCTATCAACTATAGTATCTATCGAAGAACATCACAAACTGCACCTATCGAAAAACAACCTGTCTTGTTTATAAAACGTTCAGGCGGACATACAGGAACATTCCAAGGTTTACAGTCAATGACTGCCGCTCAGATGCAGTATTCGTTTGGACAGAGAGCGAAGAACAGAATTATGAGTGGTAATAATGGAGTAGGAACTTATCTACTCTTGTCCTCAACTCAGGGTAATCCGACTATAAATGGGTATGCTGGAACTTGGGTATCTAAGGGAAGTGCAACAGATACTAAAAATACTACATTAGAACAAGATTATACAAGGACTTCTTCTAGAAACTTTGAGGGTAATTATACAAGGTTAAGACCATCTACGTACAGTAGAACAAGGACATCGACTTATAGTAGAACTTTCACAGGAAACTACTCAAGGAACTTTGCGGGTAATTACGTAGGTAATTATACACGTACTAGGACAGAAAATTACTCAAGAGCGTTTGCTGGAAACTATGTTGGTGGAGTTGTCAGAAGTAGTAACTATACAGGAAATTATTCAAGAAACTTTGAAGGTACACGTGTATCTAATTATGTTGGTAATTACTCACGTGGATTTACTAGAAACTATACACGTAATATAACAGATTCTTATACAGGAAACTACACTCGTAATTATCTTGCTCCTTATAGTAGAACTTTTGTCGGAAACTTTTTAGGAAACTATACTGGTACATCAACTTATACTAGAACTTATACTGGTAACTACATAGGAGGCGCACAGTATGTTGATGGTAATGGGCCCGCTGGAGCTTACAGTTTAACTGCTCCTCAGTATTATTGGACTATACAACCTGTACCTATAAGTGATACAGAAGTAGTTTGGGATACTGTTGTACGTTATAATAACGCAACTGTTTACACAACCACTGATATTTACGCTTCTACTGCTGCTGCTAGAACATCGGTAACCACTGGTGGTAAAACTTACAATAGGGGCCCATATCAAGCTTTAGGTGGTGACGCCACAATTTATTATAGTGTATGGAGACAATCAGGTAGCACTAGTACTGATTTTACTCGTACTGTTTCAGGTTTTACTGGTAATTTCATAGGAGATTTTCTTGGAGGAGTAGGTTCTTATGGGTCGGGTCAACTCAACATGCCGACCAGTCCAGGCAATGATTATTATTGGCTTGAAAATACTGACCCCTTGAATGGAAATAGTTATTCAAGTGCCGTATGGGATGGCGCCAATAAAGGTGGCCCAACACTTTTAAATTATACTGCTAGTGGTCAAAATAATCCCCCAGCTGTCCCTGATTATGAAGTCAGTGGATATGGTTATAACAGAGGTGGGTATGTCATGAGTACCCAAACAACTAAATTTGCCCCAGTTCTTTATTTTTATCAAATCAAGAGAAGGGTATTAGCACTGAACTATACTAGAACTTCTACAAGGTCGAGTGTTCCAAATTATACTAGAGAAATAGGTTATACAAGAACTAGCACAAGAAATAGAAGTTCTAGTTATAACAGAAGTTTTGCACGTGCATTTACTAGAACAAGCACAAGACTGAGGGCAAGTAATTACTCTCGTGCATTCACTCGTAATTATACTCGTACATCTACACGGAATGTAGCACAAAATTATGCACGTGCATATACTCGTGTATCTACACGTAATTTTGACGGAACAGTACCATATGTAGGGAACTACTCCCGTAATTACAGTCGTACTTTCTCTAGTACTTTTACTAGAACAAGCACTAGGACTAGAACATCTGCCTACAGTAGAAATAGGGCGTCAACATATACTAGAGACTTCTTAGGTAATTATAGTCGAAACATAACTGATAGTTTTACAAGAACGAGTGCTCGTAATTATCTTGGAAACTATTTGTCAGATACTATTCAGAGTGGCAATGAAACTATTGAGACGTATACTCTTTATGTAAGGACGGCATAAATACCATCATGGCAACTTCATTAAAATTACATGACGCAAGTAGTGATGGTGACCTCAAACAGATTACCACGTCTGAAGAAAATTATCTTGCATATCGAGCGGGATTAAATCTTGCTGGTGGAGGAAAGGCACAAGTTGGGTCATTAAGTGATGTAAACACGCCTGGCGCTCACTCAACAGTCGGAACATATACTGACACAGTATATGACCAAGCGATTGGAACTCATGGTACAACCTTAACTCAAACAACCACTAATACAACTGTTTATCAAAAAGACGGAGTAGCGGGTGAAAGTGGTGGAAATTTTAGATATCCTATAAAATGGGATACCTCGACTAATCCTGATTCCATCAAAGAGATGACTGATGCAGAAGTCACCACAATCACTGACCGTCTTATTGGTACAATATTTGCAAACGATTATCCTGGCATATATGTTTTAGGAACGTCTGCACCTAGTGGTGATTATGACGTTCACCTCTCAAATATATTTACTGATACAAGAAAAGACGGCACGTCTGTAAATTATAACATATATCAACGTCAAAGCATGACTGCTCCAACTGCGGTTCGTCCTGTTGCACTCAAAAGAAGTAGTGGTGGTTCAGGGACATTCCAAGGTCTTCAGGAGATGTCGGACACTGAGATACAATATACCTTTGGACAACGTGCAAGAACACGTATAATGAATGGTAGTAATGGTATTGGTACATATCTCTTGTTGTCTGCGACTGCGGGTAATCCAACCGCAAACGGATATAGTGGTACGTGGGTAGCTAAAGGAACTGCGACAGATACTACTAATGTAACACAAGAAACTGCATATACAAGAAACCGTTCATCTAATTATGTTGGTAATTATGAACAAGCTTTCACTAGAAACTTTGAGGGTAATTACGCAAGAACATTTGTAGGTAATTATGCACGTGGATTCTTAGGAAACTATCAAAGAACGTTTACAGGAAACTATGCAAGAACTTTCGAAGGTAATTACATTGCAAACTTTGTAGGAAACTATGCAAGGACATTCCAAGGTAATTATTCTCGTGCGTTCACACGTACATCTATTCTAAACAGAATATCCACATATACTAGAGATAGTATTTTAAACAGAAACTCTACTTATACAAGGAACTCTACAAGAACAAGAGTATCAAGTTATACTCGTAACTCAACAGACGTGTTTAGTAGAAACAGGATATCTACCTACACTAGAGAATCTACTAGAAGTAGAATATCAACTTATGCAAGGATTTCCACAAGAAATAGAATATCCACATATACTAGAGATTCTACTAGGAATAGAATATCAACTTATGCGAGGATTTCTACGAGAACATCATCTAGACAATACACTAGAATATCTTCAAGAGTGTTTGCTGGAAACTACTCAAGGACTTTCGTAGGAAACTATACTGGTGATTTTACAGGAAACTATACCCGTAACTTTGCTGGTAACTTTACTGGTAACTATACTAGAATTTCTACTCGAAATAGTATCGCATCTTATACTAGAAACTCTACAAGGATTTCTATAGTAAACCGTATTGCAAACTATTCAAGGAACTTTACTGGTAACTTTACTGGTAACTACACTCGTATATCGACAAGGACATCTTCTAGAAACTATGCTAGAACAGCGAATTATACAGGAAACTTTACTGGTAACTTCGGTGGTAACTTCACAGGCGACTTTACAGGAAACTACACTCGTATTGTAAACTATACGGGAGCAGGAAGTTATGGCCCATACTACGGAAATAGTAATTATTATTGGATAAGGGTTGATAGTGCTTTTGGTGGGTCAAACGCAACTATAAGATGGAATGGTAGTACCGTTGCTACAGGTGTTCCTTACAACAATAGTACACATACCACTGGTGGATATACGTATCAGAGAGGGCCTCAGTACAGTAGTACATCAGATAAGGTTGTAGATATCCGTTATCACCAAGTTAGAAGAAAAGCATCTAGTCAGAACTATGCAAGGACTGTTGCGTATACTAGAAACTCTACAAGGATTTCTACTCGTACATCCACAAGGATATCTACAAGAATATCTTCAAGGATATTAAACTATTCAAGGAACTTTACTGGTAACTTTACGGGGAATTATACTCGTATATCCACAAGGACATCTGCTAGAAACTATGCAAGGACTTTTGTAGGTAACTATACAGGCGACTTTACAGGAAACTATACTAGAATATCGGTAGGAAACTTTACTGGTAACTACACTCGTATATCAACTAGAACTAGAGCATCCGCATATACTAGAAACAGCACAAGAATATCTATTCAGAATAGAAGTTCTGCATACACAAGAAACCGTTCATCAAACTATACTGGTAATTATACTAGGAACTTTGCTGGAAACTTTACTGGTGATTACGCAAGAGGATTTGCTGGTAATTACACAGGTAACTATGCCAGAGGATTTGAAGGGAACTATACTGGCGATTACTCACGAGCATTTGCTGGAGAGTATACAGGTAATTATGCCAGAGGGTTTGCTGGAGAGTATACAGGAGACTTTACTGGAAACTATACTAGAGACTTTGCTGGAGACTACACAGGAAACTATCAACGAACATTTGTAGGTAATTATACAGGAAACTACGCAAGAACTTTTGCGGGTGATTATGTAGGGAACTATACTCGTAATTACACAAGGAATAGAATATCTACTTATTCAAGAACAAGGGTCAGTCAGGCATATACACGTAACAGGATATCCACGTATACAAGGACTCGTGATTCTGCATATACAAGGAATAGAATATCGACATATACTAGAAACAGGGCATCCGTGTATGCAAGAACTAGGGTATCGAATTATACATCAGACTTTACAAGAACTTCAACAAGGACATTTGCGGGTAACTACACTGGTACTGAGTTAACAAGTGGAACAGGAACAGCGGAGACATATACACTGTATTTAAGAACTGCATAAATAATATTATTAAGGAGAATGAATGTGAGTGAAAACACTAGAACATGGTTAGACAATGCCTTTTGGGAAACACCAAAGAAACTTGTTTTGAATGCAATATGTGAATTTGAGGACGAAGAGAAAAATCGAGTAGTCCGTCAAGTTATGAAAATGAGACGTTATGGTGATGACGGTAAAGAGAACCCTGATTTTGTCGAATGTCTAAACTACCTCGGTGAAGAAAAAATTCAGAAATCTACAGAAGAGAGACGTGAAAGAAAACTCTCTGAAATGCAGAAAGAGAATGAACGTAAACTTGAGGAACAAAAAGCACACAAGATGGAACAATTGTTCGAGTATAAACTTGGACTGTTTGAAATACCTGAAATAAAAAACACAACTCAACGTAAACTTAGAGCAAAACTAAGACGTTCTAAGTCGATACCTGAAGCGAATATATATTCTATGTTGATTATGAAACATGAGTTGGAGGAATCAGGTGAACTCTAAAGGATTTTTAATTGTTGCGTCAAGGAATCTAAATTTTTACAAATACGCAATAAATCTCGCAAACTCTATTAGAGATTTCTATGAGGATGCGAACATTTGTCTATGTACCGAAGAACGTTTTCTTGATGGTCAAGAAGATGTAGCAGATGATATTCTATTATGCGATAGTCATTATCGTGCAAAACTGTGGGCGTTATCTCGTTCTCCTTACGATTTAACGATGTACATTGATGCAGATATTGATTGTGAACATGAGGATATTGCAAAAGTTTGGGATGAGATAAGAGACCATGACATGGTTTTTCATGAACTAACTCCTGAAAGAGAGAAGTTTTATGCGATACGTGAATTTCCATATAATGGTAATATAGAGAAATATAGATTATGCGGTGGAGTCTGTCTATACAATCTTTCAAACCCCCTTGTTAAAGAATTCATGGAAGAGTGGTATGACTTGTTTTATGAACAATTCGATAAACAATGGCGTCCTAGTGGTTTTGATGATGAGACTTGGGATAACCTAAAAGACTTCGACCAAACCACACTTTGGTACATGACCGAAAAGATGGATAAATATAAAGACCTAAATATAGGTATATTTTACGATGATATTCGTTGGAACTTTTTCACGCAATATCAATATGAGAACCTGAAATCAATAGATAATAAACCACCGATTCTAAGGCACTATTCAGGTTCACTACATAAGGATAGGTATCTTGTATGAGAATGATTGATATCCCTATCAAGAATAGGGAACTACTTGAAATATTAGATGAATGGTTATGGTTTTATAACAACAGAGAGGACATAAAGAAGTATATAAAATTAAAAGGTTCTGACCTAAAGATGGAGGATTTTACCTCTGAAAAACATCTCAATGATATTGTTGACCAAGGTCAGGTACATGAAGGATATCCCGAAGTTCTTCGAGGATATAGTCTAGAAGGACATAAAATAGGCGACCCTAAACTAGCAAATGAATTTCTTGTGAATATGTTAGATAAAGGTGACGCTGAAGAAGCGAAAGCAAATAATTTTGTTGCGAAATGTATCGCAAAACATTCTGAATTGAATTTCAAACTTGGTAATTTTCTTGTTATCAGAAACAATGCTTTAGCGGCATTGTACCCACCTGACGGGTTTATATCATGGCATAATAATGCAAATGCAAGTGCATATAACTTCATTTTTACATGGAGTGAGACAGGAGAGGGTTGTTTCAAATATATTGATGCAGATACAGGTGAAGAAGTAATCCTACAGGATAAAAAGGGTTGGAACTGCAAGGCAGGATACTTTGGAAGTTATGACGAACACGAGTCTCAGTTGTGTTATCACGCAGCTGAAACCAAGTGTTGGAGATTTACACTTGGATTTATGATGAATAGGACAGAGATGTCCCTTGGTATGCAAGAAGATGTTATTTCGGAAATAAGTTCTAATTATTGACTAGTCTAAAGTCAAACCCTTATAAATAAAAGAAACAGAGAATTCTTTTATACCATATGGGTTTTACGAATGTCAATTAGATACGAAGATTTAATAATCAACCAAGGCACAGATGTCGCAATAGAAATACATTGCGAAGACGAGAACGGCAACAAGAAAGACCTTGCAAACTATAGTGCATCTGCAATGATGAAACGTAGTTATAATGACTCCGATGGTGACCCTAATTCACTATCTTTTAATTCTGTCGTAGCATCACCGCCCGCCGATGGTATCGTAACCATATCCCTAACAAACACACAAACAGATACTCTTTTGACGAGAGGTCGATACGTTTATGACGTTGAATTAAGTTTTGTAGACAGCTCCAGTAATACTATTATAGAACGTATCCTTGAAGGGAATATAGAGGTTTCGCCCTCTGTAACTAAACCATAGTAGGAATAAAATAGCATGGCGCAAAAAATAGTAGTTAAAAAGGTAAAAGTTGGTGTACCAATTAAGCGGGTCACGTCAGGTGCATTCGCAATTACCAACCTTGGTGGTGTTTCTACTACAGGAATGCAAGGTGGTTCTCTTCTTATAAGAGACCAAGGGCAACAGAAATTTGTTGTAGGAACAATACTCGGAACAGGTGGAGCGGGTGTCGCCTATGATAGTGCAAATAACAGATATACTATCGATACCCAACAGTTTTCTGCGATTGATTCATCACTTATTCCATCAGCAGATTCCTCATTTGACCTTGGTAGCGTAACAAATAAGTGGAGAGAATTATACCTTTCAGGTAATAGTCTTCACATGGGAAGTCTTACCCTAAAAGACAGTGGTGGACGTTTTGTTGTTCTAGACTCTGATAATGCAAAGGCAAAGATAGATTTATCTTCTAACAATACAGGAGAACTATCAGAAGGAACAAACAAGTATTTTACTACCGCACGTGTTGATTCTGCGGTAACCCGTCAAGACCTTGACATGGGTGGTAAGAAGGTTCTATTTGGTAATTTATATTCTAGTGAGGGAGACTTACCAAGTGCATCAACATATCACGGTATGTTTGCACACGTTCATGGAACAGGTAAAGGATACTTTGCTCACGGTGGTCAATGGCACAAATTATTAGACGAAACATCGTCAACCACCGCAAACTTAACAGAAGGTTCAAACTTATACTATACTACTGCACGTGCAGATTCAGACGCCAAGAATGCAATATCAATTACAGATGCAGGCGGAGATGGTTCTCTAAGTTATAATGTAGGTACAGGTGTTATCACTTACACTGGGCCGAGTGCGAGTGAAGTCCGAGCGCATTTAACAGCAAACAAAGGACTCTCAGTATCTTCAGGTGAATTTAATATTGATTCATCAAACGTCAAAGGAATGTTCTCAGGTGGAACAGGAGTTACTTACAATAGTGGAACTGGTGCAATCAGTATCGGTCAAGCAGTAGGTACAGGTGATAACGTATCGTTCCAAGATGTTACAGTTAGTAGTAGACTTAACGTTACAGACTCATCATCTTTTGGTGGGAATCTAAAAGTTGGTGGCAACCTTATTGTATCAGGAACTTCAACAGTTGTCAATACCGAAACAGTAACTCTTGCAGATAATATTATTGTTCTAAACTCTAATGCAACAGGGAGTGCGACTGAGAACGGTGGTATTGAGATTGAACGTGGAGATGACACAAACAAAACTTTCATATGGGATGAAGGTAACGATAGATGGACACTAGGTTCTGAAACTCTTGTTGCGGGAACATTAATTGGTAATGTTACTGGTAATGTAACAGGAACGGTTTCAAGTATTGCAAATCACAATACAGGTAACTTATCAGAAGGGTCTAATCTATACTACACTACTGCTCGTTCAGATAGTGATTTTGATATTAGACTTGCAACTAAAACTACTGCAAATCTTTCTGAAGGGTCTAATTTATATTACACATCTACAAGAGTAGATTCAGATATACTGAACACATCTATTGATGCACAAAGAACTGCTCCAGTATATCACAAAATTACGGTTACTGTCAGTGGCGGTAAGTTCTTAATAGATGGAACTTCACAAGCAAATATGGTTCTGTCGCCTAACGTTGTATACAGATTTGACCAATCAGATAACACTAATGGTTCACACCCATTAAGATTCTCTACCACATCCGATGGAACACATGGTGGTGGTTCAGAACTATCTTCAAACTTTAAAGTATATAATAAAGTAGGTAATGCTGGTGATGCAGGCGCATACGTTGATTTAGCAGTAGAACAAGATGCGGGTAAACTTTATTACTACTGTTCTAATCACTCAGGAATGGGTGGTGTTACAAATACAAGTCCTATCTCATCTATCAGTGTTACAGACGCTGGCGGAGATGGTTCACTTGCATATAACAATTCAACTGGTGTACTGACTTACACTGGGCCATCTGCATCTGAAGTTAGAGCGCATTTAACAGCGAACAAAGGATTAAGTGTATCCAGTGGTGAGTTCAATATTGACTCTGCAAATGTCAGAGGAATGTTCTCTGCGGGTGGTGACTTATCTTATAATAGTGGAACAGGTCAGTTCTCGTTTAACGTAGAAAACGTATATACACAGGCAAACTTCGAGAGTGACCTTGGAGCTGCTATTGCGGGTGGTACAGGTATCACCTTCGATTCAAGTGGCGATGTAATAAGTATTACTAATACTGGTGTAAGTGCGGGAACATATGGTTCTTCTACACAAGTACCACAAATAAAAATCAACGCACAAGGTCAAGTTGACTCTGCAAAGAATATTACTATTGCGGGTGTAACTGGTGTGGACTTCGATAGTTCAAACGGAACTATTACCATACAAACAACGGGTGGAAACTTTACAGATGTAATGACGTTAGACCCGTTCACTACTGCGAATCTATCAGAAAATACAAATCTTTATCACACCACTGCACGTGCAAGAGGTTCTATATCAGTTACCGATGCGGGTGGCGATGGAAGTCTTGCATATAATAGTACGTCAGGGGTCATAACATATACGGGCCCAAGTGCGTCAGAAGTAAGAGCGCATCTCACCGCAAATAAAGGTCTATCCGTAAGTGATGGAGAATTCAACATTGACTCCGCAAACGTTAAAGGAATGTTTAGTGGGTCAAGTGGTGTAAATTACTCTGACGGTGCAATTACTGCCGACCAAGGAGAGATTAGAGCATTCTTTAGTGCAACTGATGGTGGTGGTGATGGTTCTTTTTCTTATAACAACAGCACAGGTGTATTTACGTATACTGGGCCGAGTGCATCTGAAGTTAGGGCACACTTAACTGCAAATAAAGGATTGAGTGTATCCAGTGGTGAGTTTAACATAGACTCAGCGAATGTCAAGGGTATGTTCTCTGTAAGTGATGCTGGAGGTGATGGTTCACTTGCATATAATAGTTCTAACGGAACATTTACCTATACAGGGCCGAGTGCATCTGAAGTCAGAGCACACTTAACGGCGAACAAAGGTCTTAGTGTATCTTCAGGTGAATTCAACATTGACTCTGCTAATGTAAAAGCGATGTTCAGTGGTTCGAGTGGTGTAAACTATTCTAATGGTGCAATCACAGCAGACACAAGTGAAATCAGAGGATTCTTCACTGCAAATAAAGGTCTTTCAGTTTCAAATGGTGAGTTTAATATAGACTCGGCGAATGTTAGAGGTATGTTCTCTGGCGGTACAGGAGTAACCTATAATTCAGGTACAGGTGCAATCTCACTTCCACAAGCATTAGCGACATCCGATGATGTAACATTCAATGACTTAACAGTCAGTGGTAACCTAAACGTAAGTGGAACAACCACACAGACAGGTAGTGTTGTAACAGATAATAACTTCCAAGGTCTAACTAACTCTAATACAGGAAACAGTACAGACTTTGGTTTCTACGGTAAATTTGTAGAAGGTGGAACAACCAAATATGCTGGTATCTACTATGACGCATCAACCGATAATACATTTAGATTGTTTACGGATACTCAGACAGTTCCGTCTACAACAGTAAATACTGGTGCTACAGGTTATTCCGATGCAAACTTAGTTGTCAAAGATATAACTGCCGAAGACTTAGTTCTATCAGGCAATCTGACTGTTAATGGTGCAACAGTTACAAATAGTGCAACAAATACAACAATAGAAGACGCACTAATTGAACTTGGTTCAGGTTTAACAGGTAATAATACTAATGACCTTGGTCTTATCCTTGAGAGAGGGAACACTGGTGATAACGTGTTCATTGGTTGGGATGAAAGTCAAGACAGAGTAAGATTTGCAACTACAACAGATAGTGGTGGGTCAACTGGTAACCTAACACTTACAAATGCAAACATCCAAGCAGGAAGACTGTATGGTGATGTTACGGGTGCATTAACAGGTAATGCTTCAACAGCAACTGCACTTGCGACTGCACGTTCTATTGCACTAGCAGGAGACGTAACTGCATCAGGGGTAAACTTTGATGGTACAGGAAATATATCATTAACAACAGTAATTGATAGTGATGGTATTAATCATCTCAAGACAGATGACCTTCCTGAAGGTTCTAGTAATCTTTACCACACAACTGCAAGAGCGAGGGGTGCGGTATCTGTAACTGATGCTGGTGGAGACGGTAGTCTCTCATACAATAGTTCAAATGGTGTATTCACATACACAGGGCCTAGCGCATCTGAGGTAAGAGCGCACTTGACCGCAAATAAAGGTCTTAGTGTATCTTCAGGTGAATTTAATATTGACTCTGCAAATGTTAGAGGTATGTTCTCAGGTGGAACAGGTATTACCTATAACAGTGGTACTGGTGCGATAACAACAACTGATGGAGATATCGTCCACGATAACTTATCAGGATTCGTTGCAAACGAACACATTAATCACGCAAACGTGTCTATCACTGCGGGTACTGGTTTAACAGGTGGTGGTACAATTGCATCTACAAGAACACTAAATGTTGTCGGTGGTAAGGGTATTACCGCAAACGCAAACGATATTCAGATTGACTCTGCAAACGTTCTTGGAATGTTTAGTGCTGGAGGTGACCTAAGTTATAATAGTGGTACTGGTCAATTCTCATTCACCGATTCTGCACAACATACAAGCGCACAGATTCGTGCAATGTTCTCCGCAAGTGGAGACCTATCATATAACAGTGGTACTGGTGCATTCAGTATAACTAAATTCACTACCGCAAACGCAAGGTCTGCTATCTCGGCAGGAGGTGATTTATCATATAATTCATCTACTGGTGTAATGAGTTATACAAAACAGACTGCAAGTGAATTGTTGACTGCAATTAAAACAGTAGATGGTACAGGTTCAGGTTTAGACGCAGATACACTAGACGGACAACAAGGTACACACTATAGAATCAACGTTTATGATAACGGTGGCACGTTACTTAACTAATGGATAAATAAGATTATGAGTTACGCTTACACAGAAGTAACAAGTTTAGACGATTGGGATGAAACTGCGTGGACTAGGTGTTTAACCGAATCGTGGTCATCACTTCAGACATCAATGGATTGGAATGCCGTTATAGGTAATTTTCTTAGACAGTCTACAGGTGACCCTGATTTAACAATCAATCATACAGACTACACTGATGCACAGAAACAAAATTATCTGTGGCAAGCTGTGAGAAGAGGAGTTACATCACAAAACCATATGGTGATGTATCTATGGAAAGACGCACATATAGTGCATATACTTTTATGTAACATAGAAAGAGATGAGACAGAAGGTAATACGTTGTCTATAGATTTCTTTCTTGCGGGTAGAGATGCATCTGGCAATAAAGCGTATCTAGAAACAGAAGTAAATACGCAAAGGAAAGCGTTTCGTCAATTTGTAAGACAAGACGCATATAATATTAAGAATGTACAAATAAAATTATGTAATGTTGCGAACTCACACAGAATGGCGCAACACTATAATAGACATTACAGAAATGCATCTAGTGTACAGTCATATGAGGAAACCACAACAGATAGTGGCGGGTCATCTAGAACAATGGGTATGACAAAACACGTTTTACCTGTGGATGATAGTGATTTATAAGGATAAATATAGAGATGGCAAATAAATATACATTCGCAGAATTGAAACTATCAGAACTTGATAGTGATAATCTTAGCGATGCAATTAATTTATCCTATGAAAAGATTAAAGATGTTTTCCCTTGGGAACAACCTAACAACCTTATGAATTTGACAGAGGAGGCAGACCGTAAAAATTTCTTAAAAGGTCTTTTAATAACTAGGACATATTTAAGTGCGGATGGTCAATGGGATTCTGATGGATTAGGAAAACCATATCTTCTGTGTATGAAAGAAACAGATACTAATAGACAGTTGTATTATCACTCGGCGCATAGTAATCCTGATGACCCACAAGAACTTGTAATAGACCAAGTTCTGTATGGTAAGAACAGTGCGGGTAGTAGAGCATATTTAAAAACTGATGTTCCTGAAATAAGAAAGTCTTTTAGACAATGGTTAAAGGATAATGGATATACTAAGTTTAACATGAAAATTGATACGAACAATAGTAGTTTATTATCACATGTTGAAACGTTTCAAGTATCAGGTAATGACGCTGACAATGGTGTTAGGGAAGAAAATACAAACGAACTTGGTCTTACAATAAAAAACTATAAGATGACCATACCTAACGGAGAATAAGAATGGCACTAAAAATTGGTAGTTACAATACATTAAATACGAGACAGGAGTTGACCGACTACTGTCTGCGTAAGTTAGGGCATCCTGTAGTTGAAATAAACATTAGTGATGAACAAATCGATGATAGAATCGATGATGCTATGCAAATGTATTTTGAGTTTGTTGGTGAAGGTTCACATAGACTTATCTTTCCATTAAAAATCACTCAGAACATGCTTACAACTGGTCAGATAGATTTTGACAACATAAAGAATGATGACCCTGCTGGTGAAGGAGATGCAAACCCTCTTTGGAATGTATCACAACTTACAGACCGTATTATATCAATCGTAGGTGTGTATCCTTTCACCAATACCTCATCTGTACAAAACTTTATGGACTTGAACTATCAGATACGGTTGAATGATATGGGAGACCTTGCTGGTGGTTTGGGTGAACTTGCATATTATGAACAATTACAACAGTATCTCTCATTGACTGATATGAAACTTACAGGTCATCCTCAGATTAGATGGTTACGTAGAGATAAAAAACTTTTTATTGATGGTGATTTAAAAGCGACAAATAGTCCTCTAAAAGTAGATGACTTTCTTATGATAGAGTTTTACGTTCACACAAGAACAGATGGAAGTGCAAATGAATTCTTCAATAGTATATTCTTGAAGGAGTTTGGTACTGCATTGTTAAAAAGACAATGGGGTGAAAACTTATCTAAGTTTGAAGGAGTTACATTGCCTGGCGGAGTTTCAATAAACGGTCAAAGATTGATTGATGAAGCAAACACTGAAATAGAACAAATAAGAGAGAGAATAAACAATGAATATGATGACCCGCCATCCTTTTTTATAGGATAACCTAATGGCAACAAATAAGTATTTCAATTACGGTGATAGAAACCAACAAAATCTATACGAATCTCTTGTTATAGAATCGATTCAAATGTATGGACAGGATGTCTATTATCTTCCTCGTGAGATAGTCAATAAAGATGCAATTCTTCTTGACGATGTACCCTCACGTTTTGGTTCTGCGTATAAAGTAGAAATGTATATTGAAAACCAAGATGGATTTGAAGGAGAGGGTGATTTATTTACTAAATTTGGTATCGAACTAAGAGACCAAGCAAACTTTGTTGTTGCGAGAAAAAGATGGAAAAATCTTATTGGGAACAACTTAGACAAACAAAATTTTAGACCAAGAGAAGGTGATTTAATTTATCTTCCTATGTCAGAGTCTTTATTTGAGATACTTAAAGTAGAGACTGAAACACCATTTTATCAATTAAAGAATTTACCTACATTCCGTTTACAATGTGAATTATTCGACTACAGTGATGAAGACCTCGACACTGGTGTTGAGACTGTTGATATTCTTGAGAAAGAAGGCGCATTCCAATATCGTCTAAGTATGGATTCCAGTGGTGGAGGTTTCCAAGTTGGAGAGGATGTAACACAGAATCTTGGTACTTACACCATGAATGGTGAAGTTACAAATATTATCGACAGTGGTGGTTACAGTATTGACCTTGCACACGTAGGTGCAAGTGATGGTAAATACCATGAGTTCACAACAGGTACTATTGTTAGAGGACAGACCTCAAGTGCCGCTTCAACACCAACCTTGGTTGCGGAACTACAGGAAATACAGAAGGATGCACAGAACGTTGTATTTGATAATTTTGAGAGTGATTTCTTAGACTTCTCAGAATCTAATCCGTTTGGAGATATATCGTAATGTTTGGAACATATTTTTATCACAAGAGAATAAGAACTGCGGTGTCAGTTTTTGGTTCATTGTTCAATAACTTGAAGATTCTAAGACAGAACTCTTCAGGTAAAGTTATATCTACTGTAAAAGTTCCTCTTGCGTATGCACCAAAAAGGAACTTTATTGCACGTCTAAATGAAATGAACAATGGAGAGGATGCAGAACGTAGAGTTGCAATGAAACTCCCTCGTATGTCTTTTGAGATTACGAGTATCGCATATGACCAAGACAGACAATTACCAAAGGTTAACAGTGTATCACGTGCAATTGAAAACTCTACTACTACACGTAGAAAGATGTATACTTCTACACCATATAACGTTGCATTTCAATTAAGTATTTACGCAAAGACACAAGATGATTGCCTACAAGTTGTAGAACAGATATTACCATTTTTCAAACCTCAGTATACGGTATCTGTAAAACCGTTTTCTGATATTCCTACATTACTAGAGGATGTCCCTGTATCACTTACCAGTGTTGCATTTGAGGATAACTTCGAAGGTGCGATAGGTGAAAGAAGAACTATAGTATACTCCCTTGATTTTGAGATGAAGATAAACTTCCATGGCCCACTAGATACAGGGTCTAAGATTATCCGTGATGTTCGAACAAACTTTAACATGATACATGATAGTTCAGGAGACACGTCTCTTATTAGAGCGATACAAACCCTACCTGACCCTAATACGGTTAGTGCAGATAGTGATTACGGATTCATAGATAACTTCTTTGATTCCGCTGGTGGAAGCGCAATATAAATAAAAGGAGATAACGATGAGAACATGTAAATGTTGCAAATGTTGTAAATGTGATTGTTGTTAGGAATTTTTTATGGCAGAAGACAAGAAAGTAAAGGACGATTACGACTATAGTCGTGAGACATATTATGACCTGATTGAAAAAGGTCGAGAGTCCTTAGATTTAATGATTGAAGTGGCACGTGAGTCGGAACACCCTCGTGCGTTTGAAGTCCTTTCTAATATGATTAAAGGTATTTCAGATGTGAATGACAAATTGATGGATTTGAATAAGAAACGTAAAGACATTAATAAGGAAGAGTTCCGACAAATAGAACACCAAACAAACAATCTGTTTGTTGGAACTACTACCGACTTGCAAAGATTACTTCAAAAAGAAAAAGAAACGAAGATAATCGATGCAGAACCCGAATCAAAGGAATGACTCTTATCTTGGCAATATCAATGTCAAGAGAGATGGTGTCCAACATAATTTTACTCAGGAAGAAATAGAGGAATACGTAAGGTGTTCTCAAGACCCTGTATATTTCTGTAAGACATATCTAAAAGTAATATCTCTAGATGAGGGACTTGTTCCCTTTGACCTTTATCCGTATCAGGAGAAAATGTTTGAACATTTTAACACCAACCGATTTAGCGTTGTCCTTGCATGTAGACAAAGTGGTAAGTCTATCTCTTCTGTCGGTTATATTCTTTGGTATGCTTGTTTTCATAGTGAGAAAACTATTGCTATACTTGCAAACAAAGGTGCGACTGCAAGAGAGATGTTATCTCGTGTTACACTCATGTTGGAAAATCTACCTTTCTTTTTACAACCTGGCTGCAAGGCACTCAACAAAGGTTCAATTGAGTTTTCCAATAATAGTCGTATCATTGCCAGTGCTACCAGCGGTAGTTCCATTAGGGGTATGTCTGTTAACCTATTGTTTCTTGATGAGTTTGCCTTTGTTGAAAGAGCGAATGAGTTTTATACTTCGACATATCCAGTAATCTCTGCGGGTAAAGATACCAAGGTTATCGTAACCTCAACCGCAAATGGTATAGGTAATACATTCCATAAGATATGGGAAGGTGCAGTTCAGGGATTAAACGAATATAAACCTTTTACAGTTAATTGGCATGATGTGCCAGGCAGAGATGCGGAGTGGAAAAGACAAACTATTGCGAATACGTCTCAGTTACAGTTTGACCAAGAATACGGGAATACCTTCTTCGGTACAGGCGACACATTAGTAAATGCAGAAACCCTACTGTCTTTTAGAGCAAAAGACCCCGAAAAAGTCGATGGTGACCTTAAAATTTATACTAAACCTCATCCAAAACACGAGTACATCATGACAGTGGATGTGTCAAAAGGAAGAGGTCAGGATTATTCTACCGCAACGGTAATCGACATTAGCACAAGACCTTTCAAACAGGTTGCTGTTTATCGCAACAACACTATATCTCCTATACTCTTACCTAATTTTATATATAAGTTTGCAGAACTCTACAATCAAGCATATGTGGTAATTGAGTCAAATGATTCAGGACAATTAGTGTGTCAGGGATTATATCAAGATTTAGAGTATGAAAATATCCATATGGAGTCCGCTGTAAAGTCAGACCGTATCGGTATTGAAATGAATCGTAAGGTCAAAAGGATAGGATGTTCATCTATAAAAGACATCTTAGAGAACAGAAAATTGGAGTTAGTAGATGCGGATAGTATACTTGAAGTGTCTACTTTTGTATCAAAAGGTCAATCATATGAGGCGTCAGACGGTAATCATGACGATTTAATGATGAATCTTGTGTTATTTGGATACTTTGTATCAACACAATACTTTAGTGAAATGACCGATATTAACTTAAAAGAGATGATGTTTGCAAAACAAATGAAAGAAATTGAAGATGATGTACCGCCAGTTGGGTTTGTTGATGACGGTACTGCGTTCATAGAAGAAGAAAAACAACGTGAAGAAGCGGAAAAATGGTTCACTTATCGTGGAAATGTGGAGGAATGGTAATCTGAAAAACTAAGTTGTTATAAATAAAAGTAAGTGAAAATAACCGTATTATGAAAACTTATAATTAGATTACGAAAAGGAAAGAGCTATGGCACTATTTACACCCTCTGCTTCCCCTTCTGTAACAGTAAAAGAAATAGACCTTACGGGAGTAGTCCCTAATGTCCAAACTTCTACTGGTGCATTTGTAGGGAATTTCGGTTGGGGCCCTGTTGGTGTTGCAACACTGGTTTCAGATGAAAACGGTCTTGTAACTGCCTTCTCAGCACCTACCGATGACAATACGGTTGACTTTCATTCAGCCGCATATTTCTTGAGATATTCTAATTCTTTACAACTAGTGCGTGAACAGGATTCTGATGCACGTAATAGTATTGCAAAGAATACATTCTCAAGTGCTGCCGTCCAAGCTATAAATAACCTTGACGCTTTCGAAAATGCTACTATCGACTCAAGTGATGGTGCGTTTATCGCTAAGTATCCAGGCAAGCTTGGTGACTCACTACAGGTTTCCATCTGTGGAGTTTCTGACTCCGACAATGGTGGAACTAACAACTTCAACTCGTGGACATACAAGTCTGAGTTTGATGCAGCTCCAGGCACTTCAAAATTTGCAAGTGATTTGGGTTGTAAGAACGATGAACTACACGTGATTGTTGTTGACCAAGATGGTGATATCACTGGTGTGGCAGGAACAGTGTTGGAACGATTCCCATTCTTATCCGTTGCTAAAAACGCTAAGAAAGGTGATGGAACATCCAACTATTATAAAGACGTACTTAAAGTTTCGTCCTCATGGATTTACGCTGGTGGTTTCCACAGAAACAGCGACTCAGATGGAGCAAATGACTTCTCTGGGCCTCAATGGGGTAATGACGCAACTTTAGCTGGGTCTCAAGATTTCAAAGGCGATGTAACTTTTGGAACAGGTACAAATCAATGGTCATTCGATGGTGGAGTAACTTCCGCTAGTCTTGGTACAGATGACGTACTACGTGGATTCGACAAGTTCGAAGACAAAGACAATATCGAAGTAGACTTCTTGATTGCACCTCAATCGTTAACTAACACCGCCGCTAATACAGTGGTCAATGACCTTGTATCAACAGCATCAACAGTAAGAAAAGACTGTGTTGTGGTTGCAAGTCCATCTAGGACAGCAGTCGTAACTACAGGAACTACTGCCGCTGTAACAACATGTAATAATGGATATACTAAGTCCTCTTATCTTATACAGGATAATAACTTCCTGAAGGTGTTTGACAAGTACAACGACAAGTTTATTAAAATCCCCGCAAACTCATCAACCGCTGGTCTGATGGCTGCTACGGATTTAGTCGCTGCTCCTTGGTTCTCGCCTGCGGGTTCAAGACGTGGACGATATCTTGGTATTACCGATATTGTACTCTCTCCAACTAAGTCGGACAGAGATACATTATATAAAGCTGGTATTAACCCAATTGCAAATATTCCTGGCGAGGGAATAATGTTATTTGGTGATAAGACCAATGAAAGTAGACCTTCTGCTTTCGATAGAATCAACGTTAGACGTTTATTCCTTGGAATTGAAAGAGCAATCGCAATTGCGGGACGAAACGTAATGTTCGAATTCAATGATGAGTTTACTCGTGCAGAATTCGT
>MDTE01149431.1_pt1 | contig 22095 bp, 20 predicted proteins | sample 811231 | NCBI WGS metagenome assembly MDTE01 (sample SAMN05326651, study PRJNA326480) | marine metagenome | isolation source: seawater | place: Indian Ocean: Red Sea | collected 2010 | reverse complement strand
TAGGCCCCTCTAATTTTTATACAGATGAGAAAAAATCCTTAAAAAAGTTAAATAAAAAAAAATTTCATATTTACGAAAAATTTACTATTTCTCAAGTAGCTAAGTCTTTGTCACAGGGTAAAATAATAGCGAGATGTGCAGGACGTATGGAATTTGGGCAAAGAGCATTAGGGAATAGGTCAATTTTAGCTGATCCAAGATTTTTAGAAATAAAAGAAAAAATTAATTCAGCGATTAAAAATAGAGATTTTTGGATGCCATTTGCGCCAGTAATTTTGAAAAAATTTAGTGACAAATATTTGATAAATCCAAAAAATACAGAGTCGCCACATATGACGGTAGGATTTGAGACTACTAATTTAGGCTACAAAAAAATGAGGGCAGCTTGTCACCCTGCTGACAAAACTGCTAGAGCACAAATTCTCGAAAAAAAACATAATCCACAACTTTATGAATTAATTTCCGAGTTTCATAAATTAACAGGTGTTGCTGCATTACTAAATACGAGTTTTAATTTACATGGTTTTCCTATAGTGAACACATCTGAACAAGCAATTAGTGTATTGATAAAAAGTGATCTTGATGGACTATTGTTAAATAACTTTTTTATTTTAAAAAAATAAATATGAATTTCATTTTAACCAGACTATGGAGGTATTTGAATATTTATTTTTTAAAACCATTTGATGCTGTAAATGATACTCTTACAAGTTATTTAGTTTTTAAAAAACATAAGTTAGAAAAAGATTATCTTGAATTAGGATCTGGAGATGGAATGTATAGTTTTATAATGTCAGGAGGTAAATTTCCTCTTAACTTTGATAGATACATAGATGTATCATTAAAAAAAAAAGATATTTTTGATACTCATAAGAAAGAGATAAAAGTTTATAAAAATAAAAATTTAATAAGACCCTATCTTTCTATAGATGCAAAAAAAAACCACGTCAAAAAGATAAAGGAAATAGGGTTCTCTAAATATTCACAAGCTTCAAAATTAGAAAATATTAAAATAAAAAATAAAAATAAATTTAGTTTAATATTTTTTTATACCGCACATGGGTTGAATGATTTTAAAAAAAGCATAAAACAAGCTAAAAAACTTTTAAAAAAAAATGGTAAAATTTTAATTCTTGTCTTTGATGATTTTGTAAAAAAAAATTTCGTTTGTTATAAGATGAGTAAAAAAAATTTTTTTCCAGCCTTTTTTAGAAAAATTGATAATGGAAGATTTAAAGAAATTGGAAATTACAGTAAAACAACAGAAAATTGGATGAATTTTTTTGAAAAAAACGGACTTAAAGTTAATAAAATTAGTAGTGGTTTAAGTGGCACAGCTTGGAAAGTTTATGATGTTCAAACGCGCCCAATACTCTTTTTTTTGATAAGATTTTTCAACACTTTTCCCTCATTTTTAAGAGTTTTATTAAAACTTATTTGGATGATATTTTTTTACCCAGTTTTAATATTATTTTTCTTATTTTATTCAAATATTTATTTTAGTAATAATAAAAACTGTTATCACGTTTTTGAACTAAGAAAGAGGTAGAATGGTAGCTTTAGTAACAGACTATTGTAAGCACGGAGATATAAACAAATTTATTGAGAAAAACCATAAATCTCCTAAAAAATTTAGACAATATAGAGATAACTGGAATAATTATAATACAAAAGAACCTATGTTTGTTTTATTTGAAACCACTTCAAAATGTAATTTAAGATGTACTATGTGTGTACAATCAGTTGGTTATGAGCAAACAGAGAGAATGAAAGATCAACTTTTCTTAAAATCTATAAGAGAAATTTCAGAACTAAAAATTCCAGCTGTCGCAATGAATCAAATAAACGAACCTCTTCTAGACAAAAAGATTTATGATAAAATTAAATCAGTTTCCGAAATAGACTCAGTTGTTGATATACATATGAATACTAATGCCGTATTGTTAAATAAATTAAATAGCGAAAAGATACTCAACTCCAATTTAACAAGACTACTATTAGGTTTTGACGGGTACTCAAAAGACGTTTTTGAAAAGGTTAGAGATAGAGCTAAATATGATCAAGTTTTTAATAATATAATTAATTTTTTAGAATTAAAAAAAAAAATGAAAAAAATTTTTCCGGTAACCAGAATCTCTTTTGTTAGAACAAGCGATAATGAACATGAAATACCCAATTGGTATAATTTTTGGAAAGACAAAGTAGATTATTTGACAATACAGGAATTTATAAGTCCTGTATCAGATCATAGTAAATCTCATTTAATACCAAAATCTTCTAAACGTCTTAAAACAGATCCTGAAAGTATAATTTGTACTCAGCCTTCAGAAAGAATGACTATCAGAGGAAATGGTGACGTAATTCCATGTTGTTCCCATATAGCACTAAAAATGCCGATGGGAAATCTTTATAAAAGTAGCATAAAAGAAATTTGGAATAATAAAAAATTTGTTGATCTTAGAAAAACTTTATCTAAACCTGGCGGCTACAAGAAATATAAAATCTGCAAACAGTGCGTAGAAACAAGCTATAACTTAAAGAATTAGTTTGTTTAGCAGATTTATAATTCTTAGAGCTCTTCATAAATAACAAATATATCAAATAAAAATTATAAATTCCCTCAATATTGTGAACTTTAAAACAATTCAAAGACTCTGGATAAAATTTAGATATTTTATAATTTTGGGTTTAGTAACTAAAAAAATATTTTTAAATCCACCAAAGAGAAAAATTATTATTTTTGACTGTGAGTCTACAGATTCATTAAAAAAACTTTTTTCACCTAGTGATACTTTTGTTTTATCAACTAGAATCACAAAAATTATCAAATTATATATATCATTTGGGCTATTAAAATTTATATTGGCAAATTTTTTTAAAAGGCCCTTAAGACTTAATTATCTAATTTATTTAATTATTCAAATTAACCCCAAAGTAGTTATCACATTTATCGATAACTCTTCCGACTTTCATATAATTTCAAAGTTTTTACACAAAAAGATTAAATTCATAGCAATTCAAAATGCTACAAGAGAAGTACAATGGCTTCCAAAAAAATGGACAAAAAAATTTTATATACCTGAGTACTATTGTTTTGGTTCATTTGATAAAAGATTATTTTTAAAAAAGACAAGTGTTAAAAACATTAAACCAAAAGGATCGTTCCAAGCTGCTTGTGCACTCTCTTACATAAAAAAGAAAAAAATTAAATTAAAAAAGGAATTTGACTTATATTTAATAAGTGAAATGAATTTACGTAATAAGAAGAAAGTTTTCAATAAAACAAACTTATGGAGAAGAAACCATTCAGATATCGAAGACGAAGATCATATCCCAAACATTAATGAAGCAATTTCCACATTAACCAAATACTGCTTTCGCTTTGCAAAAGAAAATAATCTTAAAATTATCATAGCGGGAAGAGGTAAAAAAAATTCAAAGATTAGAGAGCAAGAGCTTTCTTGGTACAGAAACGTTTTAAATAAAAAGGATATTTATATAAAAGCCAGAAATGAAAAAAATTTTTCTAATTATCAGCTTATGTTAAAAAGTGATGTCGTCATAGGCAGGCATTCATCTTTGACTAGAGAGGCTATTGGTTTGGATACAAAGGTATTCTGGTGTAATTTTACTGGTCACCAGGATGGGGGATTTTCATTTTTTAAAAAAATAAAAAAATATGTTTTAAATGAAACATCATATAAAGTTTTTGAAAAAAAATTAAAATTTATTCTTAATTTAAAAAAGAATGCTTATTTTAAATATTTAAATTCTACAAAAAATGAAATTTGTATTAACTCTAAAGGGTATGATGAATTTATTTTTAAAAGAGTAAATGATATTATTCAAAATAAGACAAAAAAAGTGACATAATTTGATAAAAGCTTATGATTGTAAAATATTTAAGCAAAATACAATGGAATAAAAAAGTAACTAATTTCCTCATAAAAAAATTAAAAAAAAATAAAAAAAAAACTCTTAATTTAATTTTGACGGGTGGCAATTCTTCTAAGCCAATAAATAAATTTTTAATTTATAAACTTTATAATAATTATAATTTAAATATTTATATTTCAGACGAAAGATGTACAAGAAAAAAAGAATTTCTTAATCAAACATTTTTTCAGAAAATTAATAAAAAAAAAAGATTTAACTTCTTTCCTATTTTAAAGAAAAATTTAAGTTTTTTAAAATCAGCAAAAATGTATAATAATTTAATTAATTTTAATCCTGACTTGATTTTGCTTTCAGTCGCCAAAGACGGCCATATTGCCTCAATTTTCAATCTAAATAAAGAAATTAAATTTAAAAATGTAATTTTGTCAAAATCTAAACTTAAAAATTTTCGTAGAATAAGTATTTCTAAAAATTATTTGGAGAAGAGTTCTAATTTAATTCTTTTATGCAATTCTTTAGAGAGGTATAAAAATTTTGAAAAATACTCTAAAAATCAACATCATATATTAAGCGCATTATCAAAAAAAAAAAAAGTTATTAGTTATTACAAAAAATTAACAATTTAAAAAAAAATCTTCAATGAAAAATAAGAAAAAAATATCAATTATTGGATTAGGATATGTTGGCTTAGCAACATTTTTAATATTAAGCAATTTAAAAAAAAATAATAAATTTTTATACAAAGTAACCGGCATAGAAAAAGATAATTATCATGGCAATCAAATTAAAAAAAACTTTTTTAATAAAAAAAATTGGATACTTTCATCAGACGCAAAATTTAAAAGATTTTTTAATAATTCAGTTAATCGCAAGGATATTTCTATTACAACTAATATCAATCAGGCTAAAGAATCTGATATTATTCTTGTAAGCGTAGGATTAGAAGTAATTAAAAAAAGTTCGAGAGAGGGTTTTTTAAAACTTTGTAACCAAATTTCAAAAAATATTAAAAAAGGAGCTTTGATAATTTTTGAATCAACTTTACCACCAGGAACTTGCAACAATTTAATACTTCCAATTTTTAAAAAAAATCTAAAAAAAAGAGGGATTAAACTGAATAATATATATTTTGCATATTCTTACGAAAGAGTAACTCCAGGTGATAATTATATAAATTCAATTATCTCTTCGCCGAGATGTTATTCAGGTATGAATACAGTTTCTAATAAAAAATGTTTAAATTTTCTAAAAACTTTTATAAATTCTAAGAAATATAAACTTACTGAATTTAATAATCTTACCGAATGTGAAACATCTAAAATTTTAGAAAATTCTTATAGAGCTATCAATATAGCTTTTATTGATGAATGGACCAAATTTGCACCAAAACTCAAAATTGACCTCTTAAAAATTATTAATGCCATTAAGTTAAGACCCACCCATTCTAATTTAATGAAACCAGGCATTGGAGTGGGAGGTTACTGTTTAACAAAAGATCCTAATTTTATAAATTACTCATCAAAAAGCTTATTCAAAACAAAATGTAAATTTCCAATTATAAGTTCATCTATTAAAATTAACAAGAACATGCCTAAAACATCACTTGAGTATTTGAAATTAAAAACAAAATTGATAGGAAAAAAAATTCTGGTTTGTGGATTAACTTATAAAGAAGATACAAATGACACTAGAAACAGTCCTACCCTAGATTTAATAAAGCTGCTTTCGAAAAATAGTAGTCAAATTTCAGTGTACGATCCATGGGTTAAAAAGATAAACCTCAAATCAAAAAAGATAAAATTACTTAATAAACTTGATTTTAAACATGATATTATTATTTTTACAGTTGCCCACAAAATTTTTAAACGTATCGATTTTGGAAAAATTAATAAAAAGACAAAAGTTTTTGATTTAAATAATTGCGTATCTTTAAATCAAATAAATAGATTAAAAAGAAAAAAAATACAAACTAATATTTTAGGAAGAAACTGATGGATATAAAAAATATCAGAAATACACTTATTAGCGAGCATAGTACACTCATTCAAGTTATTAATAAATTAGATAAAAATAAGATTAAAATTGTTTTTGTGATAAATAAAAATAACAGTTTATTAGGCACAATTACTGATGGAGACATTAGAAGATCATTTTTGATAAACAAAAATTTAAATATACCTCTAAAAAAAATTATGAATAAGAACTTTGAAAAACTTTTTATTCATAAAGAGTATAATAACTCAGATTTTGAAAATGATATAATTCCAGTATTAGATAGAAAAAAAAGAATTATTAAAATAAAAATTTTAAACAAGAATAATTTAAAGCAGGACTCTGATACAGATGTTCTTATCATGGCAGGCGGTTTTGGGAAAAGATTATTACCTTATACAAAAAAAATACCAAAACCGATGTTAAAAATTAATAAAAAACCCATAATTGAAAATATTATTCTTAAACTTATGAAACAAGGATTTAAAAAATTCTATATTTCTACTCACTATAAATCAAAATATATTAAAAATTTCTTTAGGAAGAAAAAAAATTTTGGAGTGGATATAATCTTCTTAAATGAAAAAAGACCTCTAGGTACTGCTGGTTGCTTAGGATTAATAAATAAAAAAAGAATTAAAAAAAATCTTTTGGTACATAATGCAGATATTGTTTCAGATCTAAACTATAGTAATTTTGTTAAATTTCATAAAGAAAGTAAGTCAGATATTACTATAGCAGCAAAAGAACACGTAACATATAGCCCTTTCGGAGAAATAAATTTTAGAGGGATCAAAGTAAAAAAAATAAGTGAAAAACCAAAAAATATTTCTTTTATCAATGCCGGTATTTATATATTTAAGTCGAAACTTATTAGTGGAATAAAAGCAAAGAAATTAACAATGACTGACTTTATTCAAAAAAAAATTAAAAAAAAAATAAAAGTGAACATTTTTCCGATACATGAATTTTGGTCGGACATTGGGCAAAAAGAAGTTTTTAAAAAATTTTCAAAATAGAATGCAAAAAGTCTTAATTACGGGTGGATCAGGTTTTATTGGTTTTCATCTTGCAAAAGAACTCTCAAAAACATTTAAAGTCGATATTTTAGATAACTTTTCGCGAGGTGTATTTGATAAAGATCTTATAAACCTTATTAAAAATCAAAAAGTAAAATTAATAAGATTTGATATGAAAAAGAAAATAAATCTTAAAGGTAAAAACTACAATTATATTTTTCATTTTGCAGCAACAATTGGTGTTAACAATGTAATTAATAATCCTTGGGAAGTTTTAAATAACAATTTCCTTACCACAAAGAATATCATTGAGTTTGCTCAGAAACAAAAAAAACTTGAAAAATTTTTCTTTGCATCTACTAGTGAAATATATGCTGGTTCACTCTCGGCGGGGGTACTCAAATTTCCCACAAAAGAAAACCAATTAATAGCCTTATCAAAATTTGAGAACAACAGGAGCACCTACATGCTCTCAAAGATATATGGTGAAGTTTTGTGCCACTTTTCTAATCTACCTTATATTATAATAAGACCTCATAATATTTTTGGTGAAAGAATGGGTATGTCCCACGTAATACCAGAGCTCATAAAGAAAATTTTACTTAATAAAAAATTTGTTTATGTGAGTAACCAAACACATAAAAGGACATTTTGTTATATTAAAGATGCAATAAATTTGATTGTAATTTTAATGAAAAAAAAAACAACAACTAATAAAACTTATAATTTGGCAGATAGCAGGAAAGAAATAAAGATTTTAGATTTAGCGAACCTTTTAATTGGTATTTCAAAAAAAAAAGGACTTAAATTAAAAAAAATTATAGATAAAAATCAGTCTCCAAAAAGAAGATTAGCTGATAATTCAAAAATTTTAAAAGATACAAATTATAAATTTAGTTCAAAATTAAAAGATAATTTAAGAAAAACTTACAAGTGGTATGAAAAACATATATCTATCTGAGCCAAGTTTTACTGGTAGAGAAAAAAAATATTTAATCGATTGTATAAATTCTGGTTACGTTTCTTCAATAGGAAATTATGTAAAGTTATTTGAAAAGAAAATTTCGAAACTAACCAAAGTTAAAAATTGCATTAGCTGTATTAATGGTACATCAGCTCTAGACATTTCAGTAAAGTTACTTTGTAAAAAAGATTATGATGAAGTAATAGTTCCTACTATGACTTTTGTAGCTACCATCAATGCTTTACAATACAACAACATAGATCCTATTTTTATGGATTGTGATAATTTTTTTAATCTTGACGAAAACAAAACAATTAATTTTATAGAAAAAAAAACAAAATTCGTTAGAGGAAAAACAATTAACAAAAAAACTGGCAAGGTGATAAGTGCTATTATAGTTGCTCATATTTGGGGAAACGCAGCTTCTATTGAAAAACTTATACCTTTATGCAAAAAAAGAAATATTAAGATTATCGAGGATGCAGCAGAAAGCCTTGGATCAAAATATAAAATAGGAAAATTTAGAGGAAAGTATACTGGAACAATAGGGGATATAGGTATTTTTTCGTTTAATGGAAATAAAGTCATTACAGCTGGAGCAGGTGGAGCTATAGTTAGCAATAATAAACAATTGATTAAAAAAGCTAAATACTTAATTACCCAAGCTAGAGAAAATAAATTTGATTATATACATGGAGATATTGGATACAATTATAGAATTTCAAATTTAAATGCAGCTGTTGGATTAGCACAGTTAGAAAAAATTAATGAAAAAATTAAGAAGAAGAAAACAATCCATAATTTTTACAAAAAAAACTTATTTGATAATTTGAATTATAAATTATGTGATACACCTGCGTATTCCTCGAACAACAATTGGATTAATGTTTTAAAAATTAAAAATAGGAAAATTTCCAGAAATAATTTACGAAACTTTTTAAAGAAAAAATCCATTGAAATTCGACCTGTTTGGTATCCTATTCATTTATTAAAGCCTTATAAAAAATATGAAACTTATTTGATTTCTAACGCTATAAAATTACACAAAAGTTGCATATGCTTGCCATCAAGCCCTAAATTAAGCGTTAAAGATCTCAAGAGAATAATTTTTAACTTAAGCTAAAATTAAGATTAAGAAAATGAAAAAAATAATAATCTTTGGAAGTGGAGATCATGCCAAAGTTGTGCTTAATGAAATTTTAAAATTAAAAAAATATAATTTTTTAGGATTTTGTGACGAAAAAAAGAAAAAAAATAAGGTTATAATTAAAATTAAAAACAAAAATTTCAAAGTCTTAGGTAATTTGAATGAAATTAAGAAGATTGTAAATAAAAATAGGATTTACGGAGTCGTAGGTATTTCTGAAAATAAAATTAGAAAAAAAATAGTTCGACAAACTCAAAATTTCAAAAATTTAAAATGGGAGTCAATTATTTCAAAAGATGCCAAGTTGAATGGCAATATTAGGATCGGTTTAGGCACATTCATAAATACAGGAACAATAATTAATACAAACTCAATAATTGGCAATCATTGTTCCATAAACACCAGATCATCAATTGACCATGATTGTATTTTTCACGATTATTCAGGGACAGGTCCAGGTGTAATTATGGGGGGCAATGTTAAAGTTGGGGAACTCGGTTATATTGGTATTGGCTCGATAATTAAAAATGGAGTGCATATTGGTAAAAATACAATTGTTGGTGCAGGATCTCTAGTTTTAAAAAATTGCGTAAAAAATTCAATTTTTTTTGGGTCTCCAGCTAAAAAAATTAAAAAAAATACTTAATCCAAATATTTCATGAAAACTATTATAATTGCAGAAGCAGGAGTAAATCACAACGGGAAGACGAAATTAATAAAAAAGTTAATTAAAATTGCAGCAGACGCAAAAGTAGATTATGTAAAATTTCAAGCTTTCAATGCAGACCAACTCGTTCGAAAAAATTCAAATAAAGCAGAATATCAAAAATTAAATACAGACCCAGGAGAAACTCAATATGAAATGTTAAAAAAATTAGAGTTAACTAAAAAACAATATAACGTTATTGATCAAGAGTGTAAAAAAAGAAAAATCAAATATATTTATTCTCCCTTTGACGAAACTAGTTTAAAAATTATTAAAAAATTCAATTTAGATTTTATAAAAGTACCATCAGGTGAAATTGATAATCTTCCATTATTACAAGAAATAGCCAAACTAAGAAAAAAAATCATCTTATCGACAGGAATGTCAAATTTAAATGAAATTAAAAAAACATTAAATATTTTAACAAAAAAAAAATTTTCTAAAAAAAATATTACACTCCTCCAATGTAATACTGACTATCCAACAAAATTTGAAGATGTAAATTTGTACTCAATGTTAGAGATGAAAAAAAAATTAAAATTAAATGTTGGGCTATCTGACCATACAACTGGGATTGAGGCATCTTTAGCTGCAGTTAGTATGGGTGCAAGAATAATTGAAAAACATTTTACAATAAATAAAAAATTTAGAGGTCCTGATCATAAAGCAAGTTTGGATCCAAATGAATTAAAGAAGCTAGTTTTGAGCGTTAGAAATATCGAAAAATGTTTTGGGAAGTCTATTAAGGTTCCGACTAAAAGAGAGTTAAAAAATAAAAAAATAGTAAGAAAATCAATAGTTGCGAAGAGAAATATCCAAAAAGGTGAAAAATTTGGAAAAGAAAATATAACCACTAAAAGACCTGGAAATGGTATGTCGCCAATGAAATTTAACAAAGTGTTAAATCTGAAAGCAAAAAAATTTTTTTTAAAAGATGAATTGATTAAAATATGAAAATTTGTTTTGTCACAGGATCAAGAGCTGATTATGGTTTGTTACAACCTTTGATTAAAAAATTTCAATCTGACAAAAAATTTAAAACAAGTCTTATTGTTACTGGAACTCATTTATCTAAAAAGCATGGAACCACTTTAAGAGAAATAATCAAAGACAGGATTTCATCAGTTCATAAAATTAATTTAAATATAAACAAAGATCGGCCTAATGATATATGTAATTATATTGGATTAGCTGTAAAATTATTTTCAAAAACTTTTTTAAAAATTAAACCAAACTTATTAATATTACTGGGTGATAGATATGAAATTTTTTCTGCATCCACCTCTGCTCTTGTTTGTCAAATACCTATATGCCATCTACATGGCGGAGAACTAACTAGAGGTGCATATGATAATGCTTTTAGACATTCAATTTCTAAAATGGCGAATATTCATTTTGTTGCAAATAAATCATATAAAAATAGACTTATTCAAATGGGCGAGGAACCCTCTAACATATATAATGTTGGTGGATTTGGCGTTGATTTAATAAAAAAAACTAAATTACTAAACAAAAGAGAATTAGAAAAAAAACTAAGAATTAATTTTAATAAAAAAAATTTATTAGTTACTTTTCACCCTGTAACATTAGAGAAAAATACATCCAAAGTTCAATTTTTAAATTTAATTAAAAGTCTTAAAAAATTAAAAAATACTAACATAATTTTTACAGAAACTAGTTCTGATAGTTACGGTGATATCATTAATAGAATGATAAAAAAATTTGTTAAGAGTAATAGTGATATTTCTTTTAGCTTCAAATCTATGGGTCAATTGAATTATTTATCAATTTTACAATTTGTAGATGCTGTAGTTGGAAATTCATCTAGTGGTCTACTAGAAGTCCCATCATTTAATATTGCCACGATTAATATTGGCGATCGACAAACAGATAGATTAAAAGCTTCAAGTGTGATTGATTGTGCACCTAAAAGTAAAAATATAGATCAAGCAATTAGAAAAATCTATTCAAAACAATTTACCAAAAAACTAAAAAAAACAAAAAACCCTTATGGATCAGGAGGTGCAGTTAATAAAACATTTTCTATTATTAAAACAAGGGGTTTGAAATATTCAATTAAGAAAATTTTTTACGATATAAATAAATAATGTTTCTAGCTATTACTCTCGCAAGATATGGAAGTAAACGATTAAAAAATAAAAATCTTATTAAAATTTTGAATTCAAATCTACTAAGCTTGACATATTCTGAATCGATAAATTCTAAATTTTTTAGTAATATTTATTTATCAACAGAGAGTAAAAAAATTGCCAAAGAAGGAAAAAAAATAGGATATAAAGTTCCATTCTTACGTCCGCGATCTCTAGCTAAAGATAATTCCAAATCCGAGGATGTCATTATAGATTTTTTAAAAAAATTTAAAAAAAAATTTAAATATATTATTTTATTACAACCGACATCTCCATTAAGGAAAAGAGAACATATTGATAGTGCCATAAACAAGTTTTTAAAAAAAAAATATGACTCTTTAATTTCAATAAGTCACTCTTTTAAAAAACATAGGTTCTCAGTTGGGCTGAAAAAAAATTTAATATTTAGAAAAAGTTCTAAAATTAACGGTAAATATTATTTTATAAACGGTGCAGTATATATTTCTAAAATTGATAAATACCATGAAAATAAATCTTTTTTTTCAAAAAAAACAGGTTTTTACTTTATGCAAAAAAAATACTCCTTAGATATTGATACAAAAAAAGACCTCAAATTATTAAAGATGATAAAAAATGATAAAAAGACTTCATAAATTTTTAGATAAGAAACAAAAAAAACAGTCATACTTATTATTTTGTTTAATGTTTTTAGCTGCTGGATTAGAATTTCTAAGTATTGGATTAATCCTTCCTATAATTGGTGTGTTTTTTAATTCTGATTCACCACAGCTCCAAGAAATATTAAGCTTTTTAAAAATTTATTTTGACGATGATAATTTGTTAATAAAAATACTTATTTTATTCATATCAATATTTTTGATTAAAACTCTAATTTTGGTTTTTATTTCATGGTATGAACAAAAATTTATAACTACTTTTAAAGAACAATTTTCAAGCAAACTTTTTTACAATTATTTAAATCAAAACCATTCTTTTTTTGATGAGCGAAATTCTTCCGATTTTATTAGAAATTTAGTAACTGAGTTGGATAATGCCATTACTTATATACTATATTCTTTTAAAAGTATTCTCGAGGGTTTGACAATAATCTTTTTAGTTTCATTATTATTTTTGGTTGATTATTCAAATACTTTAAAAGGGGTTTTATTTTTTTTCATTATTATTCTCGCATATTTAAAGATTATTCGACCACAATTAAAAAAATGGACAAAAGCAAGATTTGAAAGTGAGTCAAAAAGACTTCAATTCATTCGTGAGGGACTATCGTCAGTAAAAGATTTAAAGCTTCTAGAAAGGAGTGAATTTATATTTGAAAAATTTAAATATTTTAACACTCAATTAAGAGATATAAATAAAAATGTTGGTTTTGTTAATCAACTACCAAGATTTGTTTTAGAGTTTATTTTAGTTTTAGTAATTTTTTATTTTTTTGTTAGCATAAATCCAAATGATAAGTTCAATGAAGAACTGGCAATACTATCCGTATTTATAGCTGCATTTTTAAGAATTATGCCCTCATTGAATAGGCTAATCAACAGTTTACAGCTAGTTAAATACTCAAGTTTTAGCGTTGACAAATTAAGCGAAGAAATGTTTGAGATTCATAATAACTCAATAAAAGACAATCAAAAAAAAAAAATTAGAGCAAAATTTAAAAATTCAATAGTCGCTGAAATTAAGAAATATAAATATAATGATAAAAATCAATTTGAAATAAAAAACTTTTTATTAGAAATTAAAAAAAATGAAAAAATTGGAATAATTGGAAAAAGTGGGTCAGGAAAGACAACAATAATTGAAATTTTACTTGGAATTCTAAAACCAAAAATAGGCTCTGTCAAAATAGACGATCAATTGATCGATGAAATATCTAATAGAAATGAATTGTTTGGCTACATACCTCAGAAAGTATTCATTTTAAATGATACAATTAAAAATAATATTTTATTTGGTTTGGATCCAAAAAAAATTAGTAATAAAAAAATTTTAGATATTATTGACAAGACGAATCTCAATAATCTAGTAGGTAGAACAACCAAAGGCTTAGAAGGTGTAATTAGTGAGAAAGGTTCAAATTTATCAGGTGGAGAAATTCAAAGAATTGGTATTGCTAGAGCAATGATTTATGATCCTCCAATTATATTTTTTGACGAAGCGACAAGTTCTTTGGACACTTTTACAGAGAGAAAGATTTTAAAAGAAATTAATAATTTTGAAGATAAAACATTTATTTTTGTAGCACATAGACTTGGAACTTTAAAAGAAACAGACAAGATTTATTTAATTGAAAAAGGTCAAATAATTGAAGAAGGAAATTATAATAAATTTATAAATCAAATATGAAGGTGTTAGCATTTGAACACAAAAATTGGAACCAAGATAAATTTAAGGTTGTTGCTGACTGGTGTCTTTCGGATCCTGATGAAATAAGCTCTAGATCATTAAAGAAATATAGAAGCAGAATATTAAATTCTTACCATTGGGATAATAATAAAAAATTGGTAAGTGATAGAAAAAAAATTGATTATTATGTAAAAGAAATATTTAGAGAATTAATTAAAAAATTAAATAATCATCATAATTTAAATAATCCTGACCATTATTGGGCAACTATAATTTTACCTTGGCTATACGAATTAATCGCTAATTTGTTTGATAAATGGGAAATTGCAAGATTAATAAAAAATAAAAAAAGTATTGAAATATTATTAAAAAAATTTGATGAAGATTATTTCTGTTTTAGAAAAAGTGACGAGTTTAGTAATCACAATAAAGATTTAAATAATTATATATTTTCTAAGGTTATTAATTTTAAATATAGGAATAAATTTAAAAAAATTAAATATTTTAATCAGAAAAAAAGAAATAATTTAATCAGTTCAAAAAAAAACTTTTTTAAATACCTGTTTTTTAATTTTTTTTCAAAAATATCAAATAATAAAATTATTTTTTATGGTTTAAACTTTGATAATGCAGTTTTAAAATCAATAATTTTAAATATCAAAAATTTTCAATTTCCAATTTTTTATTATGAAAAAAAATATCATTCAGAAAATTATAATAAGGAAATACGTAAAAAACTTTTCAAAAATAATAAAAAAAAAGATTTTTTACAATTTTGCAGAGAAGAAGTAAGTTTATTAATGCCAAAAAGTTTTTTAGAAGATTTTAAAAACATCAATAGCTCTATTGAAACATCTTACTTACCAAAATTTTCACAAAAAATTTTTACATGTTTTAAATATAGAAAAAATGATTTTTTTCAAATTTGGTGTGCTGCACAAAGACTTAAGGGAAGTAAATATTTTATCTTTCAGCATGGCGGCGGGTATGGCTATAATTTTTCTTTAGATGAAAGCTATTTAAATGAAATCTGTGATCATTTTTTAACCTGGGGGTGGAGCAGTAAAAGAAAAGCATATAAAAAATTCTATAGCATTAAGTTATCATCTAATTTTAAGCATACTCCAAAAAATTCATCAAATATTTTACTAATTTTACATTCTTGTCACAAATACTCACATATGCCTGTATCAAAATCTAAAAATAGTTTTGATAGAGTAAAGAAGTTATGTGACTTCATTCATTTATCGGAAGGAATTCAAGGCTATAATTTGACAGTGAGATATTTGTCACAATTAAATAAAAGTTACGGAATAGATGAGTATGATAAATATTTTAAAAAAAAAATTTCTGTTGATTATGGTGAAGTAAAGTTTAAAAAAATTTTAAATAATTATAATTTAGTAATCCATGATGCCTTAGAAACTGTGTTTTTAGAAACAATTGCTTATAACGTTCCAACAATTGTTCTTGTACGAGATTATGAATATCAAATAATTAATAGTTTTGATAATGATTTTAACAAATTGAAAGACATTGGAGTAATACACCAAAATTTCAATTCAATAAAAAAAATGGTAAATTCAAAAAAATTTAATATTAATGATTGGTGGTTTGATAAAAAAAATCAGATGATTTTGAACAAATTTAGAAAAAAATTTGTTAGAAATTCAAACAACTTATACGAAGATATTGGAAAATTAATAAATCAAAATTGAAAAAATTTTAAATTGAAAAAAAATGTTTTAGTAACTGGCGGAAGTGGATTTTTAGGATCTCATGTTGCAGATATTTTAACCAGCAAGGGTTATAATGTAATTATTTATGATAAAAAAAAATCAAAATGGTTAAAAAAAAAACAAAAGTTTATCTCAGGGGATATTTCCAATTTAAAAAAATTAAAAAAAATCAAAGGTAAAATAGATTACATTTATCATTTTGCTGCTTTATCTGATTTAGATACTGCTCTTAAAAATCCCTTGGAAAGTATTAAAATAAACATTCTTGGAACAGTAAACTTACTGAAATTTGCAACTCAAAAAAAAATTAAAAGATTTATATTAGCCAGCACAATTTATGTAAATAGTAGTCAAGGAAGTTTTTATGCGGCAAGCAAAAAAGCCTCTGAAGAATACTTAAGAGAGTATAATAAATTATTTAAATTAAAATTTACAGTTTTAAGATTTGGATCTTTGTATGGTGAAAGAGCAGATAAAAACAATGGCTTAAATAAGATTATTAATAATTCAAAAAAAAAGGGAAGGGTAATTTTTTCGGGTAATAAAAATACAGTTAGAGAATATATTAATGTAAAAGATGCTGCAAAAGCTTGTCTTCAAATTTTAAACAAAAGATATGAAAATGATCATGTTTTAATAACAGGAAATAATAAAATTAAAATCACAAATTTTCTTGCGTATTTAAAAAAAAAAATTAATTCTAAAAAAAAAATAATAATTCAAAACAAAAAAATAGTCGGTCATTATATAAAAACACCATATACAATTAAATTTTATAAAGGAAAAAAAATAAGATTAAAATCTTATCTAAGTTTTTATGAATCTCTTAATAAAATAATATAAGGACTAAATTATGATAATCGCACTAATGATAGGAAGATCAGGAAGTAGAATGAGAGGAAAAAATATTAGAAAAATTTTAGGAAAGCCAATTTGCGCTTACCCATTAATTGCTTGTAAAAAGGCTAAAATTGTAAATGAAGTTTTTGTATCAACAGACTGCAAAAATATAAAAAAAATTTCAAAAAAATATAATGCAAATATTATTGATAGACCAAAAAGACTAGCAACGAAAAAAGCTTTGAGTGAAGATGCATTTGTTCATGGCTATAATTTTATTAAGAAGTATTTTGGTAAAAAACACAAAAAAATTAAATATTTAATTTTACTATATGCTAATTCACCTACAGTAAATAAAAATATGATTTTAAAAGGTATCAAAATATTGAATAGAAATAAATATTATGATTCTGCAGTTTCAACATCAGTATATAATATGTGGAGTCCATTAAGAGCAAGAAAATTAAAAAAGGATGGAACTCTTAAACCTTTTGTGCCATTTGAAGTTTTTGGAAATCCAAAAAATTTAAATTGCGATAGAGACTCCCAAGGCGATGTCTACTATGCAGACGCAGGAGTTGCAATAGTACGACCTAAATGTTTAGAAAATATAAAAAATGGATTATTACCATTTAAATTTATGGGAAAAAAAATTGCACCAATTAAATCTTGGGGAGGGTGCGACGTCGATTACGAGTGGCAAATACCCCAAGTAGAATTTTGGATAAAAAAAAATTTTAAATAAATTCTTATTTTTTAAACAAAGTGAATAAAGATTCTATAAATAAAAATTTAAAAGAATGGGATCAAACACGTGACTTATTCACAGATTGGATATCTAATAATAAGGTTAAAACTTTTTTTTCTAAAAATTGTGTTTTTGACGGCTTTTCTTTGTGGTGGATTACTAAACTCTGTAACAAGGATAATACTTATGATTATAAATGGTATTATAAATTGAAAAAAAGTTTATTTAATAACAAAAAAACTAAATTTAATCGATTAACATTTTTCATAGTTTTTACCCTAAAATTATTCAAAAATTTTTTGAGAGACGTAATTTTTTTAATTTTAATTAAGTTAATATCATCAACAAGATTTAAAAAAATAAATAAATCAATTTGTTTTTATTCTATTATGGATAATTTAGTAAATAAAAAAAATGTTTGTTATGATAGACTATATGGTCACACTCCTTTAAAAAAAAATATAAACAAAAATTTTTACCTAATAAATGTTATAAAGCATTATGATTTTATTTTAAATTTTTTTAAGATTAGAAATAATTTTAAGAAGCTAAAACTTCAATATGTTTTAATTAATGAATTCATCTCTATTTCAGAATTATTCCGAATTCACTTCATAACAATAAAATTTTTTTTCAAATTAAATTTTTTTTTGAGAAAAAATAAAGATTTGTTTAAAATTAAAAACAAAGATTGTTGCAATATTTTAGAACCTCTTTTACTCTCATCTTTTTCCGGTGAAATTCAAATTTCTTTAATTAATGCGATATCTATTAAAAATTTTATAAAGAATAAAAATATAAATTATTTTATTAGTTATATTGAGTTTAATCCTCAAAGTAGATCTGTTTATTATTTCCTAAAAAAAGGTAGTATTCAAACGAAAAGTATAGGTTATCAGCACAGCTACTGTAATAAAAATGTTTTACCTTATTATCATAGAGCTAATGAATTTCATAAAGAATCTGATAAAGAGGGAATAATTTATTCACCATCACCAGATTATTATTTTGTTCAGGGCTTACAATTTAAAAAATTATTATCTTCTTACTATAAAAAAAAAATTAGAATTATAGGATCTTTGCGCTATGACCTTACAAAGTTTAAAAATTTCAAAGAGAATAAAAATTTGACAAAGAATATTTTGATTTGTCCATCTATAGGAGATGAAAATCTTTTAATTGAATTTATAAACGGCTTGAAGAATAATTTTTATAGATTTATATTATGTCCTCATCCTAACTCAAAATTTAAAACAGTAAATATTTTCAAAAAAAATTTATCAAAAAAGATCAATTTAATGATAAGTGAAACAAGTGCTTTTGAAAATTTAGAAATTTCAGATTTTGTCTTATGCGGGCACTCCAGTCTGGCATTTGAAGCCATGCTTAGTAATAGGCACTCAGCGAGAATACTTAGTAAAAATTACCAACCAATTTTTGACTTAAATGATGGTATTAAAAATTTAATGGGAAGCAATAAAATTCCTTTTTCAAAATTTAACAATAAAAAAAAATTAAACAAAATAAAATATCTTTTTTATAAATTAGATAACAATTCATATAAAAGATTTTGGAAAAATCTAGAGAGGTTACAGTGAAAACTTTTAATTTTCCTTCAAGTAGTGAAAAAAAAAGATCTGCTATTATTTTGTGTGGAGGCAAAGGCACTAGGTTGGGAATTATAGGAAAAAAAATTCCTAAAACTTTAGTAAAAATTCAAGGAAGACCAATAATTTGGTACATAATAAACATTTTAAAAAAAAACAATTTTAATCACTTTATATTACCAATTGGATATAAAGGTTCTCATATAAAAAAGTATTTTAAAAAAAACAAATTTTTTAGAAATTTAAAAATTGAAATAATTAATACTGGAACAAACACTTCAATATCAAAAAGAATATTTAAAATAAAAAAAAAAGTTATTTCTGATAATTTCGTTCTTTTAAATGGTGATGCAATATTTGATTTTAATATTGATAAAATTTTCAAAAGTCATATGCGTAAAAATATTGATGCTACTTTTATAGGCTGCGAAGCCAAGTTACCATTTGGAGTAATTGCTAAAAAAAATAACAAGATAGTAGATTTTATTAGAGATGTTGAATTTAGCTCTGTTAAAAAAAAAGAGAACAAAAACTTTGAAGGTTACGTTTATTCTGGTATTTCAATTTTAAAAAAAAATCTTTTAAAACAAAACTTTAAAAATTTCAAAAATTTTGAGACTTCTTTTTACCCTTCATTAATAAAAAAAAAGAAAACAGATTTTCATCAGATTAATGGTTTTTGGCACTCAATTGACAATTATAAAGATATTAATAATGTAAATAGTAAGAAAAACAAATTAAAATATAATAGAGTAGCAAAAATTATCAGTAAATTTATATGAACTTAAACAGTAATTTTTGGAAAAACAAAAAAGTATTTATTACCGGTCATACTGGTTTTAAAGGTAGCTGGTTAACTCTTATTTTAAACTTGTTAGGAGCAAAAGTATACGGTTACGCTTTAAATCCAATATCTAAACCAAATTTTTTTGATGGTGCCGGTCTTTCCAAATTTTTAGAAAAAGATTATAGAAATAACATTCAAGATTTAAAAAAATTAAAATCTGCCATTAAAAAAACCAAACCATCAGTAGTTATACATTTAGCAGCTCAATCAAGCGTTTTGGTGAGTTATAAAAAACCAATAGATACAGTTAAGTCGAATGTGTTAGGAACATTAAATATTCTAGAAGCGATAAGCAAAGAAAAAAGTATTAAAGTAGGATTAATTATTACAACGGATAAAGTTTATTTAAATTTGGAAAAGAAAAAAAAATTTAAGGAAAATGAGCCTTTAGGTGGTCATGATCTATATAGTGGAAGTAAAGCAGCCTCTGAAATAATTTTTCAGAGTTATAAAAAATCTTTTTTTCAAAATACTAACTGCTGCATTTCGACAGCTAGATCAGGTAATTGTATTGGAGGAGGTGATTGGACAAAAGATAGAATAATGAAGGATTGTGCTGAGAAATTAATCAAAAATAAAAAACTTGTTATAAGAAGACCAAAAGCTACAAGACCATGGCAGCATGTAATTGAACCTTTAGTTGGTTATCTCGTACTAGCACAAAAAATGTTTAAAAGTAGTAAATATTCTGGTGCATGGAATTTTGGCCCAAGTTCAAAAAATAATTTGAAGGTAATTGATTTAGTAAAATTTTGTAAAAAAAATTTAAAATCTAAGTCACAAATAAAAATTATTAAAAATAAATATTATGAGTCAACTAATCTTGCTTTAGACAGCAGTAAATCTTTCAATAATTTAAATTGGGAGACTTTATTTACAGCAAAGGAAGCTATAAAGAATACATTAGATTGGTATAAATTCTACTTTAACCGCAATTCTAGAAAAAAAATAATATCATTTTCAAAAAAACAGATAAAAAATTATTTTAATCTTTTAAATAAAAAAGACTAATAGACAAATACATGAAAATTTTTTTAACTGGTTCTAATGGATACATTGGAGGAAATTTTTTAAAAAAAGCTATATTAAAAGGCCATAAAATATTTGCACTTACTAGAAGAAAAAAAAATAAAAAAGTTAAAAATGTTAAGTGGTTGGTAGGCCCAATAGAAAAAAATTGGAGCGAATTAGGCAAATCAGACATATTGGTACACCTTGCTACCGAGGGAGGCTATGAAAAATATCCACATTTTAAAAAGTGCTATAATTTTAACGTACTAAAATCGAAAAAATTAATAATTAATGCTTATAATGCAGGTTGTAAAAAATTTTTAATTATTTCATCAAAGAAAGAGAAAAGTTTTAGAAATTTTAGCATTAACAAAAAAAAGATAAAAAATTACGAGACTAAGCCAGACTACATTTATGGTTTTACTAAAGCAATATTCTCTAAATTTTGCATTAATTTTTCTAAAAATAAAAATGTAAAATTTAGAATTATTAGACTTTTCCATGTTTATGGTAGAAATGAAAAAAAAACTAGATTATGGCCATCACTTATATTATCAGCTAAAAATAATAAAAATTTTATGATGTCTCCAGGCACACAGCAAACCGATTTTAACTTCATAGATGACGTAATTCAAGGCTTGATAAAATCCTTAAACTTTAATTATAAGAACAAAACATTTCCCCAAATTTGGGAAATGGGATCTGGAAAAAAAATGACTGTTAAAAAATTCGCATCATTAATTTGGAATAAATTACAACCTAAAAGTAAAATTATATTTTCAAAAATTAAAAATTACGATAAGAAAAATTTTAAAATAAGAAAAAGTAATCATTGGAAAATTAGTTACACAAAACCCTCTTTAACTATAAATACTCATAAATAAATATAATATGAAATCTATTAAACTAGCTGAGGATACATTAGATAAAAAAGATTATTTGAATATGATTAACTTTTTAAGGAAGAAAAAATATTTAAATCAATCGAAGGTTACTAAAAAATTTGAAAAAGACTTTTCTTCTTTTCTAGGGTTAAAACATTCTATTTTTGTAAATTCGGGTTCCTCTGCTAATTTATTGATAGCCCAAACCTTGCTTGAAGG